>Ga0105055_10000553_pt1 | contig 58337 bp, 25 predicted proteins | sample BON03_FD_78090 | JGI IMG/M metagenome (GOLD analysis project Ga0105055, IMG submission 78090) | Freshwater microbial communities from Lake Bonney liftoff mats and glacier meltwater in Antarctica - BON-03 | ecosystem: Environmental > Aquatic > Freshwater > Ice > Glacier meltwater | place: Lake... | reverse complement strand
CCCCTCCCAAAACACAGCCTCGACCCGTCGCTGGCGCCCCCGGGCCGCCACATCGTCCACGCCTTCACGCCAGACTGGATCGACAGCTGGTCCTCCCTCGGCCCGGCCGACTACGAGGCCGAGAAGGCGCGCGTGGCCCGCGACGTCCTGTCGCGCCTCGAGGCGGGCCTGGGGTGGCCCGGCCTGTTAGAGGCCGTGGACTTTATGGAGGTCGGCACGCCGCGCACGCACCGGCGCTTCCTCGGCCGGTCGGACGGGTCGTACGGGCCCATCCCCGCGCGGCGCCCCTCGGGCATGCTGAGCATGCCCTTCAGCACCACGTCCGTGCCCGGCCTCTACTGCGCGGGCGACTCGACCTTCCCAGGCCAGGGCGTCAACGCGGCGGCCTTCTCCGCCATGGCGGCCGCGTGGCGCGTGGCAGTCGACCTGGGCGCGCAGCCCGGGTGGCCGGCGCTGGACCGGGCTTACAACCGGCTGCTGGCGTGGGGAAGGTCGCTGACTTGATGCGAGGATTGAGAGTGAGAGCTTTGGACAACTCGGTCGATAAAAGCCATCAGTGTGTGATTCGTCGGCGGCGTCGAGCGTGTTCAAAGCGGGCGCCGACAGCCCTTCGAGCGAGAACAGACGTCGCCGGCCCTGCGCCCAACACAAAAACAGAAACGCCCGCGCGCCATTTCTTTTTGTCTCACTCTCATCGCGCGTACTCGGGCGCACTTCTCTCGCACACATTCACGTGCCTAGCGCAAGGCGCTCGCTGTTGCCCTCTTGCACGCGCGCGCATCATTCCGCACAACACTGACACTCACGACAAGGAGGAGGAGAGACACCCGCGGACGATCTTCCACACCCGCGCTGGCCGTGGCGTACTGTACACCAGCGAGTCGAACGTCCTGGGCGCTTGATCGGGAGCCCGTTCAGAAGCGTGAGTTTGGCGTCTTGCAAGGGGAGGAAGAGGGGGGGGCGCAAGGAGGACTTCTCCTGCGCGCCGCGCCCGCCCGCCTCCTCCGCCTCCTCTCGCGCGCGGGCACGTAATCGTCTTCACTAGCGCATGATGTGCCCCGGCACGCGGGCCCCACAGGTCGGACGCAGCCGGGCCAGCGTGAAAAGGGAGACTGATCGCTTTGCAAAGCGAGGGCCGAGACGGTCGGCTCGACAGACAGGGCCGCCCCAACGCGCCGCACCCAACGCGCCGCCGCCGCCTCCGCTCGCTGCTCATGTCCCCTCCTCCCGCCCGTCCCCCTTCTCTATTTGAAAACACAAAACAACCAAAGTCAAACGCCCCGGACAGAGAAAAGATGACCGACACCACCGTCACCTACACGGCGCGCACCACCGCCGACCGCGCCGACAGCACCGCCTCGTCGACGCCGCGCCCGCCGCCGCCGCCGCCGCGCACCGTCGCCGCCGTTTCGCCCGACCCCGCCACCGCCCTCGCCGCCGCCGCGCTCGCCGCCTCGGCCTGTGCCCTGCGCGAGCTCGCGGCCGCCGACTGGCACTACCTCGACCCCCAGGGCCAGGAGCACGGGCCCGTGCCCGCCGCCAAGGTCGCCGCGTGGCTGCGCGCGGGCCGCTTCTCCCCCGACGTGCGCGTGCGCGTCGTTACGCGGTGGGGCAGCGTCGGCGACCTGGCGCCGCTGCTGCTGGCCGCGGCGGTCGCGCCCGCCTCGGACCTGGTGCTGGGCGCGCAGGCGGCGGCGGCGGCGGCGGCGGCGGCGGCGGGCGGCCTCTTTGCTGCCGATCCCGCCCAGGACCCAGAGGCGGGCGCGGAGGCAGAGGCGGAGGCGGAGGCGACCTCCCCGCCCGCCGGCGCCGCCGCAGCCGCAGCCGCTGCCGACGCCCCGCGCAGTGCGCAGGGCCTCGCGCTCACGCCCGTCCGGCCCGAGCCCGAGCCCGAGCGCGCCACCGAGGCCGCCGCGGCCGGCAAGCCGCCCAAGGCGGCCGCCACGCGCATGTTCGTGCCGGCGCCGGGCCCGTCCTCGCCGCCCCCGCGTTCCCCGCCGCCCGCAAAAGGTGCGACCGCCACAGCGTCCCCGCCCCCCGCTTCTGACCAGGGCTCGGGCGGAAAGGCAGCGGCGGGAGCAGGCGGCAGCGGCGGCGAGCGGTCAGCGTCGGCAAAGGCGGCCCCGGCGGCCGCCTCGCCCAACTCGGCCGCCTCCGAGGCCGCCTACGTGCCCGCGTCCGAGCGCGAGGCCGAGCTCTACGCCTTCTTCAGCTGCGGCCGCGGGCCCAAGGACACCCCCGTGTGGCGCTACATCACCCCGGACGGCGCCATCCTCGGCCCCTTCTGGGCCTCGATGATGGCCGGATGGGCCGCCGCCGGCGCCAAGTTCTCCCCAAAGAGCGACACGCCCGTGGTCTGCACCGACCGCTCGATGGGCACGGCCGTGTCGCCCGGCCGTCCGCTGTTCCGCCCGCTGCGGCAGCTGCTGGAGGCGCACGCGCGGCAGGGGGAGGCGGGCCTGCCCAGGCCGCTGACCTTTGCGGACCTGCGCGTGCGGCGGGCGCCGCCGCCGCCGGAGGTCTCCGGGGGAGGAGGAGGAGGCGCGGCGGGCGGCGGCGGAGGCGGCGGCGGCGGAGGCAGCGGAGGCGGCATCGGCGGCGGCGGCGGCATTAGCGGGGCGACGGCGGCCGGGCAGCACCAGCAGCACCAGCAGCAGCACCAGCAGCAGCAGCAGCAGCCCAAGGCGACGACGCCCAAGGCGGCGGCACCGGCGCCCGCGGCCTCGACTGGCTCGGGCTCGGCGCTGCAGAAGCGGCTGAGCGCGATGGCGGCCGAGATCAAGACGGTCAAGACAAAGGTAAAGGCGCCGGGGGCGGGGGCGGGGGCGGGGGCGGGGGCGGGGGCGGGGGGAGCGGGCCCCGGCGGGGGGGAGGCGGAGGAGCCCAAGGGCAAGGCGGCGCAAGAGGCGGGAGCGGCGGTCGAGCCGGCGCCGGCCGCCGTGACGCCCCGGCGCGCCGCGCCCCTGCCCACGCCCACGACCGTGACGCCCACGACGGCGGCCAAGGAGCGCGCGCTCGGCGGCGGCGGCGGCGGCGCGCCCCCCTCGCTGTCACACAGCGGCACCCCCGCGGCGGCGGCGTCGTCGTCCTCGGCGGCCACGACGACACGCATGGCGCGGGTGGACCCCGTGCCATCGGGAACGTACGGGCCTTTTAGGATCAAGCGCGCCGAGGACAACGACGAGGAGGAGGAGGAGGGGGAGGCCTAGTGGGGCGGCGGCGTAGGGGGGGCGGTCTCGGTCTCTTGCTTGCAGGCCGTCGCCGCGTCGCCCTCTGGCCTCGGACGGCTTGGGCGCTGGTCTTGATGATCGGGGGCGCGAGATGTATTGATCGAGAACCCGGGACCGACATTCGCGCACTTTCGTTTTCTTCATCGGCGCACAACCACACAAACGATCCTCCGCAGCGTTTTTGTTTCGCCGTAGTCCGGCAACCGTCTGCAAACGGCGAGCGCTTTCCTTCGCGCGCTCTCCTCAAAACAACGGCGCGCGCCCGCCAGCACTCCTCCTCTCTCTCTCTGTTCGCGTCTTTCGAACCAGCGTCCACGCTTGCCGATTGCACAGCACACGCACACAACAGTACGCTTGTCGCATTCAAGCCAAGAACCTGTGCGGGGTGAGTCTTGCGCGTCGCGGAAGGAGAAAAGAGGAGAAGAGCTCTCCTCTCCTCCGGGACGCGCCCTTTCCTGACCAATCGCCGCCAAACATCCGCGCGCACGACCCTGCGGCCGCTCGGCTCGCTGATCGCGCCCTGATCGCAAAGATCGGCGGCGTCATCGCCGCTGGCGGCAAGGGGACGGCGCGATCGGTCTCACAAGAATCTTGCGAATTCGCTCCTCGCGCTCGCCCCCCTTTCTCCTCGCTCGCTCGCTCGCTCGCTCGCCCGCTCCCGAGCGCCGCGCCTCCAGGCTCCTCGGCCGCGCCATGCGCACCATCTCGCCCGCCCCGTCGCTGACGCTCGCTCCTCTCGGCGCCGCCGCCGCCCCTCACCCAACAAACACCCGGGCACCATCACCACGGCCCTCATTTTAACCACAGCCATCAACAAACAAACAAACCATGGCCAGCCTCGCGCCCCCGGGCATGTCCCGGCCCGCCGGCGGCAACGGCGGCGGCGCCGCCCAGCGCAGCGCGACGGCCAAGGCGTTTGAGTACCGCGACTGCAAGGGCGCGGTGCAGGGCCCCTTCAGCGCGCAGGACCTGGCCGGGTGGATGGCGCAGGACTGGTTCCCGAGGTGCGTCACTTTCGCGAGTTCTTCCAGGGAGGGGCGCGTCCGACGCAAAAAAAGAGCAAGAGGGGGGGGGGGCAGACGACGCGCCGCCGAGCGCAAAAAAAACACGCGCCTCCCCCCCTCGCTCAATCTGCTTTGCCTCCTCTCTCTCTCTTTCTACGACAACCAAACAAAACAACACACAGCGACACCCCCGTCCGCAAGATCAACAGCTACTGGAGCTCGTTCGGCCTCGCGGGCCCCGACATCTTCGCCGAGGCTGAGGGCCGCCCGTCCGCCGCGGCGCCCAAGGTCGGCGCCGCCGCCGCCGCCGCCGCCGCCGCCTTGTCGCCCGCCGGCGCCGGCGGCGGCGGGGCGCTCGACACCCCCCCCCAGCAGTCTGGCGGCTTTGGGGGCATGATGGGTGGCGGCGGGCGCGGCGGCGGCATGGGCGGCGGCGGGGACATGATGATGGGAGGGCGCGGCATGGGCGGCATGGGCGGCATGGGCGGCGGCCGCGGCATGGGCGGCGGCCGCGGGATGGGCGGCCTCGACGAGGGCGGCGGCGCGGCGGGCCCCCCCCCTGCCGCGGAGGACGAGTACGGCTACGGCGGAGGCGGAGGGGGCGGCCGCGGCGAGGGGTTCGGGACGTCCGAGTGCTACAACTGCGGCAAGGTCGGGCACTTCTCGCGCGAGTGCCCGGAGAAGGGCATGGACGGGGGCGGCGGCGGCGGCGGCGGGCGCGGCTCGGGGTGCTTCACCTGCGGTGGGTTTCCGTTTTTGGCTTGTTCGTTTCGCGGCCTTTGGCTTTGGTTTGCGCGCCGTGAGATCTCACGAGCGTCCACGGCCAAGGGGCGGCGGTCGGTCGTCCGATTCTCTCGCATCCGCCGCCGCACTTGAGTTTTGGCGGCAGCGCTCGAGAGGACAGAGGGCGCTGGCTCGTGCGAGGGACGACGAAGCGATCGAATCGATTGAGCGACACGCGCACCGCATCCTCCTCCCACCCAACTCACTTGCGCCCGCCCTACCCCTAACAACGGCGGCAAAAAACCAACAAAAAACAAAACAACGCAGGCGCCCCGGACCACATTTCGCGCGACTGCTCGGAGCGCGCCGCCAAGCGCGCCCGCGACCGCTGCTTTGCCTGCGGCGAGACCGGGCACTGGTCCGGCGACCCGGGCTGCAAGGCGGCCGACGGCGGGGGCGGGGGAGGGTACGGCGGCGGGCGCGGGGGGGGCGGCGGCGGGCGTGGGGGCGGCGGCTACTCGGGCTATGCCGGCTTCGGCGACGAGGGCGGGGGTGGGGCCGGCGGCGACGGCGGAGAGGAGGGCGGGGGCGGCGGGATGGGGGGCATGGGCGGCGGCGGGATGGGGGGAGGCATGGGCGGCGGCAGGGTGGGGGGCGCCATGGGCGGCGGCGGCGGCAGCGACGGCGACGCCGGCGCGGCCGCAGGCCCCAACACGGGCGGCGAGGACCACCCAGCGCCGCCGGGCGGCGGGTTCGAGCGCCTGCCGGCCAACCCGCGCGCGATGCTGTCCAAGCAGGACGCGCGCGTGCTGCCTCCCGAGGAGGAGGTCGAGGGCGCGGCCGTGCCGATGGGCGGCGGCGGCGGCGGCGGCGGCGGCGGCGGCGGCCCGGCCGGCTTTGGCAGCGGCAGCGCTGGTCCCGCCGGCTTCGGCGGAGGTGGTCCCGGCAAGGCGGCGGGCGTCGAGGAAGCCGACGTTTGGTGAACCGCTCGGCCGTCTCTGCTGAGGGGGCTCCTTTTTGATTTCGCATTGGGCGCGTGAAGGGAGGCGCACGGCGGGCGGCAGCGGCGTGGGGCGCTCGCGTGCGCGCGATGCCCATCTCGCTTTCTTCCCACGATGCCTTCCCAGCCCCACCAACGATGCATGACATAAGAATTGCCCGTTTCCAAAGCATCCACGCAACACGGACATACTTCACCAGCCCCGTCCCCGTCCCCGCTTTTTTATGTTTTCCCCCCTCGCCTTTTGGCGTCGGTTTTTTTCTCCTTCGGTTTTTTTCTCCTTCGGTTTTTTTCTCCTTCGGTTTCCGCGCTTCCAGGCGTGTCCCGCGCCCCTCTGTCTCTCGGGCAGCGTTGACGCTTGTCTAGGCGGCGCGTGGCTTAGGCGAGTGGCTCCTGGCAGAGCCCGAGCAAACGAGCGGCGGGTGGTACCCTGGCAGTGCCCGAGCAAGCGGGCCAGCATGTTTCTTGGGATTGTTTTTCTCTCGCACATTGAGTTTTTTTGTTTTCCCAAAAAAGCGTCGAGAGCGCACGAAAGCCCAGCCACGGTGTTTGTCGTGCGTTTTGCGCACGCCGAAGTCCGGCGCAGGGTCCCAGCACCATCCCCCCTTTTTTGGTCTTAGAATCAGCGGTGGGTAGGCGGCAACGCAGGCAGTGAGAGTGCGGGGGGGCACAAGGAGCGATGCCGAGGTGTTTGCTGTAAATGCGGAAAGGAGCGGGGAAAGCAGGGGGGGTTTTGCAACAATTGCGCTAAAAGGGTCGTGCGATCGGCGCGTCAAAGAGGGACGCATGGTGAGAGGGGTGGCATCGACGTGGCGGGCGGGTTCGACCGGCCCTCGGTGTCGATCAGTGGACCATCGCCGACGGCCCCCCGCCGCCAACAGGGGCAGCGGCGGCGGCGGCGGCCGCGGCGGCGGCGGCCGCCGCCCGCTGCCGTGCCGCGCGGACGGGGCGCGTCCCCGAGGGCGGCCGCACGAGCACCACGCGTGGCTCGGCCGGCGGCAGCGCGGCGGCGGACGCGCCGGCCTTGCCGGCGCCAGCGCGCCCTCGCCGCGCCCCCTCATCCTCGCCCCCCCCTTCCTCCCCCTCGCTCTCGCCCGCGGCCTCCTCCGTGAGCGCCTGCGCCAGCGCCACGGTGTCAGGAAAATAGGGAAAGGCGTGCAGCGCCGCCGCCGCAAACTGAAACCCCGTCAACGCCTTGCCCCAGAACAGGCAATTCAAAAGCAGCCGGGCGTTGTGCTCGCGGCGCAGGGAAGCGGTCATCCGGTCGAGCGCGTCCTCGGCGGCGTTGGCGCGCTGCGCGGCGGCGGCGCCGAAGCAGGCGGGGAGCTCGGGGGCGGCGACGGCCGCCGGCGGGGCCGCCGACGACGACGACGGCCCCGCAGCTGTCGCTGCTGCTGCCGCTGCTGCTGCATCTGCCGGCCCGCCGCCGCCGCCGCCCCCGCCGCCGCCGCCGCCGCCGCCGCCGCCGCCGCACGCGGCGACGAGGTCGGCCGCCGCGCGCCGCTGCTCCGCGAGGGCGCGCCCGGCCAGCCGCTCGTACAGGGCCACGCTCTCGACGAGCTCGCGCCGCTGCGCGGGCGAGACGCCCATGGCGCGGTGCACGCGGCGCCAGTGCTCGGGAGAGGCGGCGGGCGAAAGAGAGGCGGCGCCGCCCGCAGCAGCATCAGCAGCGGCGTCAGCCCGGTCCCCGTCGTCGTCCTCCTCGCCCTCGCCCCCTTGCCCGCCCGCGCGCGCGCCCGCTACCGCCCCCGCCCCCATGCCGCCCGCAACGGTCGCAGTTGCCGCCGCCATCTCCCTCCCTGTTTCTATGTTGACGCGGAACATCGAGTACATAGCCCCTGGGTTGAGCAGCGCCACGTGGCGCACGAGCCACCCGTACTGCGCGACCAGCGCGGCGACCTTGCGCTGGGCGACGGTGCACGAGCGGATGGCGGGGCCGTGGGCGCTGAGGGCGGCGGCGGCGGGGTGGGCCGAGGGGGGCGGCGGCGGCAGCTCCGAGGAGGACGCGCGCGCCACGCGGGCGCACTCGAGCGGCAGCGCCTCGCCGCGCGCGGCGGCGTCCCGCGCGGCGCTCTCGCGGTCCTGCTGCGCCTGGGCGAGCACGGCGCCGACGGCGTCCAGGAACTCGCGCCAGGCCGTGCGCAGCTCTGCGCCGGACAGGTCGCGCGCGCGGCGGCGCATCGCGGGCTCGGCGGCGGCGGCCGCGGCGGCGGCGGCGGCGCGGGCGGCGGCGTCGGCGTCGGCCTGGGAGGCGGCGCGCGCGGCCTCGGCGGCGTCGCGCGCGCGCGCCGCGGCGTTGTTGGCGAGGGCGTGGTCGCCGTCGCTGCTGGACGTGGTCGCCGTCGCCGCGGCCGCGACATCAGGGGGTTGGTCCGGTTGCTGCTGCCGCCGGGACTCGGAGTTGTTGCCGCCGCCGCCGTCGCCGCCGCCGCTGCCGCTGCCGCCGGCGCCGGCGCCGCCGCCTGCGCCTCCGCCGCCGCTGCCGAGGCTGCTGGTGCTGGCGGCGTTGCGCCTCCTGCGCTGGGCCTCGTCCGCGTCTGGCGACGCGTCGAGACCGCCAACGCGATCGCCGGCAAGCCGCGGCTCTTCTGTGAGCACGGCGGTGCCCCAGGCCTGGCCGGCGCCGCCGGCGCCGCCCCCGCGCGCGCCGCAACCGCCCCCGCCCCCGCAGCCGCCGCCGCCGCCGTATGGGCCGTGGGCGAGAGCGCCGGGCAGGAGCTCACCACGCTCAATGAATCCGGCGCCCGAAACCATGGCGAGCTTGTACGAGTCACACTCGGTCCACGCGGGCGGCCGGTCGCCGGCCTTAGCGTCGCCGTTGCTCTTGTTGCCGCACGGGGACGGCGCGCTGGCGTTGCCGCCACCGCCGCCGTCGGCAGCCGCCGCCGCCGCCTTGCCCTCGCCCTCGCCGTCGCCCAGCTTTCTCTTCATGCTGCAGGCGCTGTTCTTGGCCGTCGGCGCCGCGGGCCCCTCCACGATGGCGGTCGCCCGGAGCGACAGCTGGGCGAAGGCTGCCGCCGTCCCGTGCTCTGCAAAAAAGGCTGCCTGCCGCTCGCGGCCGGCGACCGCAGACTCCATCACGCGCGCGCGCACCTTGAGCGTCTCGTTGCGGCTCTCGAGCCGCCGCAGCTGCGCCAGGCGCGCCTCGACCTCGCGCTCGAGGCCGGCGATCTCCGCGCGCTGGCGCTCGCGGAAGGGGCGCGCGGCGGCGGTCGCCGCTGCCGGGGTGGCGGCTGCGGCGGCGGCGGCGGCGGCGGCGGCAGGAGGGGCGCCGGCGGTGCTGGCGCGGGGGCCGCCGCCGCCCATCGACGGCAGAGGCTGGGCGCCGAACACGCGCAGGGGGCAACCGGCTCCTGCGCTGCCGCCGCCGCCGCCGCTGCTGTTGTTGCCGCTGTTGTCGGCTCCGCCGGTGCCGTCGGCTGCCGCTGCCGCCGGCCCGCCCGCGCCGCCCGCCGCGTAAAGTAGCGCCGGGACAGACACGCCCGCGGGCAGGTGGATGGGCACGTACCGCCGCGCGGCCGCGTCATACGCGAGCAGCTGGGGAGGCGGCTGCGGCGGCCCCTGCTGCTGGTGGATGCTGGTGGATGCTGGTGGATGCTGGTGGATGCTGGTGTCCAGGGCAGCGCAACGAAAGGCGGCGGCGGCGGCGTCGTCGGCGGCGCGGCCTGGCTGCGGCGGCCCCTGCTGCTGCTGCCGGCGGTCGTAGGCGATTGACGGGAAGAACTCCTGCGCCAGGCCGCCGCCGTACGGCCGCTGCTGCTGCTCCTGCGGGTAGTAGTACTGGTGCTGCTGCTGCTGGACGAACGCGGCCTGCTGCTGCTGCTGCTGCTGCTGCTGCTGCTGCTGCTGCTGCTGCTGCTGCTGCTGCTGCTGCTGCTGCTGCTGCTGCTGCTGCTGCTGCTGCTGCGTTTGCGGGCCCGGCGGCGGCGGCACGGGGGCTGGGGACGGCGGCGCCTGTTGCTGCCGCGGCTGCTGCTGCGGCAAGTCGATCGAAGGCATCGACTCGATGCCGATGTCGCCCATGGCCTCCTGCAGCCACGCGTCAAACTGGCGCGCGGCGGCGATCTGGCCCTCGCCCATGGACGTGGCGCGGTCGCGCGGCGCGGAGGGGGCGACGGCGGCGGCGGCGGATGCGGCGGCGGCGGCGGCTTGTGTGATAGGGGCGGCCGCGGGCTGGGGTGGGGGAGGGGGATTCGCCGCAAACGGGGAGACTATGGGCAGGGCGCCGCTGTGCATCAGCGCGCCCGCCTCCAGCGCCAGGCGCGGGTCGAAGGCCAGGGCGAACGCGGGGGGCGGGGGGCCGCGCCAAAAGTCGTCGCCGCCAGCGCCAGCGCCGGGCGGGGCTAGGGCGGCGCTTCCGCCGCCGCCGTAGGCCGCTGCGTCCGAGTCCATCGTCGCCGCGCCCGAGTTCGGCGTCAAAGACGTGCGCGAAAGCAAGTTACTGGCCGCGCGGCGCGCCTGGAGTCACGTGCTCGTACGCCTGCTCCGCCTGGTAGGGGCCTCGTCGGCACAACAAAAGGATGACGACGGGCGAGAGGGGGGGAGTGCGGCAAAAGGATGACGACGGGTTCCGGAAGAGGCGGGAGGGTTCGCGGCTTCTTCTGTGCTTTTGGGGCGGATTGATGCTGCGGATGAAGGAGTTGGTTGAATCGTCGTTCGTTGCCGGGGGGAAAGTGGAGCTTGCGTGTTTTGGAGACGGGGGCGACGGCGATGACCTTCGAGCTCCTCCTCCTCCTCCTCCTCCTCCTCCTCCTCTCCTCCCCTCCTGATCCCCACAAAAAATTAGTTCAACGAGACGCCGCGGTGGAGTCAAAGAACACAACCGTACTACAGCAGCCCCACAAATCTACCGATTACAAAACAATCAAGCAACGATGCTGCAGCAGCAGCGGCTGTCCTTCAGCGCGAGGCCAAGGCCGCTGATGGCTGGCGCGACCACGACGACACTCCCGCGCGCGAGCGCGAGGCCGCAGCAGCCGCGCATGCGCGCCGCATCAATGACGACGCGCGCGTACTGCTGGCCCATCACATCGGCGGCAGCACGCATGCGCCCGAGCCACTGCAGCAGCAGTGGCAGCAGCGCCGTCCGCCGCCGAGCTCGCCGCGCACGCGCCGCCGGCCCGCCTCGCGCCTCGTCGGCCGACAACGCCGCCATCTCGGCCGCCCTCTCAGCCATGGACGACAACTCGCTGCAGACGGCGCTCACGGCGGCGATCGACGCCGAGGACTACGCGCAGGCCGGGCGCATCCGCGACGTCCTGCGCGCCCGCGGCTCCCAGCTGAAGAAGGCCGCCGCAGACGCCGGCCAAGGAGAACACCAACCAAACGGCGACGCCATCGCCGCCGACCCCGACGGCGACGGCGACGTCGACGGCGACTCGCCGCTGCCCCTGGACTGGCGCGCCCTCGGCATCCCCGACTGGCTCGCCGACCGCGCCGAGCGCCTGGGCCTGCGCTACCCGACCGAGGTGCAGCGGCGGGCGGCCCCCGCCGTCGCGGGCGGACTGGACGCCGCCGTCTCTTCCGTCACGGGCAGCGGCAAGACGGCCGCTTTCTTGCTGCCGGCCTTGGCGCGCCTGCCCTACCCGCCCGACCTGCTGGTCGACGACTTGGACGGCCCGGCCCTCCTGATCGTGGTGCCGACGTTCGAGCTCGGGGCGCAGGCCGCGCTGCTGACGTTCCGGCTGCTGGGCGGGACCATTTCGGCGCGGCGGCCCGGAGACCCCGGAAACATGTTTTCCTACGGCGGGCCGCGCGGGGTGCGCGTGCGGGGGTTGCTGACGCGGGACGAGGTGGAGGCGGCGCGGGCGGACCCGGCCGCCTACCTGCGCGGGGTGCACGTGGTGGTGGCGACGCCCGACTGCGCGCTGGCGGCGTGTCGCGCCGACGGCGGGGGCGCGGCGTGGCGGCTGCAGGCGGCGGCGGCTGCGGCGGCGGCTGCGGCGGCAAAGACCGGGCGTGGCGGTCGCGACGACGACGACGACGACGAAGACGACGAGGGGGAAGTTGCACAAGGCGCCGACGACGACGGCGGCAAGTGGCGAATGCCGGTGCTGCCGCCGAGCGGCCCCCCCGACGCCGACCCCTCGCCCTCCTCCTCCTCCTCCTCGGGGGGCGGCGAGGTCGACAGCGCCAGCGCGTACCAGATCGCCACCGGCCTCAGCACCGGCTCCGGCGGCACGCGCCGGCGCCGGCCGACGGCCCCCGCGGCGGGCGGCGGCAGCGCCACCGGCAAGGGCAGCAAGAGCGGGTCGGCGGCAGGGTCGGCGGCGGCGGCGGCGGCGGCGACGGCGGGCCTCAGCGCCGACGCGCGGACGTCGCCGCTGCTGGCCGCGCTTGAGGCGATGAAGGCGGCGCGCGACGGCGGCGGCGGCGTGGGCCCGGGCGGTGCGGCCGCGGCCGCCGCCGCGGCGCGGGCCTCCCGCCTCAAGGAGGAGAGCGAGGCGGACAAGGCGGCAGAGGCGGCCGCGTTGGCGGGCGCGGGGGGAGGGGGCGCGGGCGGCGGCGCTGGCGGGGCCGGCGCCGGCCCCCTCCCGCCGCTGCTGCTGCACGACCTTTGCGTCGTCGTCGTGGACGAGGTCGACGCGTGCGCCCAGGGCTACCCGGCGTCGTTCGGCGAGCTCATGGACCGCTGCTGCAACGAGGGCGGGGGCGTCGCCGCCGCCGCCGCTGCCGCCGCCGCCGCCGCTGCTGCTGCTGCTGCTGGCTCGGCTGCCGCGCCCTCGGCCGCCGCCGCCCCCGCCTCCCTCCTCCCCCAGCACAAGCCCCAGGTCGTGCTCGTCGGCGCCACCATCAGCGACGCCGAGACCCGCCTCGCCCTCGAGCGCCGCTGGCTGTCGCCCGACTTTGTGCGCGTGGCCGTCGGCGGCGGCGCGTACGGCGGCGCGGGCGGAGGCGCAGGCGGCGGCGGCGCCCCCTCGTGCCCGGCGGGCTTGCGGCACCGCGCCGTCGTCGTCGAGGACGAGGGCCAGCGCCTCTCCGCCCTGGTGCGGCTGCTGCGGCGGGACTTTGACGACGCGGCGGACGCGGCGGCCGCGGCCGAGGCCCGGCAGGCGGGCGGCGAGGGGGGCGGCGAGGAGGGCGCGCGCCGCGCGGCGCCGCCCGTCGTCGGCGGGCCGGGCGCCAACGTGGCCGCGGCCAACGCGGCGACCGGCGGCGCCGCCCCCTTTTTCGACCAGGCGCCGCCCAGCGACGCGCTGCTCGCGGCCGCCGCGGGCAAGGGCGCCTTCTCCCTCCCCCCGCCTCCCCGCGTCGTCGTCTTTGCGCGCTCAGAGGCCGAGGCCCGCCGCGCCAGCGAGCCGCTCCGCGCCGCGCTGTGGCGCGAGCATCGCCTCTCCGTCCTGCTGCCTACCGGAGACTCGCCCATCCGCGCGCTGCACGCCTTTCGCGACCGCGCCGCCTCGCTCCTGCTCGCCACGCCGCAGGCCGCCCGCGGCCTCGACCTGCCCGCCGTGTCGGCCGTCTACTGCCTGGGCCCGCCGCCCTCGCCCGCCGAGTACGCGCACAGGGCCGGGCGCGCGGGCCGCGTCGGCAGCGCCGTGCCCGGCGCGCGCGTGACGAGCGTGGTCACTCGGGCCGAGCTCCCTCGGCTGCTCAAGATGGTCGGGGGCGAGGCCGACGGCGGGGGCGGGGGGATCGGCGGGATCGGCGGGGGGATGGAGGTTGTGGAGGCGGAGGACGAGAGCTTGGGGCTGGCGCCGCTGATGCCGGCGGCGGCCGAGGGGGCGGCGGCGCCTGCTGCGGACGGCGCGGAGGAGGAAGGGAAGGAGGAGGAGCAGCGGGGGACAGATGCGGCGGCGGCAACGGCGAGCGCGCGGGACGGCGGCGGCGGCGATAGCGGCAGCGGCGGCGGCGACGAGGACGAGCGCAAGCGCGTCGAGTCGCTCCGGCGCGGCTTGGACGACCTTTACAACCTCATGTAAAACTTTGCACCTTGATTTTTAACGACGGATCGCATGCAAAGCGGGGGCGGGGGGAGGGGAAGGGGGGGGGAGGCGCGGCTCTCCCTCCATCCGTGGATCAAAAGCGAGGACCGCCGCGCGCTCGCTCGAGAGGTCGAGCGGCGGCTGGGCGCTTCTTCTCTCCAACGAGAGAAAGAGAAACGAAATAATCGCACAATCGCAAAATCGACAAAAACCTCGACCGACGGCGATCACTCACTTGGCCAGGTCGTCGACCGCCTCCGCCGCCAAGAACTCGGCCTCGGCCTCCACCCGCGCCTCCAGCGCCCGCCCGTCGAACACGCGCCCGTGCACCGCCGCGCGGCACCGCTCGGCGGAGTGCGGGTCGGCAAAGCGCGCCAGCGCCTGGCCGTAGGGGGTGCCCGCGGCGCCGAGGAGCTGCTCTGCCAGGCCCGCCTGCGCGCGCGGCGGGCGCGGCACGACCAGGCCCGTGACGGCGCCGTGGCGCTCGCACTCGCCTTTGAGGTCCTCGAGGACGTCGGCGTGGTCCTGCGGGTCGCGGAGGGTCGCCGCCGTGGCCATGCCTGTGATGACGACGACAGTCCTGGCCTCGACGGGGGGGGACCCGCCGCCGCCGCCGCCGCCGCCCTTGCCTTGCCCGTTCCCAGCGGCAGCGCTTACGCCCGGTGCTGATGCTGCTGCGGCCGCCTCGCTCGCCGCCGCGGCTCCCCCGGCCGAGTGCTGCGGCTGCTGCTGATGCTGCTGCTGCTGCCCCGCGCCGCCGCCGCCGCCGCCGCCGCCCACGGCCTCGCCCAGCAGCGCCGCCGCCGCCTCTGCGTCGGCCGCCAGCCTCTGCCGCGCCGCCGCCGCCGCCGCCTCGGCCGCGGGCGACGGGTACGGCAGCGCCCCCCCGCGCGGCGCCCGCCGGCACGCCGCCTCGGCCGCCAGCCGCACGGGCTCGGTGTACGTCACGGGCCGCGCCACGAGCAGCGTCGCCCCCGGCCCCACCGCGATCTGCCCGTCCAGCGCCAGGCAGGCCGTCGCGTGCTCGGGCGCGCGAAACTCGGCGAACCCGAACTTGCCGTTAGGGTGGACGATCGTCTTGAGCACGGGCGAGGCCGTGGGCCCGCCGGCGTCGACGGCCGCGCGCGTGTCGGGAAAGGCGGCGTAGAGCGACGCCTCGAGCACCTGGCGCAGCGCGGCCTCGCCCACCGCCGAGAAGAGGTTTCCGAAGTAGAGCTCGCGCGCGGGCTTTGTGGCGGCGGCGACGGCGCGCTGGGCGGCGGCGGCCGCGGCGGCGGCCTTCTCCGGCGGCAGGCCGGGGTGGTGGTGGTGGCCGGGGCCGCCGCCGCCGTGGGCGAGGGCCAGGGCGGCGTAGGCGCGGGCCGAGGCGGCGGCGGCGGCGGCGGGGGTGGCGCCGGGGACGTAAGGGGGGGGCAGCAAGGCGGGCGGGGCGGCGGCGCCGCCGCCGCCGGACGAGGCGGCGGCCTGGGCCGCGCGCAGGTGGTGGTAGGGGTCGACGATGGATGGCGGGGGCAGGCGGCCGTTGCGGTCGCGGTCGCGGTCGCCGCCGCCGCGGTCGCCCTGGCGCCCGCGCCGCCTGCGCCGGCCGCCGCCGCTGCCGCGCAAGGGAGAGCGCGAGCGCGAGGGCGACCGCGAGACGGACCGCGACCGCGGCGACCGCCGGTGCCCGTACCCTCCGCGCGGGCGCTCGTCGTAGGCGTAGCGCTCGCTGTAGCTGCCGGGGGGCGGCGGCGGGCCGCCTGCTCCGATCGGCGGCAGCGGCGGCGGGCCTCCTGCCGCGCGCTCTCCGCGGCCGCCGCCGCCGCCGCCGCCGCCACCGCCACGGGGCGAGCGCGAGCGCGAGGCGCGGCGACGGCCCCCCCCGCGGCGGCCCTCTCGCGAGCGCGAGCGGCTGCGCGACCTGCCACCGCCGCCGCCACCACGCCGGCCCTCGCGGTCGCGGTCCCTGCTGCCGCGCCGCGCCTCGCGCTCGGACGAGCGGCGGTGGGCGACGGCGGTTCCAGCGTCGGCGGCGGCGTCCGCGGCGGCGTCCACCGGCGGGCGCGCGAGCGGGGAGCGCGCGCGCTTCTGGCCCGCGGCCTGCGGTTCTGTTGCTCCTGCGTCGGCTCCTGCTGCTGGGGCGTCCGTCGGCGCGGGCGCTGCTGGTGCTTCCGCTGCTGCTGCGGAGGGCCCCGCGGGCGCGGGGGGAGGAGGAGCAGCGGGGGCGGGCCCCGCCCCCTCTCCTCCTGCTCCTCCTTCGCCCACAACAGGCGGCGGCGGCGCCGGGGGAGGCGCGGCGTGGTCCTCCGCCATCACTCTCCGACGAGTCGGACTGGCGAGGTCTAGATGGGGCGCGTGGTGCTTTGTATGGGGAGAGGGAAGAAACGTTCTGAGGATGATGGGAGTTCCAATACAGAGAGACCGGTGAGGGGTGGAAGCGGTGTGGACTTCGTCCTGCTTGAGAAGGGGGGCGAGCGCGAGCGCGGTGATATGCGATTATGTGTGGGGAAAGGTCGTCGGCTCCGTGAGATCGTTTTGTGGGGACGAGCAAGGGAGAAGGGGGAGATGAAGAACTACTTCCGTCGTCGCCGAGCGCCGATTCGCCGTCGCCCTCGCCCTCGCTCCTTTCCTTCCTGCGCGCACTCTCGCCCCCCGCCTTCACACAACCAATGCAGCCCGACCCGTGCATCCCGTTATTGTTGGCATCAATCGGCCCCCCACGCAGGCGAGAGAGCCGCAACCGAACCGTCGAGGAGCAGTGAGAGAGGGCGAGCGTGACCGCCCGATTGGGGGGGCGCGCGCGCGCGCGCTTACGCGGACAAGCAATGGCCGGCGCGGCGAGGAGTCGCGCAGCCACGCAGCAGCAGCAGCGGCCGCAGGCGCGAGCTCAGCCCCAAGAAGAGTCTGACACAGACGCGGCCGCCGCCGCGAGCCCGTCGCTGCTCGCCAAGCGCCGCGCGCTCGTGTTCAAGTGCGCGGCGCTTGTGGCGGCCGCCGTCGTCGCCTCGCTGCTCGGCGTCATCTCGCAGCAGTTTGCCATGGCCATCACGGTCGTGATGTACGCGACCGTGAGGTTTGGCGCCGCCAGGTGAGGGGGGGCGAGGCTGGGTTTTTCAGAGGCGGGGGGAGGGCGCGCGGGGCGTCGCCGTCAGCCGCCCGCCCGCCCCGTCGCCCGTCGTCGCGTGTGTTTTGGATTTGTTTTTGAATTCGTGTTGTCGTGTTACGCTGTTTTTTTCCGATCATCCATCTATGTGTCTATGTGCGTGTGTGAACGTGCGCTCGGAAGAGGGGTGCGTGCGGGTTGTAGGGACGGGCGATGATGGGAGGGGGGGCTAGGATGGGGGGCGCGTTTTGTTTTCGCGCTCGAATCGGAGGGCGGCGGCGGGGAGCGGCCGAGGAGCGGGGGGGGGCGGGCAGGGGCCCGAGGGGCGGGGGAGGCGCTTGAACGGCCAGGACAGGAAAACGAGGCGAGGGCAAGTGAACGAAAGACGAACGAGAGAAAAAGGGCGAGCAAGCGCAAGGAAGATGAGACACATCCAAACAAACACCGGGGCCACGAACTTTTCCCGCTGTCACCGTCGCTCACCACCCGCCGGCCACGCCCACGCCGGCGGCCAGCGCGAACGAGACCGACACCGCCGTCACTGCGATCAGCATCAGCGCCAGCAGCACGGGCGCGGCGGCGCCGTCGTACCACCCGCTGGCCTCGCGGCGGCGGAGGGCGGCCGCGCGCGCGCGGTACTGGACCAGGGCGAAGAGCATGATGACGGCAGAGGCCGGCGCGGTGACGGCGCCGGCGAGCCGGGCGGCGCGGCAGGCGCCGTCGTCCGGGCGGCAGCCGCCTCCGCTGCGGCCGCCGCCGCCGCCGCCGCCGCCGAGGACGGGGGACACGCCCGCGCCCGTCAGCAGGCCCAGGCCCGTCATCATGACCAGCACGCCGACGGACACCCACTGCAGGAATGTGCGCTCGTTGGCGAAAAAGGCCTTGGGCTCGACGCGCACGGGCAAGGCCCGCGGCAGCTCGCCGCCGCGCCGGCCGCCGCTCAGCGCGCGCGTGAGGAGGCGGCGCGCCGACGCGAGGCGCGTGCGGCGTGCGCGGGCGTCGGGCTTGGCAGCGGCGGCGATGTCGAGGGTCGTGGAAGAGGGGGTGGCCGCCTTGTCGCCGGTGCCGTTGCTGCCGGTCTTGCCGTTGCCGATGCTTTGTGATTCCTGCTGCTGCTGCTGCTGTTGCTGCTCCGTCCCGCCAGCGGCGAGGGCCGAGCCCGGCGACGGCGACGGCGACGGCGACGGCGCGTGGGCAGCGATCAGCACGGCCGCGTCGTCCTCGCGGGGCGCTGCGGCGGCGGGAGCGGCGGCCGCCCCCGCCCCTGCTTCGGCCGGCGCCGACGCAGGACGGGCCCCGCCCCCGCTCCCGCCGCTGCCGCGCCCGGCAAGGAGGGCCCTAGCGGCCGCCGCCAGCGTCCGGGCTGCTCCCGTCGCGGGGTGCGGGTCGGCGGCGCGGGCGCCAGCGGGCGCCGGCGCCGCCGCCGCCGCAGGCGCGACGAGCAGCGAGGTCAGGAGCGGCAGCACGACGAGCGCCGGCGCGGCGGCGGTGGAAGGGGCGGTGACGCCAGGAAAGGCCACCACCAGCCGGCGCCGCCCGACCAAGGGCGGTGGTGGGGCAGCGGTAGCGGCAGCAGCAGGAGGAGGCGCCGCCGGTGCCACCGCCGCCGCCGACGCCGCCGCCGCCGCCGCGCGCCGCCGGCCGCGCGCCAACCACCACGCCAGCGCCGCGCCGCCGTCGTCGGCCGCCCGCGCCATCTGGCCGATCGTCGCGGGGACGGGCCGCCCGTCGGCGCCGACGCCCGAGAACCACGACGGCAGCGCCTCGAGGTCGTGCGCGGCCGTCGTATCGCGGGGCGGCTGCTGGACGGGGCCGCCGTCGCCGCCGCCGCCGCCGCCGCCGCCGCCGCCGCTGCCGCCGCCGCCGCCGCCGCCGCCGCCGCTGCCGCCGCCGCCGCCGCCGAGCGCCTCCTCGGGGAAGAGGCACGCCGCGCCGTGCAGAAACTTGGAGAAGCGCGGCGCGGGCACGAGCGCGCCTGAGGCCAGCAGCGCGGCCAGCCACGCGGGCACGCCCGACGCCGCGTCGCCGCCGCCCCCCCCGGCCGGGTCGCGCCCGTCGCCGCTGGTGCGCCCGCGCCGGCCCGCCGCGTGCGCCGCCGTCGTCACTTTTACCTCGAGCACGGCGTAGGGAAATGGGACGGAGGCGGCGGAGGGGACGGCGGAGGCGCGGGCAGAGGCAGGCGACCTCTCGCGCCGCAGGAGCATGTGCTGGTCGAGAGAGACCCGCACAAAGGCGCCGCCGTCGCAGTCGCCACCGTCGCCGCCGCCGCCGATTCCGCTCGGAGCGCCGCCGCTGCCGGCCGCGCCGCTCGCGCCCTGCCGGGGGGACTCGAACGCCGAGCGCACGTACTCGGTGCGCAGCAAAGGCCTCAGCCCGCCGTCGGAGGCCAGGAACTCGGCCACCTCGGTGAGCAGCTCGAGCGAGCGCTGCTGCTCGAAGCTGAAGCCGGCTCCAGCGCCGTCGCCGGTCGCAGTCGCGGCCGCCGCAGCCGCGGCCGCCGCCGCCGCCCTCGCCGCCTCGCGCGGCGGCTGGGTGCCGAGCAGCAGCGCGGCCGCCTCGGGTCCCGCGGGCAGGGCGGCGCGCTCTTTCACCGAGGGCTGGCCCGTCCAGGCCGCGCGGTGCGTCTTGCGCTCGACAAAGATGAGGCCGGCCGACGACGACGACGACGCCGACGCCGACGACGCCCCCCCGCCGCCGCCGCCGCCGCCGCCTCGCTCCTCCTCCGGCGACAGCACGCCGCCGCCGCCGCCGCCGCCGCCATACCATCGCGCGCGCACGAGGCGCGCGCCGTCGTCGCGGCGCAGGCGGGCGTGGTAGACGGGAAGAGCAGACGACGAGGACGGCTCGCCGCCGCCGCCGGTTCCTGCCCCCGCGTCAAAGTAGACGGACGAGACGAGGCCAGAGAGCAGCCAGCAGCGGGCGCCGCCGTCGTCGTTGGCGCCGTCGTCCGCCCCTCCTCCTCCTCTGCCTCCTCCTCCTCCTGCGCCTCCTCCTCCTCCCCCGCCGCCCTCTTCAAACGCGGCGGCGGCCTCGGCACTCAGGGGGTCAGGGCCGTCGTGCACGGCCGGCTGCAGGTGGCGCGCGCACACGGCCAGCACCGCCGGCGCGTCCCGCGGGTCGACCCAGAACTTGGCCGTCGTGCGAGAGAAGGCCTGGACGGACGAGGACGCCGCCGAGCCGGCCCACGCCGAGCGGTGGAGGGCAGAGGGAGGGGAGGCGGCCGCGGCGGCGGCGGCGCCTTGCCGCTTTTTGGCCTGCTCCTCCTCCTCCTGCTGTCGGCGGCGGCGGCGCGTGGCGCGCAGGCGCGCGTGGCACACGCCCAGCGCCCACAGCACGCCGTCCTGCACGGCGCAGGCGGGAGAGGAGGAGGAGGAGTCGGCCTCGCCGGCGGGCGCGGCGGCCGGGCCGTCGTCGCCGTCGAGCGTCGTCGAGAGCAGCGCGTGCGCCGCGGCCCCGTGCGCGTCGCGCGGCGCCGACGCGTCGTACTCGAGCGCCAGGGTCAGGCTCAGGTCGTGTTCGTCGTCGTGGCCCGGCTTGCGCTGCCGCAGGGCCGACGCGACGGCCGCGTGCGACGCAAACGCGAGCTCAAGCGGCGGCGGCGAAGAGGGGGAGGAGGAGGGGGAGGAGGCGCCTCCGCCGTTGTCCTCGCCGTCTGCGGCCGCCGCCGCCGCCGCGCTGTCGTAGGCGCGGGCGCACGCGGCGAGGGCCTCGGCCTGCTCGGCGCGCCACTGGACCAGCAGCGTCAGGTCGGTGGCCAACTCGTCGAGGTCGCGCTCGAGGCCGGCCAAGGGAGCGTCGGCCCCGTCGCCGCCGCCGCCGCCCTCCCCGAGCGCGCAGCAGCGGCGCCCGGCCTCGCGCGCCCGCCCGAGCAGCTGCCGCCCGGCGCGCCGCGACGCGTGCGCGACGCGGGCGGCCTCGTCGGCGAGCGCGGCCAGGAAGGGGCTGAGAGTCGCCAGGCGCGTCGCCAGGGAGGAGCAGGGCGGCCGGGAAGAGTAGGCCGCCGACGCCAAGGAGGAGGAGGCGCAGCCGGACGACAGCAAAAACGGGCGGCCGCCCGGAAAGCTGCCGCCGTCGTTGTTGTTGTTGTTGCAGTCTTGGTGGTGGTGCTGGTGGTCGCCCTCGTAGCAGCACGCGCCGGGGGGAGTTGAGGATGACGAGGATCGCGAAGACTCGGGCCCGACGACGAGCATCTCCAGGAGGACTGCCGCGGCGGGCAAAGGGGGGAGGGAGGCAGGGCCCGGGCCGACGGCGACGCCGCCCGGCGGCGGCGGTCGCAGCCGCGGTGGCGCCGCCTCTGCCAACGGGCCGCCGACCGCCGCGGCCTCGCGCAGAGCGCGCCACACCTCGCGCGGCGACAGGAGGGGCCACGCAAGGCCGAGGTCCGGTGAGGCGCCGCTCCCCCCGCCCGAGGGAGAGGCCGAGATGAGCGGCGGGGAGGGAGGGGACGGGGGCAGCAGCAGGAGCGGGAGAGAGGACGGCGGCGGCGCCGACGGGCCCGCCCCTCCGCCTCGGCCTCCCTCGACCTCCTGCCGGCGCAGCGCCTCGAGCTCGGCGCCGCGCACGCTCAGGCCGGCCAGCTCTCGCGAAAAGGCCGTGGTGTAGCCCTCGGGCATGTTGATGGGCCACAGGTGAATGTTGCTGCCGCCGCCGCCGCTGTTGTTGCCATCAGCGCCCGCGGCAGAGGGGGTCGTGCCCGGCGCCAGAGGGACGAGGCGGCCCTCTGCCGTTTTCTTGCGCAGCGCCGCAAACATTTTTGAGTCCCTCTCCCCCTTCCGCGCCCGGAAGGTCCGGAAGGTCCGGCGCCGGTGTCCACAGCAAAACAAGAGCCTTGTTCCTGGGTCCGAGATGCGTCTTGCGACGGAGGCGTTTGGGAGGGAGGGCCAATGAAGGAGGGCGTTCCTTTTCTTGGGAAGGAAGGGCAGAGCTGCGGCGCGCGTTGCGGCGAAAAAAAGGGCGCTTCCGTTCCCGAGGAAAACAAGGGAGACGTTGTGACGCGCGCCCGGTCGCGCCTCAAGGGGATTTCCGGCTTTCGGATGAAATTTGATGCTAACTCATGTGTTTCCGGTTGTGAAAGGGATCTCGAAAGAGGGGGAAGAGGCGAAAAAGATAAACGGCAGAGGCCGCGGTCGCAAAAGGGAAAAAAAAGACACGAGCACAGAAGGGACGACGCTCGAAAACGCATTGCGATGATTTTGGTGGGGGGGGGAGACACACGCGCCGCGAGAAGCTTGTTTCTTACATCCACCAAAACTTGCGAGGGATCACGGGCCGCCGGCGTTGCCGTTCGAATCGTCGTCGGCCGCCGCGTCCAGTTCGGCGGCCGCCGCGGCCGCGTCGTCCTCCTCCGCCTGGCCGCCGTCGCCGCCGCTCGCCGACGGCCGACGCCCCGCCTCCTCGTCCTCCTCCTCCTCCCCCTCGTCCAGCTGCTGCCGCTGCTCTCCTTGCCGCTCCTCCGCGCCCTCCTGGCCCGGGGCTGCGTCGGCCATGTCGGCGTCGTCCTCGCCGGCCGAGGCAATCTCGCCGTCCTCGTCGTCGAGCTCCCGGCCGCCGCCGCCGCCGCCGGCGGAAGGCGCCGCCGCCGCCGCCGCTTGCGCCGCCGCCTTGGCCCCCTCCTCCTCCTCGCCCATCGCCTCCCCCGCCGGGCCCCCTTCCTCCTCCTCCCCGTCGCCCTCCGCCTCGCCCTCCTCCTCCCCGCCGCGCTTCGTGCTGCTGGGCGCGGTGGTCGGGCGGGTCGCGTCGGCCCCCGAGGGCTCTTGCTGCGGCGGTCGTGACTCAGCGACGGCGGCCGCCTCTTTGTCCCCCGCTGCTGCCGCTGCCGTCGGTGCCGCCGGCTCTGCCGCCGCCGCATTGGCTGCGGCCTCGTCCGCCGCCGCTGCCGCCTTGGCCGCCGCTGCCGCCGCCGCTTCAGCCTCCTCCTGCTGCTGCTGCTTGCGCTGCTTGCGTTGCTGCTCGGCCCTGTCCTTCTCCTCCTCCGCCGCGCGCGCCTTGGCCGCCGCCTCGGCCTCCCGCCGCGCCGCCGCCGCCCGCTCCTCCTCGCGCCGCCGCTCGGCCGCCGCCTCCTGCTCGCGCCGCCACCCCTCGGGCACGCCGCCCGGCAGCGCCCGCGCGAGCGCGTGCTCGGCGCCGTCCTTGTCGGCGGCCACCAGCGCGTAGTCCCGCCGCGCGATCAGGCGCGCCAGGCGCCAGCGGGCCACGGGGCGGGCGGCGAGCACGCGGTATTCGGGTTCGATGCCGGCGTCGGGGTCCATCTGCGCCAGCAAGGGCGCGGCGTAGCGCTCGAGGGAGGGGGCGCCGTGGGGCCGCGCGTCGCCCGCGAGCTCGGCCCAGGCGTCGGCGCCCTCGCCGCCGCCGCCGCCGCCGCCGCCAAACAGGCGGCCCGGGGCGCCCGGCTGCTGCAGCTGCTGGTGCTGGGCCCACTGGTCGACCGCGGAGGAGCCGCGGGGGAGGGCCGGGCGCACGGGCGACGACGCGCCGGCCGCCGCCGCGACCGCGGCGGCCGCCTCGTCGAGGAGGGACTGGGCGGCGCCGCCCGTCGCGCGGCCGCCGCCGCCCCCTCCGCGGGCGCGCTTGGCGGGGCGGCCCCCGGCGCCGCCGCCGCCGCCGCCGCCGCCGCCGGGCTGCTGCTGCACCGCCAGGGCGACCTCGGCCTCGGCGTCAGCGTCGACGTCCTCCTCGTCCTCGCCGTCCGGGCGCAGCGCGCGCAGACGCGCGGCCGACAGCGCCGCGACGGCCGCCCGCTCGGCGGCGGCGGCGGCGGCGCGCCCCGCGCCCGCCGCGCCCTCGGCCGCCTCGACCTGCTCGCGCAGCGGCGGGCGCAGCGGCGGCCGGGTCCAGTCCCGGCAGGCGGCCGCGGACGCGGCCTTGGCGGCGGCGGCGGCAGCGGCGGCCGCCGAGGACGGGGCGCCGCTGCCGATGCCGCCGGGTGCGCCCGGGGGCCTGGCGCCCGCCCCTGCCGCCGCCGCCTCTGGCCGCTTCCAGCGCGCCCACGCGTCCTCGCGCTCGAGCGTGCGGCGCACGGCCGCCGCGAACCGGCGGCCGTCGGAAGGGGTGGCCTCCAGGGCCGCGTAGAGCCGCGCCTCGAGGGCGGCGGCCTCGGCCAAGGCGGCGCGCGAGGCGGGGACGCCGCCGCCTGCCGCCGCCGCCGCAGCAGGCGACGACGCCGACGCCGACGCCAGGCCGCCCGCCAGCCCCTCCTGCGGCTTGAGGGGCTCCCGCAGCGCCTGCAAGGCGATCAGCGTCTGCACCAGGAAGGCGCGGCGGAAGGAGGCGTCGCGCAGCTGCAGCCCGAAGAGGCGGTAGGAAGAGAGGTAGCTTCCGCCGCCCGCGCCCGCGCCCGCGCCGCCGGCGACTGCTGCTGCGCCCGCAGCTTCCGCTCCCGACGTCGCCCCCGCCGTCGCCGTTGCCGCCGCCGCCCCGGGCACCCCCCCCGCGGCGACCGTCACCGGCCGCCGCTCCAGCGCGTCGAGCACGGACGCCACGTCCGCCCGGAACCGCCGCCAGTTGCCCGCGGCCGCCAGCTGCTGCTGCTGCTGGGCAAGCGCCGACGGGGCCGCCGCCGCCGCCGCCGCGCCGCCCCCGGCCGCCGCCGCCGCCGCCGCCCCCGGCAGCAGCAGCAGCTCCCGGCCGGGCTGCCGCAGCGGCCGCTGCAGGCCCCAGAAGGCGGCGTACAGGCCGGCGTCGACGGGCTCGCCCGCCGAGTCGACCGCGCCGGGCGGCACGGCGTCGAGAGGGGGCGGCGGGTGGCGGTCGTTGGGGGCGCCCGAGGGGTTGACGCCCGAGCGCTCGTGTAAAGGGAAGAGGCGCGCGAGCAAGACGAGCACGCGGGCGGCCAGCTGGGCGGGCGAGGAGGAGGACGACAAGGCGCCAGCGCCGCCGTCGCCGTCGTCGCCTCCCCTGTTACCGCCGCCGCCCCTGTTGTCGCCGTCCCCTCCCTCTCTGTCCGCGCCCTCCTCCTCCTCGCGCCCGGCGCCGCAGACGTCGGCGCCGCCGCCCTTGGCCAGGCGCCGCAGCAGCGCGTTGCACAGGCGCAGGCAAGGCAGCTTGGCGTGCGCCAGCAGCGGCGGCGGGGCTGCCGCCGCTGCCGCCACTGCCTCACCTTCTCCCCCTTCTGCCCGCCTTTCCCGGGCGCGCGGGGAGGCCGGCACAAAGCTGCGCGGCGCGGCAGCGCGGCGCTCGAGCCAGGAGAACGCGTCGGCAACGTCGCGCGTCGAGGACGAGGCGTCCAGCGCGTCCTCGAGCAGCACCACGGGCAGGGAGGCGTCGGCCCAGCGGCGCTCGGCGAGCGCCAGGCTGGCGTCGAGCAGGCGCGGCAGCGGCGGCGGAGAGGGGGCGCCGGCGGCAGCGGCGGCGCCCCCCTTTTTCGTCGGCGGCAGGCGCTTTTTGCCACCGAGGTCGGCGGCGGCGCCTCCTGGGCGAAAGCGCATGGGCGGGGCGCCCGCGTCCGCGGCGGCGGCGCACAGGCGCGCGGCCGCGGCGCGGAAGCAGGCGTACAGCAGCGCGGCGTCGGCGGGCGGCAGGAGCGACGGGCGCGCGGCGGCGGCGGCGGCCTGGCCTCCGCCGGCCGAGCCGGCGGCGCTGGCGGGCGCGTGCCCCTGCTGCCGCTGCTCCTCCGCCTCATCCCGAAGGTCGGGGAAGAGCGGGCGGAGGGCGGCGACCGCGGCGTCGCCAGGGCTGCCGCTGCCGTCGTCCGTGGCGACCGCGTAGATGCCGTCCTGTTCGTTTGTTTTGGTTTTGGTTTTTTGTTGTTTTGGATGAGCGTCGGCGGCGGCGGCACTGCTGCGCGCCGTCGCCCGATCGAGCGGTCGAGCGGTTTTGCGGCGGTGGCACAAAGCGTCGCGCCGCCTCCGTGGTCTGTGGGCTATGAGCTCACCTCGATCGCCTGCCGCCGCCGCGCAAACTCCGCCGCGTACTCCATCGCGGGGAGAGTGTGGAGGGGGGCCGCAGGCGCGCGCGCGCGCGCGGACAAACGCGTTTGTCTCGTGTCTGGGATGTTTCTTCCTTCGCGCGCCCGTGTAGTGTTTATGATAATGGTGATGGTCGCCCAGTCGTTAATGATCGTGTCAATGTGCGTGTTCGTTCTGGATGTGCGATTGATCGAGGCGAGTGAGAGGGAGCGGCGCTTTCCTCCCGGAGCGCTTTCGAGTTCATCCACTTCCTGCGAAACACACAAAAGCTCCCCCCCTCTCCTTCCCCCTTTTCTCCAAACTCCGACGCCCAATAATTCGAATGGCGCGCGGCGGTGACAGCAAGAAGCGCCCGGCCGTGGTGGCCACGGCGGCCGCGCCTCCGAGCAAGCGGCGCGCGGCGCACCACGCCGCGGAGCCATCGCCCTCCCTTGCTCGCGTCGTCGCCGTCGCGGCCGCGTGCGCCCCCGCGCGCGCGGCCTTTGCGCACTACGAGCGTCTCATCGGTGGCAACGACCCCTTGCACGCGTCCTTAGACGCGCTCCTGCAGCAGGCGGCGGGTGAGTGGCCCGATTTACTTCTTTCGGGGGGGGACTGTGAGTGCGTCCTCCCGCGCCAAAACGGGGAGCGCCCCCTCTCCCTCTCTCTCTCTCCCCCTCTCTCTGTCTGTGCCGTGGTGATGACGACAACCTGCATCATGTCTCACGCCGCTGCGTCGCGCGTAGGGCCGAGCAGCCTCCGCCGGTAGGAGCGAGGGAGAGCCGCGACGCGCGCGGCATCGGGAACGAGCGGCGGCGGCGGCGCGCCCCGAGGGGGGTCTCCCTCGGAACGGGGCGCCAAAGGAGCACCGATAAACAACAAACGCGCTCACCAACCACAACCGACACCAACACCAACCCACAACAACCTCCAGCAGCCTCCAGCGAGGACGACCCGGTTTCCGCGCGCCTGGCAGCGCGCCTCGTCCCGCGCTTCCTCTGGCGGCGGCCGGACCTCGCCGGCGCGGCCGCGGCCGCGGCCCTGTCCGCCCACCGCGCCGCCTGCCGCGCGCTGCTGCCGCCGCCGCCCGCCGCCTCGGCGTCCTCTGCGCCCTCTGTCCCCGCGCCCGCCCTATGCGCCCACCCGCGGATGGCCGAGGCCCAGCGGCTCGACGCGCTGGCCGCGATGGCGGCGGTGATCGAGGCAGCGGCGGCGGCGGGCGGCGACGTCAGCGGCGGCGGCGGCGTCGGCATCGGCGGCGGCAGGAGGCCCCCCTCGTCATCCTCGTCGCGTCAGCAGGACCGGCAGGACCAGGCCCATCCGTCGCTGCGCGTGCTGCGCCACCTGCTGGTGCTCGTGGGGAGCTGCGCGACGGCCTGGCCGGACCCCGCCGCCCCCCCTCGAGCGGGCGATGCGGGCGGCAGCGGCGGCGGCGGCGCCCCTGCTGCAGACGGCGAGAGCCCGGAGCGGCGAGCGCGGGAGCCGCGGCGCGCGGCGTGCGGCCGCGCGCTGCTCGAGGGGGGAGATGATCTAGACGACGAGGCGGAGGAGGACGAACCGGCGGAGGGCGGCGAGGACGCGGCCATGGCGGACGCGGACGCGGCGGCGCCTCTGGCGTCCGAGGAGGCCTTGCCGCCGCCGCTCCCTCGGCCGCCGCCGCCGGCAGCTGCAGCAGCAGCAGCAGCGGCGGAAGCAAAAGCGGAAACAGAGGCGACGACGCCGGCGCCGACGGCGGCGGAAAATGCCGTTGGCGCTCCCGACCCGTCGGAGGAGGAGGGCGAGCTGCCCGACGCCGCCACGCCCCCCCCTGCGCCAGGGGGCGCGGCGGACGGGGCGGGCGGGGGGGAGAGGGGCCCCTCGACGGCCGCCGCCGTCGCCGCGGCCGTGGCCGCCGCGCGCGCCGCCTCGGCGGCCGCCGTCGCCGCCCACGCCGCATCGGCCGGCGGCGGCGGCGGCGGCGGCGGCGGCGCCCGCCGCGGCTCCACCTCCTCGCCCAGCCCGAGCTTTGGGGGCGGCGGCCACCGCCCGGCCCCCGCGACCGCCGAGGCGGCGGCGGCCGCCGCCGCCGGCGTCGACCGCCCGCCCTCGCGCGCCGCCTACGGCGACGGCAACGTCAACGGCATCGGCGGCGCGGCCGGGCCCCTCTCGCGCGGCAACGGCAGCGGCCACGGCAACGGCGGCGCGGCGACCGCCACCGCCACCACCACAACCTCCGCCGTCGCCGTGCAGACCCCGGACGGCAAGCCCGCGTCGCCGGGGGGGGCCTCCGGCGGCGCCGCGCATCTCCCGCGCTCGCTGGCCGCCCTGGCGCGCGCGGCCGTGGCCGAGGCGGGCGGCGGCGGCAACTTGGACGACAGCAGCGGCGGCGGAGGCGCGACGGGCGCGCTCATCCGCGCGGCGCTCGCCGCCGCCGCGCGCTGCGCGCCCGCCCTGTTGCTGGAGGCCGTGCTCGAGGCGCTGGACACGCGCCGCGCGCCGACGCCCGCCGAGGAGCGCATGGACCACGACGAGCTCCCGCCCGAGGACGACGAGGAGGACGAGCAGCAGCAGCAGCAGAAGCAGCGGCAGCGGCAGGACGACGACGACGAGGAGGAGCGGCGGCGCGGCGGCGGAGGGCGGCGAGGCGCGGCGCCCGACCCGGCGGCAGCCGCCGCCGCCGCCGCCGCCGCCTCGCGCGCGCGCAGCCGCCGCCGGCGCGCGGCCCACGCCGTCGCCGACGCCGCCGCCCTCGGCGCGCGCCTGGTCGCGCGGCACTACCTTCTCAAGGCGCGGCGGCCCGCGTGGTTTGCGCGCGGCGGCGGCGCGGGCGGCGCGGGCGCGGGCGCGGCGGCCCTGCTCGAGGCCGGCGCCGAGGGCGCGGCCGACGCCGACACCCGCCTCGCCGCCGCGGCCTCGGGCTGCCCCTTCTCGCGCGCGCCCGGCCCCTCGCTCGCGGCCGAGCTGGTGCGCCACTCCCCGGAGGCCGCCGCGTGGGCCAGCGCCAGCGCGTCCGCGCGCCGCCGCTTCGGGCGCGAGGCGCGCGCGTACGTGGACGACGTGTCGGCGGCGCTCGAGGCGGCGGCGGCGGCAGAGGAGCAGGAGCAGGAGCAGGAGCAGGTGGGCGCGGCAGGAGCGGCGGCGGCGGCGGCCGGGGGGGGGAGCGACGGCGGCGGTGCCCTCTTCGCCGCGGCCCGCTCGTCTCCGACGATCTGGGCCCCCGCCCCCGCCGCAGGCCTCAGCTGCCGCGCCGCCCCCGCGCTCTGGATCGAGCGCATGCCGCGTCCGCCCGCCGCCCTCGGGCGGACCGTCGCCGGGCTGCCGCCGCCGCCGCCGCGGCCGCCGCTGTCCCCCGCGGCCGTGGCCGGGACGCTGGCGGCGGCGTGCGAGGCGGCGGGCTATCCCGGCGTGCGGCCCTCGGGCGTGTGGCGCCCGCCCGGCCGACCCGGCGTCGCCGTGGTCACGTTCGACACGGTGGAGCAGGCCGGGGGCTGCTTCGAGGCCATCGCCGGGCGCGCGTGGGGGCAGTGGCCCGCGTCATCGGCCGGCGGCGCCGAAGACGGCGGCGGCGGCGGCGGCGACGCGGCCGCGGCAGCAGCGGCGGCCGTGGCGCGGCCCTCGCCGCCCCCCTCTCTGCCGCTCGTCGTCCGCTTCTGCCGCGCGCCCCCTCCCGCCTCTTGCGTCGTCGCGGTGCCCCGCGCCGCCGACCCCGACTCGCCGGACGCGCCCCCGCCCCCGCCTGCGGCCGCCGCCGCCCCGCAACAAGGGTGGGTCTGGGCGTCGGCGCCGGCCCTCGGCCTCGCGCCGCCCCCGCCCGGCTCGCCCGCCCCGGCCCCGCTCGGCGCGGACGCCGCAAAGTGGATGAAGGACGTGGTGAGCGCGCGCATCGTGACGGCCCAGCTGCCCGGCTTCTCGCAGGCCGTGTGGGTCGGCGGCCGCGCGCCGGGGTTCCTGCTGCAGGCGGCGGGCGGCGCGGCCGCGGCCGCGCGCGCGGTCGGCGCGTTGCTGCGGCCGCCGCCGGCGGCCGTGGCGGCGGCCGCGGCCGCGGCCGAGGCGGGGGCCAGGGCGTCTTCGGGCGCAGGCGGCGGGGGGGCCTCGAGCGCCGATCTCGCGGGAGGCCCCCGCGGCAATGCCGGCGCCCTGCTCGCGGGGTCTGCTGCTGGTGCCGCTGCCACGGGCGCGCCGCCGCCCCCTCCCCCTCCGCCGCCGCCGCTGCCGCCGCCGCCGCCGCCGCCGCAGGCCGCGTCCCTGGACGGCGCCCGCGGCCCTCCTCCCGCGGCAGGAGCAGGCGCAGCCGCCCACCACGCGCACCAATTGCAGCAGCAGCAGCAAATGCACCAGCAGCACGGCAACGCTCGTCCGCTCCTCAACCAGTGGCGCGGCCAGCTGCTGCAGGGCGGGCCCCACGCCGTCGTCGTCTCAGTGTGCGCGGTCGCGCCTGTCTTCCTGTCGCCGGCCGCCGCTGAGGCGGCCGGCGCGCCGCCCGCGCTCGCGCCCGAGCCCGCGGCCTGGCCGCGCGCGCTCGACGTCGCCCAGGCGCGCCGCGAGCGTCCCGCCGCCCTGGCGGCCGCGTGGCGCGGCGCCAGGCCCCGCGAGCGCGCGGTCGTGCGCGTGCGCGCGGCGGCCGCCGCCGGCCCCCAGGGCGCCCGCGCCCTGGCCGCCCTGGCCGCCTCGCTGCTCGGCGGCGGCGGGAGCGGCCAGGGAGGACGAGGCGGCGGCGAGACGGCGCTCGCGCTGGCGCTGCCCGCCGCGGGGGGCGCGCCCGCCCGCGTCGTGTTCCTCGCTCCCTTTTCCCCCGCGCTGGCGCTCGAGCTGCTGGGCGCGGCGGCGGCCAAACGCGGCGGCCAGGGCGGGGGCGGGCCGACGCTGGGCGAGCTGCTCGGGGTGGTGGTCCCCGCCGCCGTGGCGGCGCAGGCGCAGGCGCAGGCGGCGGCGCGGGCGGCGCACGCGAGCGGGGGCGGCGGCGGCGGCGGCGAGGGCGGTTGAACGACGACGGACAAGGTTTTTTTTTTGCTGCCGTTTCCCTGGGGTTTGTTTTGTCTTTGAGAGGACGGCATGTCACGTATGCGCACATCCTAGAACCCTTGCGTTCCTGTTTGGAGGAGAAACTCGGCGTTGTTGTTTTGGAATCCATCGCATCCGCCACTCCGCTCCCTCGCCGCCGACGCCGACGAACGAAGCGAACCGCGCCCAAAAGCAGGCGGCAGGGCTCCCCTGCTTGTACCAAACGCGATAGCGATGCTCAGCGCCCTCCCCACCCCTCTCCGCTCTTGCCGCCCATCCGTCCCCAAGCGCGCCATCTCTGTCGTCGTGTGCGCCGCGCGCGCCGCCGCGTCCTCTTCTCCTTCGGCAGCACCAGCAGCAGCCCCAGCGGCCGCGCGGAAGAAAAGAGCCCCTGCCCCTCCTCCTCCCCCTGCTCCTCTCGCCCCGCTCTCCCTCCCCACGCTCACCGAGGAGCAGCAGCGCAAGCAAAGGCAGGCCGACATGTCGTCCGCACAGGCGACCGGTGAGTACGCTCAGGGGAACGGAGGGAGAGACGCGCGGGGGGGAGGCGCGAGAGACTTCTGTTTCCGCCGCCTCCTCCTCATAGATGGTCGTTTTTTTGGCGCGAGGCGTTTTTGCAGAGAGCGCGCGCCGCGCGGCCTCGGCGACCCCGCGCGCGCGCGCGTGGAATGGCACTAGGCGCCGCCTGATGCGCCAGACGCGCGTCGTACGAACGGGCGACGTCCTTTTTTCGCGCGCGGTTGAAAATTGAAGGACAGCGGCAGCGCCGCACTTCCCTGCCCCTTTTTTGGGGCCGGCCGCCGCCGCCGCCGCCGCCGCCGCCGCCGCCGCCGCCTGTCTCGATCGGTCGCGCCCGCCCGGGTCTCTCTCCCGCTCCACAACCCGCAACGAGACGCCGCTCAGCCTTGCCCCATCTGGCCCCCTCTGTCCCCCCCCTCAACCACCCCTCAATAATCACCCAACCCAAACCCCCCAAAACCCAAAACACAAAACAAACCAAAAACCAAACCACCCCCCAAAAAACCAAAATCACATCAGACGTGCGCTTTGCGTCGCTGCCGCTGTGCGCCGAGTCGCAGCGCGCCCTGAGCGAGGGCCTGCGGTACGAGTTTTGCACCAAGGTCCAGGCCATGTCCCTCCCGGCCTGCCTCAGCGGCACCGACGTCGTGTGCAAGGCCAAGACCGGCAGCGGCAAGACCATCGCCTTCTTGCTCCCCGCCATCGAGAGCATCAAGGCAAACCCCTCTCGGCCGCGCAACTCTGTCGCCTGCCTGGTCATCAGCCCGACGCGCGAGCTCGCCGCCCAGATCGCCGCCGAGGCGGCCAAGCTCGTGCAGTTCCACAGGCCCGCCCTGAGCGTGCAGTGCGTGGTCGGCGGCACCAACATGAAGAGCGAGGCGAGCAAGATGGCCGCGCACGCGCCCGACATCCTGGTCGCCACGCCCGGGCGCCTGATCGACCACCTGAAGAACGGGGGCTTGGCGCCCGCGCTGCAGGCCGCGGGCGGGTTGCAGACCTTGGTGTTTGACGAGGCGGACCAGCTGCTCGACATGGGGTTCCGGTGAGTTTGTTGTTTTGTGTTTGTGGCGCGCGTCCTTTGCTGCTGTTTGTCTTGTCTCTCTCGATCCCACCTTTTCGTGTCGCCCGCCTTGTGCAAAAAACGACGACGACGACGACGACGACGACGACGACGACGACGCCGACGACGACGCAAACAAAACAACGCCCTGTCATACGACCCCGGCCAACAAAAAACCACCTACTAAACACCACCACCAACAACAACACCAACAACAACACCAATAATCACCAAATAACAAAACCAAACACCTCTCGACAAACCCAACAATAAAAAAGCCCCGCCATCAACGAGATCATGGCCATCCTGCCGGACAAGCGCCACCGGCACACCCTGCTGTTCTCGGCCACCTTCCCGCCCGACATCCAGCAGCTGTGCGCCTACTCCCTCCGTCCCGGGTACGCCAAGGTCGACTGCGTCGGCGCCTCGGAGAACGCGACCGTCGACCTGGTGCAGCAGCACTACATGGTCACCCGCGCGGAGGAGCAGTCGGCTTCGCTGCTGCGGGTGATCGACGCGCACCGGCGCGCCGAGCCCCAGCTCCACAAGGTTATCGCCTTCTTCGCCACCGCGCGGCAGACGCAGTACCACGCCGAGCTGTTCGCGGCCATGGGCCTGCCGGTGCTCGAGATGCACAGCCGCAAGTCGCAGGCGTACCGGACGCGCGTGGCCGACGAGTTTAGGGCCTCCAAGGGCGCCTGCATCATGTTCACCTCGGACGTTTCCGCCCGCGGGGTGGACTACCCCGAGGTCACCCTGGTGGTGCAGCTGGGCCTGCCGCAGGACCGCGCGCAGTACGTGCACCGCGTGGGCCGGACCGCGCGGGCCGGGCGCGCGGGCTTGGGGGTGCTGCTGCTGGCCGACTACGAGGCGGACGTTTTCTTGCCCGAGCTGCTGCGCGGCAGCGCGCAGGGCGGCGGCGGCGGCGGCAACGGCGCCGCCGCCTCGGGCGCCGTGCCCATCACGCAGCTCGACCTCCCGGCCTCCGTGTCCGACCCGGCCGCCGCCCTCCAGGCGTGCGGCGTCGCGGCGCAGAAGATCTCGCCAGAGACGCGCACGCAGGCCTACCAGGCCTGGCTCGGGTTTTACAACAGCAACCTGCGGCGGCTGCGGTGGACGCCCGAGCGGCTGGTGTCGATGGCCAACCACTACGCGGTGGCGTGCATGGGGTGCGCGCAGCCGCCCGCGCTGCAGAAGAAGACGATCGGCAAGATGGGCCTCAAAGGGGTGCCGGGCTTGAGGATCGCGGCGGACGACGGGAGCGGCGGGGGCGGCGGGCGCGGCGGCGGCGGCGGCGGCGGCGGCGGCGGCGGGCGCTTTGGCGGCGGTGGCGGCGGCGGTGGCGGCGGTGGTGGCGGGGGCGGCTTCCGTGGCGGCCCCGGCGGCGGCGGCGGCCCGCAGCAGATGTCGGTCGACCGGCCGCCGCAGGCGCCACGCCAGCCCCAGCAGCAGCAGCAGGCGCCGCGCGCGGGCGGCGGCGGCGGCGGCGACGGCCGCGGCGGGCGCCCTCCGGCCGGCGGCGGCGCTGGCGGCGACGCGGCCGGCGGCGACGGCGCGGCCAAGCGGCGGCGCCGCCGCGGCGGTGGCGGCGGCGGTGGTGGTGCCAGCGGCGTCGGGGGCGGCGCTGCCAACGGCGGCGGCGGCAATGGCCAGGCCGCGCACGCGGGCGTCAAGCGGCCGGCGCCGCCCGCGGGCGGCGGCGGCGGCGGCGGGCGGTAAGCGGTCTCCCGCACTGCCTCGCGCGCGCTCTCTCTCTCTCTTGACAGCTTTCCCTTTCCGACCACGCCAGACACAGCGCACGCGCCTCATCCTTGATTCTCCCGCACCTTTCTCTGCGCACGCGCGAGACCCCCTCTCAAATCGCGACGTTCTTTTCTGTTTTGCAAATACCATCACGCGAACCCCTCCGTCTTGTCGTCGTCGTGCCCGCCAGAGCTCATCGGGCGCGAAGGCTCCCCGGGCTCGAACAACGGGCGGCATCAGCGCGCGCGATCAGAAAGAAGGGGTTGGGGCGCCGAAAACCTGGCTGTCGGCAAGCGAGGGGGTTGGGGCGCCGAAAATCTCCCACGCCCTGGATCGTCTGAGTCACGGGCCCTCTTTGGGTCGAGGCAGTGGGTCGGGGAGGCAAGGCGCGCGTGTGTCTGATCCGTCGGCCGGACCGCAACACAACAAGAGGATGCCGGCGCCGGCTGCAAGGAGCGGCGTCGCGACTACGCCGACGACAACGGGAACGGCGGCGCAACCGCCGCCGCCCCCTCAAAACAACAAAAGCAGCAGCAGCGGCCGCGGCGCCCGCACCCAGGGGATCGTCATGGCCGCCGGGGCATTGAGCGGCGTCGTCGAGGGCCTGTCCATTCAGCCCCTCGAGCTCGCAAAGACGCGCGCGCAGATCCACGACGGCCCGCGGCCCCTGCGCCTGGCAGAGACCCTGTGCGCGGTCGTGCGCGGCGATGGCGGCGCCACGCCCGGCGGCCTGCGGCAGCTCTACCGCGGCGCCCTGCCCGAGATCGTCGGCCTGGCGCCTCGCGCGAGCGCCGCACTCACGACGCTCGAGGCGGCGCAGCGGCAATTCCGCGCGCGTGACCCGAGCGGCCAGCTGTCGCCAGCGGGGGCGCACGCGGCGGGCGCGCTGTCGGGCGCCAGCGAGGCGCTGGCGTTCGCGCCGTTCCAGGTCGTGAAGGTGCGTATGATGGCGCGCGAGCACCTCGGGCGTTACGCGAGCTCGGGGGAATGCCTGCGGCAGGTGAGTAGTGACAGATTTGCAGCAAGCAGTAAGCAGCGGGCAGCGGGCTGATCGATTTTGCTCTTCTGCCGGCCTGGGGCGTTTTGTTGTTTTGCTCTTTCTTTGTTGTTCCGGCGCCGGCGCCCTCACTTTGTCTCGCTGTCGCGCGTGCGTCGGTCGGGACGCGAGGAAACAAAGACGCCGCGCCGCGAGCTGATTCGTCACGCCGCAAGCTCGCCCGCCCGCCCGAACAAAACCAAAACCGAGAAATCAAAAGATCCTGCGCGACGAGGGCGCCCGCGCGCTGGCGACCGGCTTGGCCCCCACCCTCTGGCGCAACTGCGTTTGGAACGCGATCTACTACGGCACCGTGCACCGCCTCGAGCAGGCGTTCGAGGCGCGGGACGCGGCCGCGGCGGCGGCGGCGGCGGCGCAGGAGGAGGGGCGGGCGCGGGAGCGGCGGCGAGAGGCCGGCGGCGGCGGCGGCGGCGGCGGTGGCAGCGGTGGCCGCAGCGCAGACGCGATCGGCGGCGGCGCTCCGTCGGCCGCCTTCAAGACGGCGCGCCAGCTCGCGTGCGGCTTCGGCGTGGGCGTCTTCGCCACTTGCTTCAACGCGCCATTCGACGTCGTCAAGAGCCGCTTCCAGGCGCAGCTGCCTCCGGGGGCGATCGGGGCGGTCGGGGCGGTCGGGGCGGCGGGTGTCGCGGCGGCGCCGGCGGCGGCGGCGCGGAGGAGGCGGCGGTACGAGCGCGTTTTCCCGACGCTCGCGGCCATCGCGCGGGAGGAGGGGTGGCGCGCCCTGTACCGCGGCTTCGTGCCAAAGGCGCTGCGCCTGGGCATCGGCCAGACGGTCGGCCTCGCGGCGTTCCAGGGGGCGCTCGACCTGGCAGGGGTGAGGGAGCGCGACGCGGCGGCGGCGATGGGGGCGGGGGCGGACGACGAGGCGGCGGCGGCGGTCTTGGCCGAGGGTCGGAGGCTGAGGGCCGAGGCGGGCGCCGAGATCGCGGCAGGCGGGTGATGTTGGGCGGCGCCGCATCGTGGGAGAAGGGGGCCCGAAGGCAGTGGGACCAAATCGAATGTTTTTGCGATGTGCCCCGCGCTTCCTTTTGCGGCAAAAGCCCTCGGGACCTCGCCGGAGCGGAAAAGAAACGCCCTCTGCGCTCGCAATCCCGATTTGGCGTAAAAACTCACGGCGTGTTTCTGTCCTCGTGATCCCCCCGATTCATGCGCCTCGGCATCCTTTCTTGCCCGAATTGCGCTTCTCTGTCACACACACAACAAGAGCGGCGCGCTTGTTCTTTTCCTTAAAAAAATGGCGCCGCCGCGCCGCCCCAAAAAAGCGCCGCTGCCGCCGCTCGAGGAAATGGGCGCCAAAACGAAAACCGTGCTCGGCGAAAAGAGGCGGCGAGAAGAACAGCCGCCGCCCGTCGAGGAGAAGCGTCAGACGCGCAGGACGGCCAAGCTCGTGGCGCAGCAGCAGCAGCAGCAGCAGCAACCGGAGGAAAAGCAGGAGGACGAAAAGCAGGCGGAGAAGCGGCAAAAGAGGAAACAAAAAACAACGGCGGCGGCGGACGGGGCGCGAGCGGCGGTGACGGCAGCAGAGGCAGCGGCGATGGTCGCGACGCCGGGCGGCGCGCCGCCGGTCCGCAGAGCCGCGTGCCCCGCAGCAGCGTCAAAATCTGAGGCCCGCTGGGCGGTGATCGACGCGGCCTATGAGGCGTTCGTCGCGCAGCAGCAGCAGCGAGAGCTGAAGCAGCAGGAGCAGCACCAGCAGGAGCAGCTGGCCGCGCCGCCGGCGCCGCGCCGGCCCCTTCCGTCGTTTCCGCCTCCTCCGCCCCCGGCCCCGCAGCCGCCCGAGGCACTCGTCCCGCCGGCAAAATTGTACACGGACTGGCACTTCAGCCCCGACCAGCTCTTCACCGACGGCTGAACGAACAAGAGGGAGTTTGCGCGTCGCTTTGTGTGTTGCGCCCGGCGCCCCGAATCGCCGACACGAAGGCCAGCGCCAACGCCGGCACCAACGCCTCATTTGCACCTGCGGCTGCCACGCTCGAGCGAGGGACCGAGTCCCCATCATTTCGTTGATGCGACCGCGCCGCACCCACGCATTTCATTGATGGCAGTCATCTCCCTTGCTGGCAGTCTCACCACGATTGCAGGTCCTCCGACACTCGCCCCCGCCCGCCCGCCCGCCCCTTTGTAATGCCCACGCAATAGCGGTGAAAGCAACCGCCAAAGATGATCAGGCACCACCTCCTTTCCAGACACGTCGCGACTCGCGGCCCTGCGTGCAGGAGGCGACGAGGCTCGCGGCCGCCGACTAGCGCTGCCGCCGCCGCCGTCGATCGGGCCGCCGCCGTCAAAAAAGGCCGAGCGACAAACGGCGACAACAACGAGGACGACGGCGAGGACGGCGACGCGACGCCGCTGCTGTCGGCAGTGGCCGAGCGCGCGTCCAGGGCGCACGAGCTGCCGCTCCACGTGCCCGGGCACCAGGTGCGTTGTTTCGATTATGGGCGTCCCCTCGACTCGCGCCATCGCGGCGGCGGCGGCGCCGGCGGCGGGGGCCTTTGCTTTCCGCTCTCTCTCGCGCTCGCGCCAAAAAAACGCCCCCCCGCCCCCCCCCTCGGGGCACGAAACCACGAACCAAAACCACGAACAAAAAACAGCGCGGCCGCGCGCTGCACCCGCGCATGCGCCGCCTGCTCGAGTCACGCGACACGGCCGCGCACGACCTGACCGAGCTGCCCGGCCTCGACTGCCTCGCGGCGGCGTCCATGCTGCTGGCCGCAGAGGCGGACTCGGGCGGCGGCGGCGGCGAGGAGCCGGGCCTCGCTCGGGCGCCCCCCTCGGACGAGCCAGGCGACGACGGCGGCGAAGCAAGCGGCGGCGAGACCGCCGCCCCTCTGCCCCCCCTCCTCGCCGCCCAGCGCCTCGCCTCGCGCGCCTTCCGCAGCCGCGCCACCTTTTTCCTCGTCAACGGGACCAGCGGCGGCCTCCACGCCGCCGTTGCCGCCTGCTGCGCCGACGGCGACGCGCTGGTGGCGCCGCGCAGCTGCCACCAGTCCGCGTTCGCGGCGTGCGCGGTCAGCGGCGCGGCGCCCGTGTGGCTGGCGCCCGAGCGGCAGCGGGTGGGGCGCGGCGGCGGCGCGGGGCGCGGCGAGAAAGACGGGGACGACGGCGACATCGGCGGCGACGGCGACGGCGGCGGCGGCGGCGACGGCGGCGACGGCGGCGAGGGCGACGGCGGCGAGACGATCGCGCACGGGGTGACGGCGGAGCAGGTCGCGCGGGCGATCGACGCGGTGCTCATGCGCGGGCCGGATGGGGAGGGGGGGGAGGAGGCCGGGGGGCAAGCGCGGGGCGAAGCGGCGGCGGCCGAGGGAAGGGGAAGGGACGGCGGCGGCGCGACGTCGGCGGCGAGGGGGAGCGGGGAGCGGCCGCCGCGAGCTGAAAACATCAGGAGGAGGGGGGTCGGCGCGGTGCTCATCACGTCGCCGACCTACTTCGGGGCGGTCGCGCCCGTGCGCGAGATCGCGCGCGAGTGCCACCGCCGCGGGGTGCCGCTCATCGTCGACGAGGCGCACGGGGCGCACCTGGCGCCGATGCGGGGGGCCGCCGAGAGGGCGGCCAAGGAGGCGGCGGCGGCGGCGGCGGCGGCCGGGGGCGCCGGGGGCGCGCCCTCCCCCTTCGCGCCCTCGCCCTCGCCGCCCTCCTTTCCCCCGTCGTGGCGGGACGACCTGCCCGAGCCCGCGCTGTGGCAGGGCGCCGACGTCTCCGTGCAGTCGGCGCACAAGACGCTGACGGCCCTGACGCAGGCGGCGCTGCTGCACGTGGGGGACGGGCGGCGGCAGCAAGAGGAGGGAGAGGAGGAGGGGCCGGCGGCGGCGGCGGTGGGGGCGGCGGCGGGAACAACCGGGGCCCTCCGCCGCCGCAGCAAATCCCCTCCGCTCGTGCCGGCCTGGCGCGTCGCCCGCTGCCTCCAGGCCCTCCAGTCGTCGTCGCCCAGCTACCTCCTCACGTGCTCCCTGGACGCCGCGCGCGCCCTGGCGTTCGGCCCGGGCGCCGGGCGCGACTGGGCGCGCGCCCTAGAGGGGGCCGCGGCGCTGCGGCAAGGGCTCCGGGCGGCGGTGCCGGGTGCGCGGCTGCTGGAGGACGGCTACGGCGGCGAATCTGAACAGCGCCAGCGTCGGCGCCGTCAGCGCGAATCGACGGCCGGGGCGGCGGGCGAGGACAGGGCCAGGGGCGGCATCGAGAGCGACAGGAGCAGCAGCAGCAGCAGCAATGGTGGCAGCGGAAGCGGCGGCGAAAGCAGCAGCGGCGGCGGAAGCAGCGGAAGCGGCGGCGGCGGCGCGAGCGCAAGCAGAGGCAGCGTCGCCGGGTGGGACCCGCTCCGCGTCGCCGTCGACGTGTCGGGCTTGGGCGCGGGCGCCCTGGCGACGGGCGCCGGGGCCGCGGCGTGGCTCGAGCGCGAGCGGGGGGTCGTGGCGGAGCTGGCGGTGGGGCCGCTGGTCGTGATGGTTTGGGGCGGCGGCCTTGCAGCAGGAGGAGGAGGAGGAGGACGAGGGGAGGAGGCGTCGGGCGGCGGCGGCGGCGGAAACGGCAACGGCAACGGCAACGGCGGCGGCAACGGCTCGGGCGGCGGCGGCTGCTCCGTGGCGGACGCGGAGCGGGTGGTGGCAGCGTTCGAGGCGCTGGCCGCGTGCGCCGGGCGCGAGGCCGCCGCCGCGCCCGAGCCCGCGGAGGACGACGGCACGAGCGACGGGGACGACGACGACGACGGCGGCGGAGAGGGCGGCGGGGGGGCCGCAGCGCGCAACGCGCCCGCGCCGCGAGAGCCCGCGCTCGCGCCGCGAGAGGCACTCTTTGGCGCCGCGCGCCTGCCCCCGCCTTTGCGCGTGCCCCTCGCCCTAGCCGCGCGCCGCCGCCTCGTCTCGGCCGAGCTCCTCTGCCCGTACCCGCCGGGCGTGCCCGAGGTGCTGCCGGGCGAGCGGCTGACTCCCGGCGCCGCGCGGCGCCTGCGCGGTGTGCTGCGGCGCGGCGGGACGGTCAGCGGCGCGTCGGACGGGACGCTCGCGACGGTGCTGGTGTTTGCGCCGGCGGCGGCGGCAACGGGCGACGGGCTGGAGTGAGTCGGACAGGCGCTGTTTGTTGTTGGTGTCGCCGCGTAAACGTTTACACACTCGGCGTTGTTTTGTTCACTTTTTCTTTGTCGCAGCGGCCGCCTTGCCTCCTCCCTTTTTTCCGGCGCCGGCGCCCGCTGCCGCCGCCGCCCCCGCCGTCGCGGCGCCGTCGGCCGACGCCGCGCCTGCGCCGGCGCGGACGCCGCCGCCGCCACCGCCGCCGCCTCCCGCCATCAGCTCGCGCTTGATGACGCGCATCGCCTCGAGCAGGTGCGCCTGCGCCTTGGCGCGCTTGCCGTCCTTGGTGAGCACGCCCACCAGGTGCGACAGCAGCGCGCGCTCGTCGGCGGTCAGCGGCGCGGGCCACGCGCCGCCGCCGCCGCCGTCGTCGGCGGCGGCGCGGGCCGCCGTCGCCGTCGCCGGCTCTGTCGCTGCCGACAGCGGCTCGGTCGCCGCCCCCTCCTCGCCCTTGCTGCTGTCGCCTGGGCCTTCTTCCCCTGTGCCACGGCCGCTCGCGGGACCTGCCGCCCCGCCGGGCTCGGAGCGCAGAGGGGCGCGGACCCGCGCCGCGGCCGCGTCGGCGTCGGCGTCGGGCACGAGCGGCGACGGCGGCGGCGGCGGCGGCGGCGTGCGCGCACGCGCGCCACCGGCGGCCGCGGCACTCGCGTTTGTCCTCGCCGTCGTCGACAAGGGGCGCGCCGCGCTCGCCCAGGCCGCCAGAACGCTACTAGGAGTGACGGCAGGTGCTGGTGACGCCGAACCGCGCGGCAGGGCCCGGAGAACGGGACAGGAGGAGGAGGAGGGGGGAGGGGCGGGCGACGACGACCAGGACGCGATCGATCGCGCGGCGGTTGGGTTTGCTGCTGCTGGTGGGGAGGCTAAAGCCGACCGCGCGAAATCCTCGTGCGTGGATGCACTGCGCGCGACCGCCTGGCGCAGGCGCGCGAGGAGGGCGCGGCCGGACGCGCTGCTCATTTTGTTGTTCTTTCCTCAATCGCCCCGATTGTTTGGTGCCTCGAGCGATTAGAGTGAACGGCACAGACGGTAACGGATGACTCTGGTATGGCGTGCGTGTGCGAGGGGCTCGCGGAAGAGACGCAGCCTCTTGTCCTCGTCGCACGTCCGGCACAGGGCGACCAACGATCCGCCGTTGCCGCTTCGTCGTCCCTGGCTTCGTCGGTCGTTGGAAACGCGTCTCCCCCCGCGCTTGGCCCGCGACAAGCGTACGGCGCGCATCACTAGGCGCGCAGGCCACACGCGTACGGCGATCGATCCCGCAGGCCCCTTTCTGCTTCACATATTACAGAATCGTCCACCGCTCAACACCGCCGACCGACCTCCCCTGCTCGGGCAGCGCGTCCAGAGAGACGGGAACGCGCGAGCGGCGGCGCGCAGGGCAAAGCCCCCATGGCCCGTTCCAGCTTGGGGCGGCGCGTCCAGGGGGAACGCGAGCGCGCGCGTGAGAGACAGACCGTGCTCGTCCCTAGAGCCCCACGGACTTCTCCAGCTTGGGCAGCGCGTCCAGGAAGAGCAGCGTGAACACCGCGTGCGGCGCGATGCGCGCGATGTAGGTCGGAAAGCCAGAGTAGAACTTGAGCGGGCCCTCCGCCTTGAGCGTCTTGAGCGCGCAGTCGACAGGTCCCGCGTAGGGCATCTTGCCGTCCGGGCCCGCGGTCATCTTCTGCATGCGCGTCTTGACAAAGTCAAAGGGGAGGGAGCAGGCCGAGGCGAAGAATCCGGCGATCATGGCGCCGCCGACCACGGGCACCATGCCTCCCTTCTCGAATCCGTAGCCCTCGATCATCTCCTTGGCCTGGTCGTTGGACGCCAGCATGCCCATGTTGAGCGACATGGCGCGCACGACCGTGGGCCCTCCGCCGCGGAACAGGCCCGACACGCCGTCCTCTTTCACGATGCGCACGAGTGCGTCGCCGACGCCCTTGTAGTGGCGCTTCTGCTCCGCGGGGAGGGTGGCGTCCGCCTGCATGCGCAGCAGCGTGAGGTCGGCGGGCGTGCCCACGAGGGCGCCGAGGCCGCCCGCCGTCAGGCCGCACGCCGCCTTTTGCCACAGCGGCAAGGGGGCGCCATTGTTGGCCTTTTTCGCCTCCTCGGTGATCTTTCCAAAGATGCCCAGGCGCGCGGTGGTGTAGGTGGCCTGGCGGAGCAGGCCCGCGCTGAGGCCCTTGTACAGCGAGCCGAAGCCGTCCTTGGCGATGATGTCCTTGGCCACTTTCAGCTGTAGTGTTGTTTTTGTTTTTGCGTGGTTGTTGTTTTGGGGTCGTCGAAAGGTGGCGATGAGGTTTTGTGTTTTTCCTCTTGGCGCGGGCGGGGGCGGGACGACCCGTCCCGTGTTGGTCGCCCTTGTCGCTCTCCCTCCCTGAACACAAAGGACGACTCACCGGCCCGCCCGAGGCGCCCAGCTGGATGCGAACTTTAACCATGTCCACGGGCTGGATGATGCAGGTGGCGCCCATCCCGGACAGGCCGCCGTTGAAAAACGGCTTGGCCGCCTTCCAGACGGAATTGTCGGAGGGCTGCGGCTTGGCGGGCGCCGCCATTTCGAACCGTGTTTTTTTTCTTGTTTCGAAGAGGGGGTGAAAAAAGGGGGAGAGGCGGTGCGGCCGTGCGTCGAGCGTCGAAAGGCTGGGTGTGTTCCTGCTTCGCTCTGCGTGTTGAGTTGGGGGTGGGGGGGCGCGGGTCAAAGGGGGCCTGTTGTTGTTCGAGAGGGGGGGCGGGGTGGGTCGGTGGGTCAGCTGCCGTTTCCTCGCGATCTGGACGGCGCGCCGCGGCGACGGGCCAGACAGCGGCCTTTTTGTGTGTTCGTCGCGCGACGCGCCCGGCAACGCGGCGGACTGCAGTGTACTGCATCGCCCAGAAACGACGGCACTGCTTGCGGCGAGGCGCGGCCGCGGACACCGCCCCTGCCGCGTCGTCGCGGGAAGGCGACGCGGGAGAGGAGGCAATCCTCTCTCCGAGGGCCGGCGTCCAATCGGCGAATGACGCGCGCCCAGGTCCCCGCCTTCCGCTGCCCGGCGCGCGCGTGCATCCTCTCGAGAAGACGAGGGCGCCGACGAGTGAGGGGGGGCGCGCCTAGAGGCGCCCCACACTGTCTCTCTTTGTCGGTTTGACGCTCCCTTCTCTCTCTCGCTGCCCCGCAAAGAGAGATCCCTGTCGCGGGCGCGCGGCGTCGCCAATTGGACGCCGGGCGTCGCGCACGCCACAGGCTTGGTCAACCCAGACTGCTGCAGCACGGAGCACAGAGCAGCGCCAGCGGGCGCGAACAGAGAGAGAGAGGGAGGGCCACGCTCTCAAAAGCTCCCACACGCGCCCTCCATGGTGGGGGGGGGGGCGCGGAGAGGAGGGCGCCGCAAGCGATTGCAGGCGACCAAGGAGACGAGACTCACGCGTGTGTCGAAGAGAAAAGAGCGAGTTGCGTTGTTTGCCTCGTGGCAGCGCGTCGAATCAAAGGGCCGCGGCGGCGGCTCGCAACCCTCCGCCGACGGGCGAAACGCCGAAACAACGTCGACGGCCGAAAGCGTCCCGCGACTTCGACGACGGAGAAACACATTGGCACAGAATAAAGGGTGTGTGTGTGAGGGAACGCATGCGGAAGGGGCGGCGAAAGAATGAACGCGCGTCGTCCGCGCGTGAACTATATGAAAGTAACTGATGCGGCGGCGTGGGTACGCATAAGGGCGCGGGCGCGCCCGAACGGACGCCCCCGCCGCCCGCTTGGCGAGCGGCGGCGCGTGTATCCGCGCCCCCCCTCTCTCTCTCTCTCTCTCCCTCTCCAAGACGACCCACCAAGTCTCCGACCAAGAAAGGTCCACGAAGAAACCACCGACGCCATACTACCAGGCTCTAGAGCCCCACCTGCTTCTGCAGCTTGGGAAGCGCGTCCAAGAACACCAAGGTGAACACCACGTGCGGCGAGATGCGCAGCGCGTAGGTGCCAAAGCCGGTGTAAAAGGCCATCGGCCCCTCGGCCTTGAGCGTCTTGAGGGCGCAGTCGGCAAACCCGGCGTACGGCATCTTGCCGTCAGGGCCCGCGGCCATCTTCTGGACGCGCGTCTTGACAAAGTCGAACGGCAGCGAAAAGGCAGAGGCGATGAAGCCCGCGATGGCGGCGCCGCCGATCACGGGGACGGGGGAGCCTTTCTCAAAGCCGCTCGCCTCGATCATCTCCTTGGCCTGGTCGTTGGACGCGAGCATGCCCATATTGAGCGACATGGCGCGCACGACCGTGGGCCCCCCGCCGCGGAACAGGCCCGACACGCCGTCCTCTTTCACGATGCGCACGAGTGCGTCGCCGACGCCCTTGTAGTGGCGCTTCTGCTCCGCAGGGAGGGTGGCGTCCGCCTGCATGCGCAGCAGCGTGAGGTCGGCGGGCGTGCCCACGAGGGCGCCGAGGCCGCCCGCCGTCAGGCCGCACGCCGCCTTTTGCCAAAGGGGGAGGTTGCTGCCGCCGTTGGCCTTTTTCGCCTCCTCGGTGATCTTTCCAAAGATGCCCAGGCGCGCGGTGGTGTAGGTGGCCTGGCGGAGCAGGCCCGCGCTGAGGCCCTTGTACAGCGAGCCGAAACCGTCCTTGGCGATGATGTCCTTGGCCACTTTCAGCTGTGAACATGTGTGGCGTTTGAGGCGGGTTGAGGTGGTTTTTGACGCGAGCAGAGTTTTTTCGTTTTGTTAGCGGGGAGGGGGCGCGCCGCCTCGACGTCTCTCTCGATTCTTCCTCTCCCCCGCCGGACACAGAGAGGCGGGCGCAACACAACAACAACAAGAAACTCACCGGCCCGCCCGTCGCGCCCAGCTGGATGCGCACTTTGACCATGTCGATCGGCTGGATGATGCACGTGGCCGCCATCCCAGACAGGCCTCCGTTGAAAAAGGGCTTTGCCGCCTTCCAAACGGGGTTGGGCTCGAGGGCCGCCGCCGCCGCCATGATTCTGCCCTCGCTCGCTTTTGCTCTTTTTGCTCTCCTCGCTTCTTCTTTTGTTGTGTCGGTGCTGTTTTGCGGTGGTGGGCGATTCTTCGTGCTTCTACAGAGCGTTGGTGACGGGTGGTTTTGGGGCAGGAAGCGAGGCGGCGGGGGGCGGTGAGCAAAGGGCGGCGGGAAGAGAGCGGCGGCGGCGGCGGCGCTCGCTCGATCGATCAATCGGCAAAAGAGGCTGCCCCCCCCCTCCTCTCCCGCTCGAGAGAGTCTGGGCGTAAGAGGGTCGGGCGGCCTGAGCGCGCCCGGCCGCGAGAGGGCAAGGCGCGAGAGGAGCACGGGCATCACGTGCGCCACGCCGGCCTCTCCGCGAGGGAGGGAGGGAGGAGCAGGGGGGGGGTTTAGGCGCCTTCTCTCTTTCGCGCCCGCCTCAGCGCGCGCGCGCATCAATCAGCCGCCGCCCGATCTTTGCGCCGCGCTTGCCTAGGGACAGCGATGGTCCGTCGGCTGGCGCGCGCGCTCCGGCAGCGCCTCTCCGCGGAGAGAGAGGAGGAGGGTCTCACCTTCGAAAACGAGGGTTTCGCGTTCGTGGGAGGTTTGATTGGTCGCGACAAGAGGGTTCGATGCGGAACAGCTTTGGTTTTTCGAAGGAAGAGAACAAAGGGCGAGGTCTCGGATGGATGGGCGGTGTTGAACCAGAAGGTGGAAGGGCGGCGCGACAGCGGCGCCGCCGCCGGGCGCCGCCCTTCCACGCCCGCCGACCAACTAATCGCCCCCTCGCCCAAGAGAGAGAGCGCCCGTCCGTTGCAGCCCCTAGGACAGCGGGTCCGCCCCCGAAAAGTCAAACTCGAGCCCGAGGAGCATGCGCTCGCGCGACCCGGCCAGGACGCCGCACCGCCAGGCGACGCGCTGCACGCTGCACCAGTTTGCCAGGTACAGGGTCTCGCCGCCGCCGTCGCCGCCGCCGCCGCCGCCCTCACTCCCGCCGACGGCGCCCTCCCCCGCGCCCGCCAAGCCCCCCATCGCCGCGAGCGTCAGGCCGCCCGGCGAGCTGTGCCCGTGCCGCTCGCGGAACCGCGCCAGCGCCAAAAACCAGCGACGCCACTCGGCCTCCTCGGCGTCGAAGATGAAGCCGGCGGCCGCGAGGGCCGCTCGCCGCTCCTCGGGCAGGGTGCCGCGCGCGGCGAGCGCCCGCTGCAGAGCGCACCATCGCCCGAGCTCGCCGCAGCCGCCGCCGCCGCCGCCGCCGCTCCCGTCGCCGCCCCGGCCGCCGCCGCCGTCGTCGCGGAAGCCCGCGCCGCAGTCGCCGTGGCGCGCGCGGTAGGCCTCGAGCTCGCAAAAGCGCTCCTGCCACTCGGCGTCGGCGTCGCGGGCGAGGCCAAACTCCCAGGCGGCGAGCAGGAGCCGCTCGCGCGCGGCAGCGCCGTCGCTTTTGCTTTCGCCGCCGCCGCCGCCGCCGCCGGCAAAACCGTCGCCCTCGACCCCAACGCCGCCGCCCGACCCCGCGTCGAGCAACGGCGACAGCAGCAGCGCGGGCTGCCGCACGACGAGCCGGACGGCGTCGGGCGCGCCCGCGGCCCCGGCCCGGGCCCACTCGCGCGCGGCGCGCGCCTGCGCCGCGACGGCCTCGGCCGCCGCACGCCCGGGCTTTGGCACGAGGCCCGCAGGCGCGGCGATCGCGGGCGGCAGCGGCAGCAGCGCCTGCATATCCTTTCGCCGCTGTTGCTTTTGCTGCGTCGGGCGCGCCGCCTGCTGATGCACGTCACCACCGCCTGCGTCCGCTGCCTGCTCCGGCTGCTGCTGCTCCCAGGGCGCGGCAAAGGACCGCCTGCCGGTCGTGCCCGCGGCCGCGGCCGCCGCCCCCGCCGCCGACGCCCCGGCTGCCGCCCCCCCCTCCTCCGCCCCCGCCTCCGCCCCCCCCACGCGGCGCTCCGCCAGCCGCGCCACCGCCACACGCAGCCGCAGCAGCCTGGCCGCCAGCACCGCCGGGTCCGCCGCCAGTAACCCCGGCTCGCGCGAAACCATGTGCACGACGTCGGCGCCGCCCTCGCGACCCCCGAGCAGCGCGTGCAGCATCAGCAGGTGGCGGCTCGCCTCGCGCACGGCGGCGGCGCCGCCGCCGTTGCCGCCGCCGTCGCCGTCACCGCCCGCCTCTCCGCCGGCCTGGCCGCCGAGGGACCAGGCCGCGGAGATGCCGGGGAGGCCCGAGTCCGGCAGGGCGACCGCGGGGGCCGGGGCAAAGGCGCCGCCGGCGCTGGCGCCGGCATAAAAGTCGTCCCAGACGGCCGCGCCGCCACCGCCGCCATACAGGTCTGGCGAGGAGGAGGAGGAGGACAAGGACGAGGGGGGTCGGGACGGGGCGTCCGACGCAAAGGGCGTGGGGCCAAGCAGCGACAGGACTTGGCTTCCGGGGCCGCCGCCGCCGCCGCCGCCGCGGCCCGCCGCCCTCGCCCGCCCGCTCTCGTCCTCGCCCGCCACGCGCTGCTGGTCGAGCAGCAGCCGCTTGCTGAGCCCGACCAGCTTCTCGCGGCTGTCACCGTCGAACACGCCGCGCGAGTACCAGAACGCCTGCAGCACCTCGTCCGCGGAGGAACGGGCGGCGGCGGTTCGGGCGACGTTGGCGGCGGTTTTCGGGGCGTTGCCGCCGCGGGACGAATCGCCGGGGGCGCGTCGGTGAATCGGTCGCGAGGCCACCTCTGGCCGCGCCCGGCCGCCGCTGCTGCTGCGGCTCCTGCCGATCAGGCCGCCGCTGCTGCCGCTGCTGCGCATCAGGGCTTGCAAGGAGGGCTGGTCGCCAAGGAAGAGGTCGAGCGTTTCGAGGAATCGTTCAATTTGCGATTGGGGTGCTCGACCCGCGCGTCGCGATCCTTTCTCGCGAGTTCCGGTCACTGGCAAGTGATCGCGAACGTCGGTGGGCCGATAGGGCGGGAAGGGGTAAATACCGAAAGCCGCTCGACTCTACGACGGCGACACCTGGACGCGCGTCGTCCGTTCCGACCATTTGCGTTGTCGCTGCCGCTGACACAAAACCGCTCTCCCTCTCAACCTCCCCATTGCACACGCGTTGAGCGCCACACTGACGGCACGCAATGAGTCTAGGAGCACCCCTCGACCTTTGCCATTGGTGCTCGATTCTTCAGGCGCGCGGCGTGGTCCCGTAAAAAACACGCAGGAACTGGACTTCACCGTTTCTCAACGCGCAACTTTTGCGGCAAAAGCCCTCCGTGCGCACCTAGCGGGCGCGCGCCGCGGACCGCGACGATCATGCTCGCACCTGCCGAGCAACATCCCCAGCCGGGCCCCGAGTCCGGCAGCTGGACCTGCGGCGCCGCGCCGCGACCGCCGCTCTCGGCGGCGGCGGCGACGGGCGACGACGGCGACGGGGACAGGGACGGCCGGCGGGCGGCGACGGGCGACGCGCAACGGCCCACTCCTCCTCCACCGCTCGTCCACCTCGTCCTGCTCCACCACGGCCTCTTTGGCAGCGCCGACCACCTCGACGCGCTGCAGGCGCACTTCCTCGACCACCTACAGGCGCGCCGCGAGGGCCGCGCGGCCATCGCCGGCACGGCCCCCCTGCCGCCGCCCTTTCCCGTGCTGCGGCGCCGGCGACGCCGCCTCCGCCGCCCGGGCGGCGTCGGCCAGGCCGCCGCAGAGCAGGTCGTGGTCGAGGAGGAGGATCTGTCCGTCGTCGTGCTCAACGCGACGGGCAACGAGGGGCGCGCCACGCTCGACGGCGTCGACGTGTGCGGCGAGCGCCTGGCGGACCTGGCCGTCGCCGCCACGCGGGCGCTCAGGGGCCCGCGGGGCGGCGCCGCGCTGGCCGCGCTGCCGGCCCGCTGCGCCGTGTTTCCCTCGCGCGCGCTGCTGCTGCGGCAGCATCGGCGGCCGCAGGGTGGGGGAGGAGACGCGGGGAAGGAGGACAGCGCGGTCCAGGAGGACAAGGACGCCGCCGCCGCCGCCGCCGCCGCCGACGCCGCCGTCGCCGCCGCCGCCGCCGCCGCCGATCACAGCGCCGCCGCCCCGTCTTCTGCCCCCCTCCCCACCGGGCAGCCGAATCTGGCCCTGCTGCTGCCCGCCGGCTCGCGCGTCGCCCGCCTGTCCCTCGTGGGCTACTCGATGGGCGGCCTGGTCGCGCGCTACGCCGCGGGCCTCCTGTACGCGCGCGGCTACTTTGCGCGGCCGGCGACGCCCCCCGGCAGCGGCGGCGAGGGGGGGAAGGGCGACGGCGTGGACGGCGGCGCCGTTTGGCAGGACGACAGCGACAGCGAGGACGACGAAAACGAAGAGGACGGCCGCGACCCGAAGCAGCAAGGACAGTCGCGGCAGCACGACCCCGACGACCGCAGCCGCCGCCGCCGCCGCCGCCTCCGCCGCCGCCAAAAAGAGCGCGCGGGGGGAGGAGGGGCCCGGGGCGAGGCTTGCCGCTGGGGCGAGGTGCGCGCAGGCGCCCTGGTTGCCGTCGCCACGCCAAACCTGGGCTCGTTCCGCCCGCCCGGCGCCTCGGCCTACTTCAACGAACTGTTCAACACGGCCGTGCCGTGGGTGGCGTCGCGCACGGGGCACCAGCTGATGCTGCTGGACGCGGACCTCTGCGCAGGGGGGGGGCGGGGGGGCGCCAGGGGGGGGGGCGGGGGGGTCGGCGGGGGCCTCGGCGGCTGGCTGTCCTGGGCGGCGCGCGCGCTGCTGCCGCAGCTGCTGCCGCCCTTGCTCGAGCAGCAGCCGCCGCCGCCGGCCCCGGCGCCAGACGGCGGCGGCGACGCGCGCTTTGCCGAGGCAGCGGTCGCGCGCCAGACCCGCCTGCCGCCGACGGCCCTCGGCGCGCCGCCGCCGCCGCCGGCACCGGCGGCGGCGGCCCCCAACGGCAACGGCAACGGCGGCGACTTTGGCGGCGGCGAACGCGGCGAGCGCGAGTGCGACGAGTGGGCCCCCTCGCCCCCGCTCCTCTCGCTCATGGCCGCGCCCCGCCACGCCTTCTGGCGCGCGCTCGCGCTGTTTGAGCGCCGCGCGCTAGTCGCCAACATCCGGTGGGACGCCTCTGTCCCCTACTGCACGGCGGCGCTCTCGCTGCGCAACCCTTACCGGGGGGGGACCCGGCGCTGCACGAGCCGGTGGACCCGGCCATGCCGACGCTGGTGCGCCTGCGGGCGGCGGCGGCGGGCGGCGGCGGCGCGGGGGGGGGCGCGACGGGCGGCGGCGGCGGCGGGGGCGCGACGGGCGGCGGCGGCGGAGGGTGCGCGATGGGCGGCGGCGGGAACGGCAGCGGCCACGGCGGCGGCGGCAAGGACGGCCTTGCGCTACCGGACGACAGCGCGCCGGGCGGGCTGCTGCTGAAGGCGGCCGAGCCCGAGGAGGAGGGCGGGCAGCCGCGCCCCTACCAGGGGCTGCGCGCGCTGTGCGTCGCGCTCCTGATTGCCGTGCCTCTGGCGCTGCCGGCGCTCGCCGTCGCCGCGCTCCGAGGGGCGCGCCACCACCGGGCGGCGGCGCTGGCGCGCGCGGGCGGGGCGGCGCTGGCCGCCGCCGCTGCCAACGAGCGCGCGGCGGCGGCGCGAGCGGCGACGGCGGCGGGCGACGGAGGCGGAGCAGCTGTCGCTGCTGCCGCGGCCGCTTCCGCCAAGCAAGGCGGCGGCGGCGGCGAGCCGGCTGCTGCTGCCGCTGCCCCCGCCGCTTCGGCGGCGAATTCTCCCGCCAAAAAGCCGCCGGCCCTCCCCATGCTGCTGCCTCCGCCGATCTCAAAGGCCGTCCCTCCTCGCGAGGGCATGGCCTGGGCCCTGCGGCGCCGGTACGACGAGGCCGCGCTGTTTGCATCGGCCGCGCGCGCCGCGGGCGGGGCCACGGGCAGCCTGGTCGCGTCGCGCCTGCTTTACACGTCGCGCCCTTCCGAGGGCGCGGCGGGCGGCGCGGGCGCGGGCGCGGGCGCAGGCGCCATTGGCCGGGGCGACCCCCACCGGCCGCCGCCCGCGTCGCCCTGGGCGCTGGCGGCGGCGGCGAACAACGCGACTTGGGACGGCGCCGACGACGGCATCGCCAGCGGCGGCACGTCGTTGGCGTGGGCGTCCGAGGCCTCGTCTTGCTGCTCCGACTCGTCGTCGTCGTCTTCGTCGGCGGCCGAGGAGGAGGAGGAGGAGGGGGGGCTGGCGCGCGGCGGCAACGACGACGACAAACACAACGCCGACGCCAGCGCCGAGCGTGCCGCCGCCCGGGCCGAGCGCGAGCGCCTCCGCCGCAGGCGCCGCCGCGCGCGCGAGCTCGAGGCCGCGCGCCGCCTGCTGCAGCGCTGGCGCGGCCCCTGGGCGCCCGAGGCCCAAGCCTTCCGGCAGCGGCGGGGCCTGCGCGCGCCGCAGCCGCCGCTCGAGGGCGACGTCGCCGCCGCCGCCGCCGCCGCCGCCGCCGCCGCCGCCGCCGCCGCCGCCGCCGCCGCCGCCAACGGGGACAGCAGCGCCGAGGGGCCGCGCACCCCGCCGCTCACCCTCTCCTCCGGCGGGCCCGCCGCCGCCGCCGCTGCCGCCTCCGCTTCCGCCGACCGCAGCCGCCGCCCGCTCTTCGGCCTGCTCGCCCTAGGCGGCGTCGGCGTCGTCGGCGCCGCGCCCGCGCACCGCGTCGCGCTCGAGCGCGCATGCTCGCTGGCCGGCGGGCTGGACGGGGGGGGCTCGGGCTACGCGTCGCCCGCGCCCGGGGCCGCCGCCGCTCCCGCCGACGCGGCCGCCGTCGCCGCTCATCCCGCGACCGTCGATGCCGCTGCTGCTGCTGCCGCCGCCCTCGTCAGCGACGCAGACCAAGCCAGCAACGCCGCCGCCGCCGCCGCCGCCGCCCCTTTGCCGTCAGCAGCGGAGCCCGGCGGCCCCGGCTCGGCGCGCCCCCCGCCCCCCCCCTCAACGCCCGTTGTTGTTGCGCCTCGCCCGCCCGCGCCCCCCGCCGCCGCCCCCGCGCCGCCCCCGCCCGCCGCCACACCCACCGCCCACCAGCTCGCGCAGCACCTCGCCCAGCAGCTTCCCGCCCTGCTCAGCCCCGCCGAGCTTCGCGCCCGCCGCCGCCGCCGCGCCGCCGACGCAGCCGAGCGCCTGCACGCCGCGCAGCGCTGGATGGCCGCGCGGCTGCGGGCGCTGACGTGGCAGCGGGCGGACGTGTGCGCCTACCACTACCAGGCGCACGCCTCGGTGGTGCTGCGGGACGGGCGCTTTGCGTCGATGCCGCGCGACACGCTCGAGTTCGCGGCGCGGCAGGTTTTTGGCGGCGGCGGAAGCTTCGGCGGCGGCGGGGGCGGGGGCACGGGCGGGGGCGGGCGCGCGGCCTGATCTTGAGTCGTTTGTGTTTTTGCTCCTCGATCGCCGCCGTCGTACAAGGGGCCGGGATGGCGCGACGGTCGGGCGCTCGCGGGCGCGTGATCTTCGATCTGATATGTTTTTGTTCTTTACGGCTTGCCGCTGCCTCGAGAGGCGCTCTGTGCCCTCCCTCCCCGAAAACTCCCAACTTGCTTGATGTGTCCGACAATCTTACGCATAGCCGCCTAAATCAAAACGAAAACGTCACTCAAACCACCCCTTTGCGGGCTTCGCCTCTCCCCCTCCCCCGCCCGACGGCGCCGACGCGAGGGCGGCGGCCGCAGCCGGCGCCGCAGCCGTCCCGCTGCCGCCGCCAACGCCGCCAACGCCAACGCCAACGCCAACGCCGCCGCCCAGCGCCCACGCGGCAAGGCCCGACAGGCTCCCCATCACCCCCCCGGCGCCCGCAGTGTCCGACGCGCCACCCGCCGCCGAGACCCGCCCCATGCGCGCCGCCCCCTCGCGGCACCGCGCCACCTCGGCGGGCGACAGCTCCAGCACGGCCGCCAGCGCCGGCAGCAGGGCGGCGGCGTCGGCGCCGGCGCCGGTGTAGAGACCGACGACCACGTTTCGGACGTACTCGAAATCGCGGGCGCCCTCGGGCGGGGGGAGCAGGGGGGGGGAGAGACGGGGCGCGCGGGCGCCGTTTCCTTCTGCGCCGCCCTGGGCGGAGGCTGCCGCTGCTGCCGTCGCCGCGCCCGCGGGCTCGCCGCCGCCGCCGCCGCCGCCGATGGACGCAGTCGCCGCGGCGGTCTTGCGCGCGCGGGCGGACGCGCGCTCGGCGTCGCGCACGGCCTCCTTGAGCGCCGCCTCCATCTCGGCGCGCAGGGCCACCTCGCGCTCGAGGTCGGCGACCTCGCCCTCGAGCTCCTGGGCGCGGCGCACGGCGCGCCGGGCCTCGGCCTCGGCCGCCGCCAGGCGGCCGCCGTCGCCCTCGTCGTCACCGCCGCCGCCGGTCGGCGGCGGCGGCGGCGGCGAGCGCGCGCCGACGATCAAGCGAAGCAGGTCGGTCTGCGACGTCCGCTGCTGCTGCTGGACGTCCGAGGCAGCAGCAGCCGCATCGTTATCGTGCGCCTCGGCGTCGTCGTCGTCGCGAGCATTTTTGTTAGCTTCGATTGCCGCCGCCGCCGCCGCCGCCGCCCTTGCTTCCTGCGTCGCGCGAGAGACGAGAGACGCGTCGGCCGCCGCCGCCGCCGCCGCCGCCTCCGCCGCCGCCGCCCGCGCCCTCGGGCCGTTCAGCTCGGCCTCGAGCTCGCGCGCCCGGCGCAGGGCGGCCAGCAGCTCGGCGTCCTTGTGCTCGAGCAGGGCCTCGCCCGAGTGCTGGAGCGAGCGGTGCTCCTCCTGCAGGCGCGCGAGCTGCGCCGACAGGGCGTCGGCGCGCGCCTCTGCCTGCGCAGCGCGGGCGGCCGAGGCGGCGGCGGCGGCAACGGCGGCTGCGTCGGCGTTGGCGGCGCCACTAAGGCCCGCCGCCGCTCCTCCGGCCTGCCTCGCCGCGTGCCCTCCGCCGCCGCCCGAGCCACCGCCAACGGCGCCCCGCATCGAGGCGGCCACGGCCTCGCCCGCCTCGAGCTCCGTCACGCGCTCGCGCGCAGCCAGCAGCTCCTCGCGCAGCCGGCCCGCGTGCTCCGACGCGGCCGCCGCGCGGCGCTCCGCGTCTGCGGCCGCCGCGCGCGCCTCGGCCGCCGCCGCCTCGGCCGCGGCCCTGCCGGCCGCGCCGCGCTCGCGGGAGGCCGAGAGCTCCTCGCGCGTGTGGCGCGCGTCCTGCTGGAGCTGCTCGAGCGCGGCGCGCGCCTCGTCCAGCTCGCGGCGCGCCGCCGCGAGCTCCTGCGCCAGCGACTGCGAGCCGCCGTTGGCGCCCGTCCCTGCGCCGCCTTGCGCCGCCGCCGCTGCTTCTGCCGCCGCCGCTTCCCGCGCCTCGGCCGCCTGCCGCCTCGCCGCCACTAGCTCGCCGTCCTTGGCGCGCAGCAGCGCCGACGCCCGCGCCTTGTGGTCGCGCAGCTCCGCGTCCGCGCGCTGCGCCTCGGCGCGCGCCTGCTCGGCCGACCGCCGCGCCTCGGCCGCCTCGAGGCGCCCGGCCTCGCGCGAAGACTCGGCGACGCCCCTGGCCTCGGCGGCCGCGAGCTCGGCCTGCCGCTGCGCCCTGGAGGCGCGCGCCAGGCGCCGCGCGGCCTCCTCGGCGGCCCTCTGGAGGCGAGCCCTGTCGGCGTCGGCCTGCTCCTTGAGGGCCGCGGCCTCGCGGCGCGCGGCGTCGAGCTCGGCGCGCGCCGCCGCCGCGTCGGCGCCGGCCGCGCCCGCCGCGCCCGCGCCCGCCGCGCGCGCCTCTGCCGCCGCCGCCTCGGCCTTGGCCGCGCGCTCCTCGGCCCGCGCCGCCTTGGCCTCGGTGACCTCGCGCAGCGCCTGAGCCTCGTCGGCCGCGCGGGCGGACTCGGCGCGCAGGCGCTCGGCCTGGCCCGACATCCGCCGCGCCTCGGCGCCCGCCGCCGCCTCCTTTTCCGCCAGCAACCGCTCAAATGACGCCGCCGCCTGGCGGGCGTCCTCGACGTCCTTCAAGGCGCGGCGCTCGCGCATGGCCGCCTGGGCCTTGTCGGCGGCGGCGTCGGCGAGCTGGCGGCGGAGGCGCTCAACCTGCTCCCGGCTGCCCCCGTCCGCTTGCGCCGCCGCCGCCGGGGGGGCGTCGCCTGGCGGCGATGGCGCCGCCGCCGTTGCCGCCGCCGCCGCCGCCGCCGCCGCCGCCGCCGCCGCCGCCGCCTCCTCCTGCGCGCGCCTCCCCGCGTCCTGCAGCTTGGCCTTGAGCGCGGCCAGCTCCGCCGCGTACTCGGACTGCTTCTTGCGCGCCACGGCCAGGAACCGGCGCTTGGCGTCGGCCAGCTGCTGCCTGAGCTCGGCCTCACCGCCGCCGCCGTCGCCGCCGCCGCCCGCGTCGCCATCGGCCCCGCCGCCGCCGCCGCCGCTGGCGCTCGCCGCCTCGCTGCCGCCCCCGCCGGCGCTATCCTGCGGCCGGGCGGTCGAGTCCAGCGCGCTCGCGCTCCCGGCCGTCGACGGTCGCGCCGCCGCGGCCGCCGCCGCCGCCGCCGCCGCCCTCGCGGCCGCCCCCACGAGCTCGGCCTCGAGCGCCGCCGCGCGCGCCGTCGCCGCCCCGGCCTGAGCGCGCGCCGCCGCCGCCTCGCCCGACAGCCGCGCGCGGTCGGCCGCCATCGCCGCGACCGCCGCGCGGAGCTGCTCGGCCTCCGCGTCGGCCGAGGGGCCCGCGCCGGCCTCGGAAACTGACGCGGTGTCGTCGGCGTTGATTTCCGCGCCCGCGCCCTCGCCCTCGCCGCCCTCGCGCCCGGCCGCCGCGCCCTCTCCGCCCTCCTCGCCGCCCGCCTGCGCCCGCCGCGCCTCGGCCAGCGCCGCGCGCACGGCCGCGCGCTGCGCCGCCAGCTTGTGCTCGCGCGCGGAGGCCAAACCGGCCGCGGCGCGGCGCTCGCGATCGAGCTCCTCGCGCAGGCGCTCGGCCTCGGCCTTTGCGGCATCGAGGGCGGCGGCGGCGGCGGCGGCGGTTGCAGCGGCAGAGGCGGCGGCGGCGGCGGCGGCGGCGGCGGCGGCAACAGCAGCCGCCGCCTTCTCCTTCTCCGACTCTTTTTCCTGCTGGTTGGCGGGCTCCTCTTCCTTCGCAGCGGCGGCCGCAACGGCTGCGGCAGCCGCAGCAGCAGCAGCCGCAGCCGCAGCTGCCGCGGCAGCCGCCTCGGCCTCGGCCTCGGCCTCGGCGCGCCGCCGCCGCGCCTCTGCCTCGGCCTCCCGAGCGGCCGCGGCCGCCGTCGCCTCGGCTCGCGCGGCCTCCAGCTCTCGGCGGAGGTCTTCCGCCTCCCGCTGCGCCTGCGCCGCGGCCCGGCGAGCCTCTTCGGCCGCGGCCGAGAGCTGCGCCCTTTGCTGGGAGGACGACGCCTCGGCCTCTGCCGCCGCCTTTGCAGCGGCGGCGGCGGCGGTTGCGGCGGTTGCGACGGCGGCCGCGGCGGCGCGCTCGGCGGCCACCCTCCGGTCCTCGGCCTCTCGCCGCGCCTCCGTGAGCTCGACGGCCAGCCTTGCCGCGTGCTGCTGCTGCTGCCGCACCTCCGCTTCGGCACTTGCGGCCCTCGCCGTCGCGCCTTGGGCCGCCGCCGTCGCTATTGCGGCCGCCGCCGCGCCGTTTGTCGCCGCCGCCGGGGGCCCGTCCGGCTGCTGCTGCTGCTGCTGCTGCCTGACATTTTCCCGCTCCTCCTCCAGCTGCCTCTCCAGGGCGCGCGACTTTTTCAGCGTCGCGACCAGCAGCACCTCGAGCTCGGCCTTGCTCTTGGCCTGCACCGACGCGGGGATGGCGCCGCCGCCGCCGCCGCCGCCGGGCGTGGCCGCGCGCGGCGGCAATGGAGGGGCGGCGGCGAGAGGCGCCGACGCCGCCATCTCTCCGCTCGCTCGCATCCTCTCCCTCTGTCCTTGAGGAGGGGCCGGGTGCTCGCCCGCTGCTGGCCTGTTATGCGAGGGCGCCTGCACGAAAGCGGGGAATACAGAAGCCTTCTATTTCTTGCGCGCCCGCTGTGTGGGAAGAGCGGCGGGGGGGAGGAGAGGTGGGGGCAGGTGGGAAGAAGGAAGAGAGAGGGGACCGCGCGGAAATTGGACGCACGCGGTGATATGCCACACGGTGTCACCTCGGACCCGAGGGATTGGATGGACGCGAAGTTGATTGTGCGGAGAGAGAGAGACAGGGGCCGAGGGGGAATTTCATAAATGGCACCAGCTTGAAGCGACGCCGCCGCGCGCCCGCTCCCCCCGGCGTCGCCGAACGCGTGCTGAGCGACGACATTGATCGTTCGTCCCTCTCGCTCCCTCGCCCAACGCACACTTAAACACACAAGGATAAGGCACTCGTCAAGATCGTCAACCATGGAACCTCACAGCAGCAGCAGCATCACAGCAGCAGCCTCACAGCAGCAGCAGCATCAGCGGCACCAGCAGCAGGAGGAGGAGGAGATTGAGCGGAAAATTGAAGAGGCCCGAGACGAGAATTCGAACCCTCCCGCCCTTCCCTGCTGAGTAAGGGGCACAGCGCGCGAACGACCCTCGGCCGACGATGGCGTCGGACAGCGCGGCCGGATACTACTGGCTGCTCCTCGCCGCGTTCGCTCTGCCCACGCTATGGCTCGAGCGTGGCAAGCTTCGCGGCGGGGCTCCGGCGTCAGCGTCAGCCTCGTCAGTGTCGCCATCCTTGCCGCCCGCGCAGAGGACGCCCGCCTACGCCGCCTTTCGCGCCAACTACACGCTCGTCTTCGCCCTGATGGCCGCGGGCGACTGGCTCCAGGGCCCCTACATCTACGCCCTGTACGAGAGCTACGGCTTCCCCCCGCTCTCGATCGGACGGCTCTTCGTCGCTGGGTTTGCCTCGGCCGCCGTGCTCGGCGCGGCCGCCGGCGCGCTCGCCGACCGCCACGGCCGTAAGCGGGCCGCCCTCTGCTACGCCCTCGCGGCGGGCCTGTCTTGCGCGACCAAGCACTCGCGCGCCTACGCGGTGCTGCTCGTCGGCAGGCTGCTGGGCGGCCTGGCCACCTCGCTGCTGCACGTGGCGTTCGAGGCCTGGGCGGTCGCGGAGCACTCTTCCCGCGGCTTTGACCCGCGGCTGCTTCCCGACCTCTTCACGCGCGCCGTCCTGGTGGGCAACGGCCTGGGCGCCGTGGCTTCGGGGCTGGCGGGGCACGGCCTCGTGACGACGCTTGGGTTGGGGGTGGTGGCGCCGTTTGACCTGGCCGCCGCGCTGCTGGCGGTCGGGGGCGCGGTGGTGGCGCTGACGTGGCGCGAGAATCACGGGGGAGGGGGAGCCGGGGGGGGGGG
>Ga0105055_10000550_pt1 | contig 58480 bp, 60 predicted proteins | sample BON03_FD_78090 | JGI IMG/M metagenome (GOLD analysis project Ga0105055, IMG submission 78090) | Freshwater microbial communities from Lake Bonney liftoff mats and glacier meltwater in Antarctica - BON-03 | ecosystem: Environmental > Aquatic > Freshwater > Ice > Glacier meltwater | place: Lake... | reverse complement strand
GTTATTAACGCTAGCAAAATCAGTGGATATCTGCGGGAAAAATCATTACATCATGCTCGCTAGAAATTTGTCTACTAAATTGTCCCTACTCATGAATATTCAAATACGTTTAACGTCCTTTCTACTGATTTTATGCTCTTTAGTATTAATTTCCTGCTCCAAAGACATCTACAGAGAGAATAATAAAGCGCATAAAAAGGCAGTGAAAGAAGCGACCGCTTTCATTCAAGAAATCCCTAAAACCAAGGCTGAGCTTGACTATGACACGCTTAGCATCACCGATGAATGGATAGGTACTACGAACTTCAGTATCCGAAAACCTAACTATGTGATCATTCATCATACTGCTCAGGATTCACTGAAGCAGACAATAAACACGTTTACAATAAGCCGAACTCAAGTGAGTTCTCACTATGTGGTTGGTAGAGATGGTGAGATCGTGCAGATGCTGAATGATTACCTACGTTCCTGGCATGCTGGAAGAGGAAGATGGGGAAATGACACGGATTTGAATTCAGCTTCTATCGGTATAGAGCTGGATAATAATGGGAGTGAGCCATTCACTCAAGCGCAGATTGAAAGTTTATTGGTTTTGCTGAAAAGGCTGAAGTGGAAATATGGAATTCCTGCCGCCAATTTCATAGGTCATTCTGATATCGCTCCTTCACGGAAAGTGGATCCTAGTACGTATTTCCCTTGGAGAAAATTAGCTGAAGAAGGGTATGGACTTTGGTATGATGAGGCCGAGGTTTTCCCTGTTTTCTCACCACATGAGTATACTTCTATTCCTATGGAAAGTACGGAAGCTTTGCCTGCGCAAACTGTAGATCCTATTCTAGCGCTTAGAATAATTGGCTACGATATGAGTGATCCGAAAGCTGCCATTCGCTCCTTCAAACTGCATTTCATCCAACGTGATATAGAATTGGAATTGACGGAAACAGATAAGAGGATTCTGGATAACTTGTACAAGAAGTATTTGTAATTTTTTGACCACGGGAAGCATAAGGGTTTACGTGCAGGACGCAAAATGAATAGCAATGGGTGCAACCCATGGTTTATCGAATTTATATGCATAGTTCAACCCCGTAGGGTGTCGAACTATTTTTCTAAACCACCAAAAAAGGGGCGAAAAATCTTTCGCCCCTAAATCAATTATTCATTCATTCCTAGAATCAAGAAGTTAACTTTTGAAGAAGCTGCCTCACTTGTTTGACTGATTTGATGTTGAAATTAGCCTGTGTATATGCGTATCCTACGCGGATAGAATAGGCGTTTTTCGGCATAGCTTTGAACGTGTCTTCATCCGTCCAGTCATCACCAATAGCCAAGATGAAATCATATTCCATTCCTTTCATCATCGCCGTGGCAGCACGACCTTTGTTGATATCAGGACGCTTAATCTCCAAGACCATATTCCCTTCCAGTACCTGTAAATTGTGACCTCTTGCCATGTATTTCAAATGGCTGAAGAGTTCGCGCATTCTGAGATCTCCCAGACCGCTTTCTACTTTTCTATAATGCCAAACTAGGGAATGGTGCTTCTCTTCGATAAATGCTCCCGGAGTTCTGAGCACGTAATACTCCATCACTTTTCGGATGTCATCCTTCCAGCCGTCTTCCACTTCAGCATAGAGTTCCCAGTCACCTTTATCCTCTTTCCTTTTTACCCACACACCATGCTCGGCGATCATGTCAATGTTTTGGCCTTCAAACCATCTGCCCAGCGTGTCCTTATCTCTCCCAGAGATGATCACTACTTGAGCGAGTTCGCTGAGGTCTTTCACTATTTCTCTCAATTCATCATCAGGCACAGCTTTTTGAGGGTCTGAATGAAAACCTGTGAGCGTGCCATCGTAATCAAGGAATAAGATAGCCTTCTTAGCTTTTTTGAAGCTTGCCTGAATCTCGTTCATCACCTTGGTGTCCACATCTTTGGAAGTCAGCTCTTCTTGCTTCTTCTTCACATGGTCTAAGCGATCCATGAATACTTTTACCCATTGGAAAACGTCATATTTTTTCAAACTTTCCTGCATGCTTTTCATTCGGGCAACTTGCTCCTCCAGCGGCATGGAAAGTGCATTGAAAATCGCGTCGACTACCCCTTGTCTATCATAAGGATTGACGAGAATTGCGTCTTGAAGCTCCTTAGAGGCACCTGCCATTTCAGAGAGAATCAATACACCAGTCTGATCAGTTTTACTTGCTACAAACTCCTTGCAAACCAAGTTCATGCCGTCACGCAGTGGAGTCACCAGCGCGATGTCGGACATATTGTAAAAAGCACTAAGTTCTTCGAAAGGAAAACTTCGGTAAAAATAATGTACTGGTACCCAGTTCAGCGTGGAATACTCACTGTTTATACGACCTACCAAAAGATCAATTTCTTCTTTCAGTTCTTTGTAAGACTGCACTTTGTCACGACTTGGCACTACGATCATGATCATGGATACTTTGCCGTGAAGCTCTTTATGTTGCTCTAGCAATTGGTTGAACGCCTGAATACGTTGGGGAATTCCTTTGGAATAATCCAGACGATCTATGGTAAGTAGCAGTTTTTGGTCTTCTACCTGCTTACCAAATTCTTTTACAAAATTCAGCGTTCTTTTGCTTTTTGCCTGCTTTGCAAATTTGTCGTAATCAATTCCCATCGGGAATGAATCCACGTTAATGATTCTGTTTTCTGCTTGGATGTAGCCACTTTCGCTTGACAAACCATTGATTCTGCCTACTGCACTTAGGAAGTGACGCATATCATCATAGGTATGAAAACCAAGTAAATCTGCGCCGCACATTCCTGCCAGCAGCTCTTTTCTCCAAGGAATCATCCGGATGATCTCGTAGGAAGGGAATGGGATATGCTGGAAAAATGCGATGGTAGCATTTGGAAGAACTTCGCGTAGCATTTGCGGAAGCAATAGCAGCTGATAATCATGAACCCATATCGTGTCGTCGGGTCCTGCTTTTTTCAGGATAGCATCACAAAACTTTTGATTCACACGCACATAAGCTTCCCAGTGCTCGGGATTATAGACCATGTATTGGGTGAAGTAGTGGAATGCTGGCCACAGCGTTTCATTACTGAATCCCTCATAAAATTCTTCCACATCTTCCTTAGATAGGAAAACCGGAGCCATTTTGAGTTCATGAAGTTCCAGGATGATTTCGGCTCGTTGCTCTGGATCGTCCACGGTATTTCCAGGCCATCCTATCCAGATATTGTCTCCTTCTTTATAGATAGATCCAAGCCCAGTGGCTAATCCTCCTGCGCTTGGTTTGAATTCAAATCGGCCGTTTCTATGTCTTAAACTGATAGGAAGGCGGTTTGAAACGATAATGGTTTTTGACATATTCAGTAGGTTTAAAAAGAAGAAAAGGAAAGATCCAATTCAAAAAGGGGATAGGAGAAGGTACAGAATATCTCTATAAATAAAAACAGAAGCAGGGGCGATGAGTTGAATCTTGATCCTGATTTTACAATATGGAAACAAAAAAAGCATCCGAAGTGTCGGATGCTTTTAGGATTAGTTGCTAGCTACATTTTTAGCTTTGGTGTTTACCCTTGTCCAGATGAACTTCGCCAAATCCCTGCCTTCCGTAATACCATATTCTATAGCAGGTCGGTAGTGAATTCCTCCATAAAACCTACTTAGTGCTGCTTCTTCTGCAGCTTGAGAGAAGGAGTTATATTCTCGTACTGGAAGGCCATATGCGACCTCCGAGCTGTCTACTATGTGGAACTTGTCTCCAAAGAGATGTGCCAATGTATAAGCGGAAGCTGCCGAGGCTACACTATGCCCACTGGTATGCTCCGGGAAAGGTGGTGTTTGCAAAAGTGGTACCCATTGCTCATCGATGTGCTGATTGATGTATGTTTCTGGCCTGATGAGGTTACTTCGGTATTTTTCATCCCAGCAGGAGATGAAAGCTTCATTAAGTGAAATTCCCGTCATGGCAAAAGCTTCTGCGATTCCTTTCCAATCTTTTCCCGCCGCTTTGGAGACAATAGCGGCTATACTCATCCAGTGCCCACCAGGGGTGATTTTCTTCTCGGCAAACATGACGTGACCCTTCACATTCATTTTGTAAGGATTACAATCCCAAAATAGCGCAATGTCTTTTTGCTCTTGACTAGCCATTTTGTCCATGTCATATACTTCTTTAGCCACTTTGTAAAACTCACTTCCTATTTCTGTAGAGAATGTAGGGGGCGGTAGTGGTCTAAACTGAGACGCTGAGTCCAACACGAAAGGTCTGATTTTATTCCAGTGTGGCTCTATGGCTTCCATGTATGCCGGTGGAGTAGGTTGCCAAGTTCCCTCTTCACCTGTTACTGTGAATTTTGGGAAAGATCGGCTTTGGTGATAGTTGTCTTTGGAGGCGTAAGCTTTGATCGCATCGCCGACTTCTTTGCCGAAGGCTACCGAAGCTTCAAACACATCGTCAGGAATGCCTTTTTCTTTCAAGGTAGCGAACGTAGCATCTCTATGCTCATTCATCTTGTCTTCTGAGAAAATCAATCCTGTACCCACATAATAATAAGCTGCCAAGGAGGCTAACGGTGGATATACTTTCTCCGAAGGAGTGAAAGTTACTTTCTCAGATCCATTCAACTGCCCCATAAGGGATGCATAATTTGGATCAACGGAAGCAGCTACTTCATAGGCGGCAAGTGATGCATACGTGTAGATCCTCGCTGCCACTGGCGGGGAGAAAATATCGTGAATGATCACTTCTGTGATTCTATCTTGGGCTTCACTAATGTATTGACCATCTGTAATGGCTTGAGAATAATCGGTGGGTTCTGCGCAAGAAGCTGCGATCAAGAGTAAACCTGAAAAGAGCATGAATTTGACGGTACGCATATTTCGGAATTTATTTTTGTGCTTTTAGTATCAGAAATCGTAGTGGAGCTTTGTTATAGCTGATTTCAGTTCGTCCTGTTCGGGCCTTAAAGCTATTGGAAATTAGAACACTTTACAATGATTTTTCGGAAGATTAGTTGTAAGACAAAACAATAAGTGCCCCCTGCGGGAAGAATATGTAAGCTTCCATTATCAAACGTTAGTTAGTGAAGTTTTTTCAAAAGAATCCCATTTGACTGGCGACTGTGGTCTTGTATTACATCTGCTTTTCTGGTTACCTGGTATCATTTCGGGTAATTATATAGATTAAATTAGGAGGTATATAGGATTCCTAAATCATCTTAAAACATAACTCTTGAAGATGTCGTTTTTGAAAAGCTGTTTAACTTGAGATGCAAACCGACTTTTATGAAAAAACAAGTACAAATAATTCTTGTCTTAAGTGTTTCTCTCGCTCTTTTACTTTTTAGCAATCACGCAGAAGCCCAAGGAATCAAAGGTAAAGTGAGATCTTCGGATGGAGAGCCTTTGGCTTTTGCTTCAGTCTATATTCGAAATCTCGGTGATGGAGTACCTACAAATGAGGAAGGGAATTACGAGTATAAGCTTCCAAAAGGTGTGTATGATGTGTTGGTGCAATACCTTGGCTACAAATCTCAACTCGAAACTATCATAGTCACCGATGAATGGATTGTTAAAGACTTTTTGCTTGAGCCGCAAGAATACACGCTCGCTGAAGTAGAAGTAAAGGCAGGAGCAGAAGATCCTGCGTTGACGATTATGCGTAAAGCAATCGCAAAGGCTAAATACCACAGACTTCAGATTCAGAAATACAGCATGACTGTTTATCTTAAAGGCACGGGGAAGTTGACTGGTGCACCCTTCTTTCTCAGAAAAACTATAGAAAAAGAAGGTCTTAAACTCAATGAGGCTTATACTTCTGAATCTGTGTCGAGAATCACTTTTACCCAGCCTAATAAAGTGGAGGAAAAAGTGATTTCCATCCGCACCAATGGAGATAATCAATCCACATCGCCGGCTCCTTATATTCAGTCTACTTTTTACCAAGAGAAAATCAATGGAGTCATCTCTCCACTTTCCAGATCAGCTTTTCAATATTATAAGTTTAAATACGAAGGAAGCTTTTTTGATCAGAATGTCATGGTAAGCAAGATTAAAGTGACACCTAGGTCTAGGGGAGAGCAGGTCTTCGAAGGATTCATTTATATTATTGAGGATTTGTGGGCGATTCATAGTTTGAACCTGCAGACTTCATTGATGGGTTTCCAAATTCAGGTCAAACAACAATATGCTCCTGTAGCTGAGAATGTCTGGATGCCGCTGACTCATACCTACGATTTTGGAGGGAAAATATTCGGATTTGAGGGTAATTTTAAATACCTAGCCTCTACCCGTGAATATGAGATAGAGCTTAATTCTGATCTGGAAATAGTGCCAGATATAATTGATGAAAAAGTGCAGGAAGTACCTGATGACGCTGTAGGATTTAACAAGTCTATTTCGGCGTTGGAGCAGCTGGCTTCAGAAGAGCCGAAAACCCGGAAAGAGTATCGCAAACTTATGAATGAATACGAGAAGGAATCTCAAAAAGAGCTAGAAGAACCGGATGTGATACAAGAAAGCTATTATGAAGTGGACTCTATGGCTAAAAAGTACGATCAAGCTTATTGGGATAGCATCCGCCCAGTTCCATTGACTAAGAGTGAGATCGAGGGATACCAGCGGGATGATAGCGTAGCGACTGTAGATGCTGCCAAGATGAGTGAGGTGGACTCGATTGCTAAAAAAGCAAAGAGAAAATATAAGCCGTTGGAATTCATGAATGGTGGTTCTTACAGTATGGGCAAAGGGATTTCTATAGGTTTCAAGCAAAACTGGACTAAGATATCATTCAATACTGTGGAGGGTTTCAAGCTTGGGATGGGCCTTTTTTATAAAAAAGAGTCGGTCACCAAATTGGCCGATAGTGTAAGCTTGCATCGCAAAAGCTTCAACATAGAGCCTGAACTTCGCTATGGTTTTTCGAGTGATAGGTTTTATGGGAAAGTAGATTTCAGGTGGTCTAGTACCTTGCCAATCTCTGGGACTACTTTTGGGGTAAAAGGGGGTAGATACATCTATCAGTTTAATGGAGGAGAACCGATCAATGAGCAGGTGAATGCCCTGTATTCCTTGTTTTTCAGGCAAAATTACATGAAGCTCTACGAGCAGAATTTTGCGCAAGCCTACTGGGCACATCGGGTAAATGGTGGCTTTACCTATCGAGTTAATATGACTTATGCTCATCGTACAGAACTTTTTAATACGAATAATTACAGTTTCTACAATAAGGAAGGGCGGGAGTACACGTCCAATCAGCCAATGAATGTAGAAACTGATGTCAACTCATTTGAAGATCATGATATTCTTAAATTGAATGCAGAGCTGGAGTGGCGTCCTGGGATAAAATATGGCATAAGAAACGGGAAAAAATACCCGATTACAGATCACTCCCCTTTGATCAAGTTAGCTTACAATAAGGCATTTGGCGGAATTAGCAACGACGGGACTGCGGCAGATTTCGATCATTTGGAACTTGGAATTCAGCATAGTTACACGTTTGGAGTCAGTGGCAAGCTGGATTTCAATCTTTCTGTGGGCGCATTTCTGTCGAACGATCAGGTGTATTTCCCGGATTTCCAGCATTTTGGAGGGAATAGAACCATCTTCTCCAACTTTGGCCCAGCGTCCAACTATCGCTTCATGGACTATTACAAGTACAGTACGAATTCCAAGTACTTCTCAGGAATTGTACATTATCAATTCAGGAAATTCATTTTCACACAATTGCCTATGCTGAGATTCTCAGGAGTGAGGGAAAACATCTTCTTTAATTACTTGAAGACAGACAATTCTCCAAACTATTGGGAAGTTGGGTATTCGTTAGATAACCTGTTTAGAGTATTCCGGGTGGAAATGGGCGCAGGTTTTGAAGATGCTAAGTTCCTTCGAGGAGGAGTACGATTTGGGGTTGCGACCTTTATCAATATAAGCACTAATAACTAATTGAAAAAAAATAGGAACTAAAAAACCCGGCTTGAAACCGGGTTTTTTTGATGTTAAACTTTCATGATGTCTACTTCTTTTTTTGCAAGAAGCTCATCTATTTTAGTCGAATATTGATCAGTAAGCTTTTGTACAACCTCCTCCGCTCTTTTGATTTCATCCTCTGCAGAACCATCTTTTTGAAGCTTTTTCAGCTCATCATTGATGTCCTTACGCACAGTCCTTAGGGAGATTTTTCCGCCATCACATTCATGCTTAGCTTGTTTTACCAAATTAATACGTCTTTCTTCAGTAAGAGCCGGGATGGTCAGAATGATGACTTCTCCGTTATTTTGCGGAGCGAGTCCAAGGTCTGAATTAATGATTGCCTTCTCTATTTCAGAGATCATCGTGCGTTCAAAAGGCTTGATGGAAAGTGTTCGGGCATCAGGCGTATTTACAGATGATACTTGGCTTAAAGGAGTATTAGCACCGTAATACTTAACCATAATTCCGTCCAAGAGATTTGGCATTGCTTTGCCTGCGCGGATTTTCAAAAGTTCAGAAGTGGTATGAGCTACCGCTTTCTGCATCAATTCTTTTGCTTCGTCTAAGTATAATTCGATTTCTTCCATGATTTTTAAGCTTAAAGAGAAGTGATCAAAGTCCCGATATCTTCGCCTTGCACCAATTTGCTAAAGTTCCCTGACAAGTTCATATCAAATACAATGATTGGTAGGTTGTTTTCTTGGCAAAGGGTGAAGGCCGTCATATCCATAACGTTTAGGTTCTTTTCATACACTTCTTGAAACGAAATGGTTTTATATTTTGTGGCTGTAGGATCTTTTTCTGGATCGGCAGTATATACACCGTCTACTCTAGTTCCTTTCAATACGATATCAGCCTCAACTTCAATAGCTCTCAAACTTGCCGTAGAATCAGTAGTGAAATATGGGTTACCAATACCTGCTCCGAAAATTACAATTCGACCTTTTTCCAAATGTCGGATTGCTCTTCGCCGAATAAATGGTTCACAAACGCTTTCGATTTTGATGCCAGACATTAAGCGTGTGTACATTCCGCCTTGTTCAAGCGCGCTTTGAAGCGCCATAGCATTTATCAAAGTCGCAAGCATGCCCATGTAATCACCTTGCACTCTGTCGATCCCAGAAGACTCAGCTTGTACGCCTCTGAAGATATTGCCACCTCCGATTACGATTGCAACTTCCACACCCATATCATGTACCTTTTTGATCTCCTCAGTGTATTGCTGAAGCTTTACCGGATCAATGCCATAGTTCTTGTCTCCCATTAGCGATTCTCCACTGAGTTTGAGCAGTATTCTCTTGTATTTCATGTGTTTGGTGTTGTATTTCAGAGGTTATTTATCGCTATTGTTGCGTTTATATTGTTAGCAGTTATTCTCAGATCACCGCTAAAAAGGATTAGCAAATTCACTGAAAAAGTATCGTATTAGGCCCGATTTGCACAAAATAATCCGACAAATATAATTTCTTCAATTCATTAAGCTAGGCTTAAAGGCTAAAATTGAATCAAGACTTGATTTTTTTCTACACTTTGATTAAGCGAAACTTTTACGGCTTTCACAATTCCATCTCCTGGAGATTTCAAGATGTTTTCCATTTTCATAGCTTCCAAAATCATCACGACATCTCCTTTTTTGACTTCGTCCCCAGGTTTTACTTTCAAGTCTAATATTAGTCCTGGCATAGGGGCCTTTATTTCTTTCAAAGCTTGGGAGCCTAGATTGTTCATCCCCATTTGTTCCAAAAGTAGATCAAACCTATCCTTGAGTTGCAGGCTTGAGAATTTGTTTCCAAGCTTGATTTGAACTGTTTTAGTTTCTTTATCTATAGAAATCAATTCTGCTTCTAGGGACTTATTTTCATAAATCAGGTGAATTTTTCGATCTGAAATCCACTGGAGATCCCAGTCGATCATTTTGCTATTTACTTGGATAGTATCATCGGCTTTTTCTACCGAATAGCTTTTATTTTGGATGGTAACTGTAAACATTCGTGTTAATTTGAACCCGAATATACAATTTCCCATAAAACCGATTCTTTTTCATCCGTTTTTAATATGAATCAATTGATAATAAAGCAGCCCAAAAGGATACGTTATTTCCTTTTAGTACCAGTTGTTCTTTCGATCCTTTTCACTGTCTCATGTAAGTCCGCACAAGTCGCTGATCAGGAACATGTTGAAAGTCAAATAGTTGAAATCCCGCTAAAGAAAATAGACAGTGTGGTGTTAGGAGAGCTTATTACTGAGAAAGAGCAGGTAATTTCTGGCTACCATGGGTCAGTAAAAAAAGAATTCGATATCCTTCACACCGACTTAGATTTGTCCTTTGACTATCAAAATCAGATCGTTCTTGGAGAAGCTGAATTGACCATCAAACCATATTTCTATCCGAGTAAGGAATTGATCTTGGATGCGCAAGATTTTGAGTTCGACGAAATATTTTTCATTCAAAATGATAAGCGAGAATCTATTACCTATGAGTACGATGAGGAGAAAATACAGATACTTCTACCCAAGGAATTAACGAAAGCGGATACTTTCCAGATTGCCTTTTCTTACCGAGCCTTTCCTGAGAGAAACGCAGGAGGTGGGAGCGAAGCTATCTCCGATACTAGGGGACTTTACTTTATCGATCCGATGGATACTGTGCCAGATAAACCAACCATGATCTGGACGCAAGGAGAGACGGCACATAACTCAAAGTGGTTTCCTACCATCGACTCGCCAAATGAAAAATTTACTCAGCTAATAAGGCTGACTGTGGCGGACACTTTGATGACAATAGGGAATGGGGAATTGATTAAGCAAGAATCTCTGGGCAATGGTTTGAGAAAGGATTATTGGGAAATGAAGCTCCGTCATTCGGCGTATTTGGCAGCCTTCGCCATTGGAGATTTCAGCAAAGTGGATGCGAATTGGGAAGATGTTCCGTTAGGCTATTTTGTAGAAAAAGGGTATGAAAAAGGAGCTGCGAAAGTTTTCAAGAATACTCCTGAAATGATTGATTTCTTTTCTGACTTAACCGGTGTCAGATATCCTTGGCCTAAGTATGATCAGGTAGTCGTTCGAGACTTTGTGTCAGGTGCTATGGAGAATACCACGGCTTCTATCTTTATGGAAGAATTGAGGTTGACAGAGCGTGAGGCTATTGATTCCGAATGGGATTATATCATCGCACATGAGCTCTTTCATCAGTGGTTTGGGGACTATGTGACGGCAGAGTCTTGGTCAAACCTTACTCTAAATGAAGGATTTGCGAATTATAGTGAGTTCTTATGGAATGAGTATAAATACGGGGCAGATGAAGCTAAACTGAAGCTAATTGCAGAAACTGAGAATTACTTTTTGGAGGCAGAATCAAAGCAAGTTGAATTGATTCGTTTTAAATATGTAGAGGCAGAAGATATGTTTGACTCACATAGTTATTCTAAAGGAGGAGCTATTCTGCACATGCTTCGTGAGTATCTAGGTCAGGAAGCTTTCTATGCAGGACTTCATTTTTATCTAACTGCGCATGCTTTTGATAATGTGGAAGTTAATGATCTTCGGATAGCATTCGAGAAAATAAGTGGAGAGGATTTGAATTGGTTTTTTAATCAATGGTTTTTAGCTAAAGGCCATCCTGAACTTCATTTTGATGTTGATTATTCTGAGCCGTTAAATGTTAAGTTTTCAGTTACCCAGCGTCAGGATTTGTATACTACACCGCTTTATCAGCTTCCCCTTGAAGTGAGCTGGTATGAGGGAAAGGAACGAAAAAGTAAGCGATTCATGATCACTAAGGCTTTCCAAGAGTTTGTTTTGTATAATGAACAACCAATTGACTTGATTTTCATAGATGAGCAGAAAAATCTACTTGCCAAGAAGTCAATGACGATCAGCCCTGATCAAATGCGTGAGCAGTTCAGAACATCCAACTATGGTATTTCCAGATATGAGGCATTGGATAGTTTGGCCTCTTGGAAAGCAATAACGGAGTTAGAATCTATCATCCCTGAGGCATTAGAGGACGTGTTTTGGTCTGTAAGGGAATCAGCTTTGTCTATGCTTCAAGGTCATCCTGATTGGCTGGAAGATACGCCTGAATTAGCACGTAAGATTGTTCACATTGCAGAGAATGATGAGAGAAACTCGGTCAGAGCAGGGGCGCTTGATGTTCTTTCTGCTTTTTCGCCTGATGACTATTATTCCATTTTTCTGAAATTAGCTGAGGACTCATCTTATTTAGTTGCCGGGTCTGCATTGATGGGGTTGGTCAGTATGGAATCTCAGAAGCTTGACCCATTTGTGATTGAAGGTTATTCATCTGAAAGCAACTTCCGTTTAGTCCTTCCTGTGGCGGATTATTATATAACGAATGCTATTCCTGGTAAAGGTGATTGGTTTATGAATCAAGCAAATACTAGTGTGGGAGAGGGCTTGTACTACTTCATAGGTTATTTGAGTGAATATTTCAGCCGCTTCCCTGAAGAAGGTCAAAATAAAGCAGTTGATTTTTTATTGGAAAAGATGAAAAATGAAACGAGAAGCTATCTTCGATTGGGCGCTTTTCAAGGCTTATTGGGTTTTTCAGACAATCCAGATGTTTTGAAGAGAATTAGTGAAGTAGCGGCTGAAGAAACCGATAGTGAAGTGATTATTTACTACCAATATTTTTTAGAGACCTTAAAAGATGAAAATTAATACGTTGATTTATAATTGTTTGGAAATTAAAATGGCAAAACTCAGTCAAATTTGAAAGGCATGTTTTGAATCTTTAATAAAAGCTTCTAGTTTTGCCATCCGTTACGATAGGAAAGCCCGGAAATATGGCTGAAAAAAGTAACACTAGTTGGGGGAATACCAAAGCGGCCAACTGGGACGGACTGTAAATCCGTTGACTTAAGTCTTCATAGGTTCGAATCCTATTTCCCCCACACCATTGCCAGAATGCGAAATTTTTTTTCTAATTTTGCAGGGCGAAAAAAGATCTGGATAAGACCGGATCAAAATGGAAGTAGCTCTCCAAGGTATTAGCCGAAAGGCAACGTACTTAGAGGTAGAGCGGCCAGAGATGTTCTCATCTCGAAAGATTACAAGCGGGAGTAGCTCAGTTGGTAGAGCGGCAGCCTTCCAAGCTGCAGGTCGCGGGTTCGAGCCTCGTCTCCCGCTCTTTGTTTCCCCAAGATTTTCTTGGGGAGCATAAGAGTCTAAGCCGACGTAGCTCAGGGGTAGAGTACTTCCTTGGTAAGGAAGGGGTCAGGGGTTCAAATCCCCTCGTTGGCTCATTTCGATTAAAAAGAAAAAAAATTAAATATATCTTTAAACTTAAACTGAGGATTTTCACGCATGGCAAAAGCACAATTCGACCGTTCCAAGCCGCACGTTAATATCGGTACGATTGGTCACGTAGATCATGGAAAGACCACTTTGACTGCTGCCATCACTACCGTACTGGCTAGTAAGGGTCTATCTGAATTAAGAGACTTTTCTTCCATCGATAACGCGCCAGAAGAAAAAGAAAGAGGTATCACCATTAACACCTCTCACGTAGAATATCAAACTGAAAAAAGACACTACGCTCACGTAGATTGTCCAGGACACGCTGATTACGTTAAGAACATGGTAACGGGTGCTGCCCAAATGGACGGTGCTATCCTAGTGGTAGCAGCTACTGACGGTCCAATGCCTCAAACTAGAGAGCACATCCTTTTGGCTCGCCAGGTAGGTGTACCTCAACTAGTAGTATTTATGAATAAAGTGGATATGGTTGACGATCCTGAGCTTCTTGAGCTTGTGGAAATGGAAATCAGAGAGCTTCTTTCTTTCTATGATTTCGACGGTGATAATATCCCTGTAATTGCTGGTTCTGCACTTGGTGCATTGAATGGCGAGGAAAAGTGGGTTGAAACTGTAATGGAATTGATGAATGCTGTTGATTCATATATTCCTCTTCCACCCAGAGCAATTGACAAAGATTTCTTGATGCCTGTAGAGGATGTATTCTCGATCACTGGTCGCGGTACTGTTGCTACTGGTAGAATCGAAAGAGGAATTGTTAATTCTGGTGAAGGAGTTGACATTATCGGTATGGGTGCTGAAGGTCTTAAGTCTACAGTAACCGGTGTTGAGATGTTCCGTAAGATCCTTGACAGAGGTGAAGCAGGTGATAACGTAGGTCTATTGCTAAGAGGTATTGAAAAATCACAAATCAAACGTGGTATGATTATCTGTAAGCCAGGATCTGTTAAGCCTCACTCTCACTTCAACGCTGAAGTTTACGTTCTTTCAAAAGAAGAAGGTGGACGTCATACACCTTTCTTCAACAAATATCGTCCACAGTTCTACCTTAGAACTACAGATGTAACTGGAGAGATCATGCTTCCAGAAAACGTTGAGATGGTAATGCCAGGTGATAACGTGACTATTGAAGTAACTTTGCTTAGCGCAGTTGCTCTTGAGAAAGGTCTTCGTTTTGCGATCCGTGAGGGTGGTAGAACAGTAGGAGCTGGTCAGGTTACAGAAATTCTTGACTAATCAACAATCACTGATTGACTATTTATACAATGCGATCTCAAATTATTTTGGGATCGCATTTGTTTCTTTAGTAATCAATACCTAATTTTGCGTTCTCATTAGCGGAGCGTTCATTTACACGGGCATAGTTCAACGGCAGAATAGCGGTCTCCAAAACCGTTGATGGGAGTTCGAATCTCTCTGCCCGTGCCAGTAAGTTAAGTACACTATGAATCTGAAAAACTTTGTTCTAGAATCTTATGATGAGATGGTAAATAAGGTCACATGGCCTAAATTTTCATTTCTTCAGAATAGTGCAGTATTGGTGTTAGTCGCCTCTCTGATCTTTGCCCTATTTATAGGCGTGGTAGATCTTGGGTTCGAAAACATCATGAAATGGTTTTATGATTTATTCTAATTGAATTGACATTACAGAATGGCTGAACATAAATGGTACGTACTCAGAGTAGTAGCGGGACAAGAGAAAAAAACTAAAACCTATCTGGATAATGAAATTGCCAGACAGGATATAGGTGGATTTATTCCTGAAGTCTTAATACCCTCAGAGAAAGTATATGAGATGCGTAACGGTAAAAAACGCGTTAGAGAAAGAAACTTCTTTCCTGGCTACGTTTTAGTTAATGCGGATCTCTCGAATGGTGAGGCTAATCATGTAATTACAAGTATTCCGGGAGTAATCGGTTTCTTAGGATCTAGTTCAGGCGGGGCTTCCAAAACCCCTGAGCCACTTCGGCAATCAGAAATCAACCGTATTTTAGGTAAGGTTGAAGAGATTGACGAGTTCGCAGAGAAACTTGATACACCATTTATAGTCGGAGAGACAGTCAAAGTAATGGACGGTCCTTTCAGTGGATTCACCGGAATTATAGAGGAGATATTTGAGGAGAAGAAAAAACTTAATGTTATGGTTAAGATCTTCGGCCGTAATACTCCTGTTGAATTAAACTTTATACAAGTAGAAAAACAAGACTAAGCAATGGCTAAGGAAATCACTGGTTATATAAAACTGCAAGTGAAAGGTGGCCAGGCAAACCCGTCGCCTCCAGTAGGTCCAGCCCTTGGTTCCAAGGGCCTGAACATAATGGAGTTTTGTAAGCAGTACAATGCACGTACCCAAGAAAAAATAGGTCAAGTGCTTCCTGTATTGATTACGATCTACTCTGATAAAACTTTTGACTTCGTAGTAAAAACACCTCCTGCATCAAATATGTTGCTAGAGGCGGCGAAAGTTAAAAGTGGATCTGCTGAACCAAACCGTAAGAAGGTTGGATCAGTAACCTGGGATCAGGTTAGAGAAATAGCGGCGGTTAAAATGCCTGACCTTAATGCTTTCAAAGTTGAGTCTGCTATGAAAATGGTAGCTGGTACAGCAAGAAGCATGGGAATTACAGTATCTGGAAAAGCCCCTTGGGAAGTATAAATAAAAAACAATGGCTAAGTTAACAAAAAAGCAAAAAGAAGCTCTTTCTAAGTACGACCCAAGCCAAGTGTACTCCCTGGAGGCAGCTTCTACTATCGTGAAGGATATTACTATGGCGAAGTTTGACGCTTCTGTAGATCTTGACATCCGTTTGGGTGTTGATCCGCGGAAATCTGATCAAATGGTAAGGGGCGTTGTTGCGCTTCCTCATGGTACAGGCAAAGACATCAAAGTATTGGTGCTTTGTACTCCTGACAAAGTAGCAGAAGCGACCGAAGCAGGTGCAGATTACGCAGGCTTGGATGAATACATAGCTAAAATCGAAGGCGGATGGACTGACATTGATGTCATCATCACTATGCCTAACGTAATGGCTAAAGTAGGTAGATTGGGTAGAGTATTAGGGCCAAGAGGTCTTATGCCAAATCCTAAATCAGGAACTGTTACTCTGGATGTAGCTAAAGCAGTAAGAGAAGTAAAAGCGGGTAAGATCGATTTCAAGGTAGATAAATTTGGAATCATCCACGCGGGTATCGGTAAGGCATCCTTCACTGCAGTGCAGATTGAAGAGAATGTAAAAGAACTTATTCTTACGATTTCTAAGCTTAAGCCTTCATCTTCTAAAGGAACGTATTTCAAGAGTATTCATTTATCCAGTACAATGTCTCCTGGGATTGCAGTGGACAAGGGTAGCATTCAAGGAATTTAATCATGACTAGAGACGAAAAGAAAGTAATAATCGACGGTCTTACTGAGAAATTTAAAGAAAACCCTTTCTTCTATATCACTGATGCCTCAGGTTTCTCTGTTGCACAAGTGAATGCATTCAGAAGAGCTTGTTACGACAAAGGAGTGGAGTACAAAGTGTACAAAAACACCTTGGTGATTAAAGCACTGGAAAATTTAGATGCCGACTTTACGGAGTTGTCAGATAAAGCATTGAAAGGATTCTCTGGAATTATCTTCTCAAAAGAGACGAGTAATCTTCCAGCAAATGTATTGCTGGATTTTAGGAAAAAATTAGGTAAAAAAGCAACGAAGCCTGCATTCAAAGGAGCTTCTATCGATGCTGATATATTCATCGGTGAAGAGAATTTAGAAATGCTTTCTAAGTTGAAGTCACGGGAGGAATTGTTGGGCGATCTAATCGGTTTGCTACAATCTCCAGCGATGAATCTTATCTCAGCATTGCAAAGTGGCCAGAACAATATTACTGGTGTGCTTAAGACGCTAGCTGATAGAGAAGAAAAATAAGTTAAAAAAATAATTCAAACAAATATTAAATTTCAAATACAATGGCAGATCTTACGCAACTTGCAGATCAGTTGGTAAACTTGACTGTAAAAGAGGTTAAAGAATTGACAGATATCCTTAAGGATCAGTATGGCATCGAGCCAGCTGCTGCAGGCGCAGTAGTTGTTGCAGGTGGTGGTGCTGGTGAAGCTGCAGCTGAAGAAGAGAAAACGACTTTTGACGTTATCTTGAAAGCAGCTGGTGGATCAAAACTGGCAGTAGTTAAGCTTGTAAAAGAATTGACAGGTCTTGGTCTTAAAGAGGCTAAAGAACTAGTTGACTCTTCTCCTAAAGCATTGAAAGAAGGTGTATCTAAGGAGGAAGCTGAAGGCTTGAAGAAGTCCTTGGAAGAAGCTGGTGCTGAAGTAGAGATTAAATAATTTGCTGAACCGCAACTATTAGGTTGGGGTTCACACCTAAGACCTGACTATTTTAGTCAGGTCTTTTCCTGTTTATGCACAGGTTTAAAATTGCATTATTCTAAGCGAAAAATGTATTTTATCGCTATTAATATTTCACCATAAACAACACTACCTTGGCTATCAAGAATCAAACCGAAAGGAAAAGTTTCTCCTCCATTAAGGTGGTCAAAAGCTATCCGGATTTTCTCGATGTTCAGTTGCAGTCTTTCAAAGACTTTTTCCAACTGGATACGCCAGCAGAAAAGCGCCGGGCAGACGGTTTATTTAAAGTATTCGCAGAAAACTTCCCAATCAGTGATTCTAGAGAGAATTTTACTCTTGAATTTATTGATTATGCAGTAGACCCACCGAAATATTCTGTGAGCGAATGCATTGACCGTGGCTTGACCTACTCTGTACCGTTGAAAGCAAAGTTGAGATTACTTTGTCATGATGAGGATAATGAAGATTTCGAAACGATTGAGCAAGAAGTATTCTTAGGTAATCTTCCGTATATGACCGAGAAAGGGTCATTTGTAATTAATGGTGCAGAAAGAGTTATTGTTTCACAACTTCGCCGTTCTCCAGGTGTGTTCTTTGCTCAGAGCAAGCATACAAATGGTACGAAACTTTACTCTGCCAGAATTATTCCTTTCAAAGGATCATGGATTGAATTTGCTACTGATATTAATAATGTCATGTATGCATATATCGACCGTAAGAAGAAGTTCCCTGTAACTACTTTGCTAAGATCTATTGGCTATGGCTCTGATAAAGATATTCTCGATTTGTTCGGTCTATCTGAGGAAGTCAATGCTACTAAGACAGCAATGAAAAAGGTGGCTGGGCGTAAGCTAGCTGCTAGGGTTCTAAGAACATGGGTAGAAGATTTCGTAGATGAAGATACTGGTGAGGTAGTTTCAATCGATCGAAATGAGGTGTTGCTTGAGCGTGATACCGTTCTTTCAGACGAAGACATTGAAATGATTTTGGATTCAGGTTCGAAGAGCATCATTCTCCATAGAGAAGATGTAAACGTGGCTGATTACTCTATCATCTATAATACATTACAAAAAGATAGTTCCAACTCAGAGAAAGAGGCTGTGGAAGTTATCTACCGTCAATTGAGGAATACTGAGGCACCTGATGAGTCAACAGCTCGTGAGGTAATTCATAGCTTATTCTTCTCTGACAAGCGTTATGATCTAGGAGAAGTTGGTCGGTATAGAATCAACAAAAAATTAGGTCTTGACATTGATTCGGCTAAAATTGTTCTTACTAAGGAAGATATTATCCATATCGTAAAATACCTAATCGGACTTATTAACTCTAAGGCTGTGGTCGATGATATTGACCACTTGAGCAATAGACGAGTAAGAACGGTAGGGGAACAGCTTTACAGTCAATTTGGTGTTGGTTTGGCTAGAATGTCCAGAACGATTCGTGAGAGAATGAACGTTCGTGACAATGAAGACTTTAAACCAGTCGATTTGATCAACGCTCGTACGCTTTCTTCAGTTATCAATTCCTTCTTTGGAACAAACCAACTTTCTCAGTTCATGGATCAAACCAATCCTTTGGCGGAGTTGACTCACAAGAGAAGACTTTCAGCTTTGGGTCCAGGTGGTCTTTCTAGAGAAAGAGCAGGGTTTGAGGTTCGAGATGTTCACTACACACACTACGGTCGTCTATGTACTATCGAAACTCCAGAAGGCCCTAACATTGGTTTGATTTCTTCTCTTTGTGTTCACGCGAAAGTGAATTCAATGGGCTTCCTTGAGACTCCATACCGTAAGGTGAAGGAAGGAAAAGTAAGCATGAAGGCTGAGGATATTTTGTTCTTAACTGCAGAAGAAGAAGATAATCATAATATTGCCCAGGCAAACGCTCCTTTGGATGAGTCTGGCAAGTTTATCAATGAAAAAGTAAAAGCAAGATTTGAAGGCGACTTCCCTGTGTTGTCTCCTACGGAGATCAGCTATATGGACGTTGCTCCTAATCAAATTGTATCGGTTGCGGCATCTTTGATTCCATTCTTGGAGCATGATGATGCGAATCGTGCCTTGATGGGATCTAACATGCAGCGTCAGGCAGTTCCTTTGTTAAAAGCTGAAGCACCTATCGTAGGTACTGGTCTTGAAGCAAAAGCAGCTGTAGATTCTAGATCGCTAATCATTGCTGAAGCAGGTGGTGTAGTTGATTATGTAGATGCGAAGAAAATCACCATCAAGTACGATCTGACAGATGATGAGTTATTGGTTAATTTCACTGATGAATATAAGTCTTATGATTTGATCAAATTCAGAAGAACTAACCAGGATACTACGATCAACCTAACTCCTTTGGTGCTGAAAGGACAAAAGGTGAAAAAGGGGCAGGTTTTAGTTGAAGGTTACTCTACTAATAACGGTGAGCTAGCGCTAGGCAAAAACTTGAAAGTGGCATACATGCCTTGGCAAGGATATAACTTTGAGGATGCTATTGTAATCTCAGAGAGAGTAGTAAGAGAAGATGTTTTTACTTCTATTCACGTTGAGGAATTCCAGTTGGAAGTTCGTGACACGAAAAGAGGTGAAGAAGAATTGACTTCTGAAATCCCTAACGTCTCTGAAGAAGCAGTTAAAAATCTTGATGAGCATGGTATCATCGCGATTGGAGCTGAAGTAAAAGAAGGCGATATCATTATTGGTAAAATCACGCCAAAAGGCGAGACTGATCCAACTCCAGAAGAGAAATTGCTTAGAGCAATCTTCGGTGACAAAGCAGGTGATGTGAAGGATGCTTCCTTGAAAGCTTCACCATCCTTGAATGGTGTGGTAATCGAGACTAAGCTTTTTGCAAGACCTAAAAAGGATAAGGATATCAGAGCCAAATCTAAAGCTGATGTTGAAAAACTGAAGCGTAGATACTCTAAAGATCTATTGGGTCTGAGGGCTCGAATGATCAATAAGATGGTGACTATCTTAGAAGGAAAGACTTCTCAAGGAGTTAAGCATAAATTTGGTGATGAGATTATCACTAAAGGGCAGAAGTTCAATTTGAAAAATATTGAAAACAATCTTTTCCCTGCTAAGAATCCTTACCGAGATGAGAGTAATTACAATGTTGCTGAAGAAGCTAATCTAATATCTGATATCGTTCTTGATGACTGGACTAATGACTCTCATATCAATGAGTTGATTGTTCATTTGGTTAAGAACTTCATCAATTCAAGGAATGAGATCGCTGGCACCTTCAAAAGAGAAAAATTCACGCTTGAAGTGGGTGATGAGCTTCCTGCTGGAATCGTACAACTTGCCAAAGTTTACATCGCTAAGAAGCGTAAGCTAAAAGTAGGTGATAAGATGGCGGGTCGCCACGGTAACAAAGGTATCGTAGCGAGAATCGTAAGAGACGAGGATATGCCATTCCTTGAGGATGGAACGCCAATGGATATCGTATTGAATCCACTGGGTGTGCCTTCTCGTATGAACATCGGACAGATTTTCGAAACTGTATTGGCATGGGCTGGACAGAAGCTGGATAAGAAATATGCTACTCCAATCTTTGACGGTGCTTCTATGGAAGAAGTAGCTCACGAATTGGAATTGGCAGGCTTGCCTGCTTACGGACGGACGTATCTATACGATGGACTTTCAGGTGTGAAATTCGATCAGCCGATTACAGTAGGTATTGCGTACATGCTGAAACTAGGTCACTTGGTAGATGATAAGATGCACGCACGTTCAATCGGACCATACTCATTGATTACGCAGCAACCATTGGGTGGCAAAGCACAGTTTGGTGGTCAGCGTTTCGGAGAGATGGAAGTTTGGGCACTTGAAGCATTTGGTGCATCTCACGTACTGCAGGAAATTCTGACAGTGAAGTCTGATGACGTAATTGGTAGAGCAAAAACTTACGAGGCGATTGTGAAGGGTGAAAACCTTCCTAAGCCTAATATTCCTGAATCATTCAACGTATTGGTTCATGAGTTGAGAGGTTTAGCTCTTGAAATTACCCTAGATTAATTAAGCTAATTAGGGCTCGCAAGAGCCCTTTACATATCTTTCAAAAAACTATGGCGTTCAGAAAAAATAAAAAACTTAACAATGATTTTTCCAGAGTCACCATCAGTTTGGCTTCCCCAGAATCTATTCTGGATAGCTCAAACGGTGAAGTGACCCAGCCAGAGACGATCAACTATAGAACATACAAGCCTGAAATGGGTGGTTTGTTCTGTGAGAGAATCTTTGGTCCGGTCAAAGACTGGGAGTGTCATTGTGGCAAGTACAAGCGCATCAGGTATAAAGGTATTATCTGTGACCGCTGCGGTGTAGAGGTTACAGAGAAGAAAGTAAGGAGAGAGAGAATGGGCCACATCGAACTGGTAGTACCGGTTGCGCACATTTGGTATTTCAAATCTCTTCCTAATAAAATCGGTTACCTTCTTGGTCTTCCAACTAAGAAGCTTGATCAAATTGTCTATTACGAGCGTTACGCGGTTGTTCAGGCAGGTATCAAAGCAGAGGAAGGAGTTCAGTATCTGGACTTCTTGACTGAGGATGAGTACCTGGATATCATGGACAAGCTTCCTAAGGAAAACCATATGCTTGACGATGCAGATCCAAATAAATTCATCGCCAAAATGGGTGCTGAAGCTTTGGAGATGTTATTGGCAAGAATCGATTTGGATGATCTTTCATACTCTCTTCGTCACCAGGCAGCTACAGACACTTCTCAGCAGAGAAAAGCAGAAGCGCTGAAAAGGCTGAAGGTAGTAGAAGCATTCCGTGATGCTAGAACTAGAATCGAAAACCGCCCTGAATGGATGGTAGTTCGTATGGTTCCAGTTATTCCACCGGAATTGCGTCCATTGGTTCCTTTGGATGGTGGTCGTTTTGCGACTTCCGATTTGAACGACCTTTATAGAAGAGTTATTATCAGAAACAACCGCTTGAAGAGATTGATAGATATCAAAGCTCCAGAGGTGATTTTGAGAAACGAAAAAAGAATGCTTCAGGAAGCTGTGGATTCTCTATTCGATAACTCTAGAAAAGTAAATGCGGTAAGATCTGATGGAAACCGTGCTTTGAAGTCCCTTTCGGATATGTTGAAAGGTAAGCAAGGTCGATTCCGTCAAAACTTGCTCGGTAAGCGTGTGGATTACTCTGGTCGTTCTGTGATCGTGGTAGGTCCTGAGTTGAAGCTTCACGAGTGTGGTCTTCCTAAAAATATGGCTGCTGAGCTTTTCAAGCCTTTTATCATCAGGAAACTGATAGAAAGAGGAATTGTGAAGACCGTAAAGTCAGCTAAGAAAATAGTGGATCGTAAAGATCCAGTGGTTTGGGATATTTTGGAAAATGTACTTAAAGGACATCCAGTGCTCCTTAACCGTGCTCCTACTCTTCACAGACTAGGTATCCAGGCTTTCCAGCCAAAACTAATAGAAGGAAAAGCTATCCAACTTCACCCATTGGTATGTACCGCATTCAACGCCGATTTTGACGGTGACCAGATGGCGGTTCACGTACCTCTAGGACATGAAGCGATTTTGGAAGCTTCCACCTTGATGCTTTCTTCGCATAACATTCTTAACCCTGCGAACGGTGCTCCAATTACTGTTCCTTCTCAGGATATGGTTTTGGGTCTATACTACGTTACCAAGGGAAAGAGATCTACACCTGAAGAGATCGTAGCTGGTGAAGGGATGACTTTCTACAGTGTTGAAGAAGTGATCATCGCAATGAATGAAGAGAAAATCTCCAAGCATGCGAATATCAAGTGTAAAGTACAGTTAAGAACCGACGATGGAGGTTACAAGGATGAAATCATTGAGACTGTAGCCGGTCGTTTGATTTTCAACCAGTTTGTACCAAAAGAAGTCGGTTATGTAAATGAGCTTTTGACCAAGAAAAAACTTCAGCAGATTATCGCTAAGGTGGTTAAAGTATGTGGAATGGCACGTACAGCTTTATTCTTGGATGATATCAAACACCTTGGATTCCAGATGGCCTACAAAGGTGGTCTATCCATGGGATTGAATGATGTAATCATCCCAGAAGAAAAAGAACCGATGATTGCTAAGGCCAAAGAGGAAGTTGACCAAGTTTGGAACAACTACCTAATGGGTCTGATCACGGATAACGAACGATATAACCAAGTAATTGATATCTGGACTCGTACCAACTCTCATTTGACTAATAATCTTATGAAGCAGATGGAAGAAGATAAGCAAGGGTTCAATGCGATCTATATGATGATGCACTCAGGAGCTCGTGGTTCCAGAGAACAAATTCGTCAGTTGGGTGGTATGCGAGGCTTGATGGCTAAACCACAGAAAAACCTTCAAGGTTCTGTAGGTGAAATCATCGAAAACCCGATTCTTTCTAACTTCAAAGAAGGGCTGGATGTATTGGAGTACTTTATCTCTACTCACGGTGCACGTAAAGGTCTTGCCGATACTGCATTGAAAACTGCTGATGCTGGTTACTTAACCAGACGACTAGTAGATGTTGCTCAGGATATGATCATCACTGAAGATGATTGTGGTAGCTTGAGAGGACTTCTAGTACAGCCATTGAGAGACAATGACGAGATCGTTGAGCCTCTTTCTGAAAGAGTTCTTGGACGTGTTTCTGTTCACGATATTTTCCATCCTACTACGAATGAATTGATCGTAGAATCAGGTCTTGAAATCAATGATGAAGTAGCTAAGTTGATCGATGAATCTGGAATTGACGAAGTTGAGATCAGATCTGTATTGACTTGTGAGACTCGTAGAGGGGTTTGTGGTAAATGTTACGGTAGAAACCTTACAACTGGCCATATGGTACAGGAAGGGGAATCTGTAGGTGTAATTGCTGCACAGTCTATCGGTGAGCCAGGTACTCAGCTTACACTAAGAACTTTCCACGTAGGTGGTACTGCATCAAACATGGCTGTTGAAGCTAGTGTGATCGCTAAATTCGACGGTGTAGTTGAATTCGATGATGAATTACGATTGATAGAAACTACTAATAAGGATGGCGAACCAGTATCGGTTGTCATGGGTAGATCTGGAGAGATCAAAATTAATGACGCCAAAACTGGTAAGACGTTGGTGTCAAATCATGCTCCTTATGGCTCAATTATAAATGTGAAGAATGGTGAGAAAATCACTAAAAATCAGACACTTTGTAAGTGGGATCCATATAACGCAGTAATTCTTTCTGAATTCGATGGTAAGATTGAATTTGAAGCAATTGTAGAAGGTATTACTTATAAGGAAGTATCTGATGATCAGACAGGTTTCAGAGAGAAAGTAATTATCGATACAAAAGACAGAACTAAGAACCCTGAGATCATTGTAAACTATGGTGAGGAGTCTAAAGGATACAATATTCCGGTAGGGGCTCACTTGGCAATCGAAGCAGGTGATAAAGTTAGATCTGGTCAAATCTTAGTGAAAATTCCAAGATCTGTAGGTAAAACAAGAGATATTACCGGTGGTCTTCCAAGAGTTACTGAGCTATTCGAAGCAAGAAATCCATCCAATCCGGCTGTAGTTTCAGAGATCGACGGTGTAGTAACCTACGGTGGTATCAAGAGGGGTAATAGAGAGATAATCATCGAATCTAAGGATGGTGTCATCAAAAAGTATATGGTATCTCTGTCTAAGCACATTTTAGTTCAGGAGAATGACTTTATACGAGCTGGTGAACCACTATCTGATGGGGCGATTACTCCAAATGACATCTTGGCAATCAAAGGCCCAACTGCAGTTCAAGAATACTTGGTTAATGAAATCCAAGAAGTTTACAGACTTCAGGGTGTTAAAATTAACGATAAGCATATCGAGGTGATTGTAAGTCAGATGATGCAGAAAGTTGAAATTCTCGACGCTGGTGACACTGGATTCCTACAAAATCAAGTAGTAGATAAATGGGCATTCAGAGAAGAGAATGATAATATTCTTGACCGTAAGGTGGTCATGGATGCAGGTGAGTCCTCTACTTTGAAGGCAGGAATGATTATCTCAGCAAGAAGATTGAGAGATGAGAATTCAAGCTTGAAGCGTAAGGATCTTAAGTTGGTACAAGTACGTGATGCCGAGACTGCGGTCTCTAAGCCTACGCTACAAGGTATCACAGCGGCATCTTTGGGTACCGAGTCCTTTATTTCTGCTGCGTCCTTCCAGGAGACCACTAAGGTACTCTCAGAAGCAGCCATTAGAGGTAAGCGCGATGAACTGAAAGGCCTTAAAGAAAACGTAATCGTTGGTCACTTGATTCCTGCCGGTACTGGTCAGCGAAGATTGCAGCCAATCATCGTAGGTTCTCAAGAAGAGTATGACAAGCTTTCAGAAAACATGGAACGCAATGCTAAAAGATCTAGCGAAGCAATCCTGTAATATTCGAATAAATTAATATAAAAGGCCTGTTGTCAAACAGGCCTTTTTTTAATCTATATCTATCATGCAAGACGACAACGATCAGAAAAAAGGAGATCAGCAAATCAATGTGGAACTTTCAGAAGAAGTCGCTGAAGGTATTTATTCCAATTTGGCAATGATTGCACATTCAAATTCTGAATTTGTAATAGACTTTATTCGCTTAATGCCAGGTGTGCCAAAGGCAAAAGTAAAGTCACGGATTATTGTGACTCCAGATCATGCAAAAAAATTGCTTTCTGCACTCAAAGATAATATTGAGAAGTATGAAGCGGCCTTTGGTAAGATTAATCAATCAGGAGAAGCCCCTCAGTTTCCTATTAGTTATGGAACTCCGGGAGAAGCCTAGTGAAAATATAACTGCTTAGCTTTGTTACTCTTATTACTTTGATTACCTTTGCAGTCCAAAATTTAACAGTTTACGGGAAAACTAAATTTTATCAGTTAATGCCTACTATTCAACAGTTAGTACGAAAAGGTAGAGTAACACTGGAGACCAAATCAAAATCTAGAGCCTTGGATTCTTGTCCACAGCGAAGAGGAGTTTGTACCAGAGTATACACTACAACCCCAAAGAAGCCAAACTCTGCAATGAGAAAAGTGGCGAGGGTAAGATTGACCAACGGAAAAGAAGTGAATGCTTATATTCCTGGTGAAGGTCACAATTTGCAAGAGCACTCGATCGTCTTGATCAGAGGTGGTCGTGTGAAAGATCTACCAGGTGTGAGATATCACATCATCCGTGGTGCACTAGATACCGCAGGAGTTAAAGACCGTAAGCAAGGTCGCTCTAAGTATGGTGCCAAAAGACCTAAAGCTGGAAAAGGTGCTCCAGTAGCTGCGGGTAAAGGTGCTCCGGCAAAAAAGAAATAATAATAACATTTAGAAACAATGAGAAAAGCGAAACCAAAGAAGAGATATATTCTTCCTGATCCAAAGTTCAATGATACCCTAGTAACTAGGTTTGTGAACAATCTAATGGTCGATGGGAAGAAGAGTATTGCTTACAGAATTTTCTACGATGCAGTAGAAAAGGTAGAATCCAAAGTAGGTGAGAATGGTCTTGAGATTTGGAAAAAAGCGCTAGCCAATATTTCTCCATCCGTAGAGGTGAAGAGTCGTAGAGTTGGTGGTGCTACATTCCAGGTTCCAATGGAAGTTCGACCTGACAGAAAGGTTGCCTTAGGAATGAAATGGATGATCAGTTATGCCAGAAGAAGAGGAGAGAAAACAATGATGGATAGACTAGCTGGCGAAATTATCGCTGCTTCCAAAGGCGAAGGCGCTGGAGTGAAGAAGAAAGATGATACGCACAGAATGGCTGAAGCCAACAAAGCATTCTCTCACTTTAGATTTTAATTAGATGGCTAAACGAGATTTAACATTAACCAGGAATATTGGTATTGCCGCGCACATCGATGCAGGAAAAACAACTACGACGGAGCGAATACTTTTTTATTCGGGTGTATCTCACAAAATAGGTGAGGTTCACGACGGTGCAGCTACCATGGACTGGATGGCTCAGGAGCAGGAAAGAGGAATTACTATTACTTCAGCCGCAACAACCGTTTTTTGGGATTACAAACAGAAAAAATACCAGATCAATATCATCGATACTCCCGGTCACGTTGATTTTACTGTAGAAGTAAATAGATCCCTTCGTGTTCTCGATGGATTGGTATTTCTTTTCAGTGCAGTAGATGGGGTAGAGCCACAATCCGAAACTAACTGGAGACTTGCGGATAACTACAAAGTTGCCCGTATAGGATTCGTTAATAAAATGGATCGTGCTGGCGCAAACTTCCTTGAAGTTTGTAAGCAGGTAAAAGAAATGCTAGGAAGCTACGCAGTTCCTTTGCAGATCCCTATCGGAGCAGAAGACACCTTTAAAGGTGTAGTTGATTTGATCAACAACCGTGCAATCGTATGGAATGAGGATGATTTTGGAATGACTTTCGAAGAGATTCCTATTCCTGAGGATATGCTCGAAGAAGTAGCTGAATGGAGAGAGCATCTTTTAGAAGCGGTGGCGGATTATGACGAATCATTAATGGAGAAATTCTTTGATGATCCCGATTCTATTTCATCCGATGAGATTATTGCCGCTTTGAGAAAAGCTACCATTGAAATGAAAATTGTTCCCATGGTATGTGGGTCTTCGTTCAAAAACAAGGGTGTTCAGACAATGCTTGATCTAGTAATGGAATTGCTTCCTTCTCCTATGGATAAGGACGATATCTTTGCTCATGACATTGATGATGAAGATTTACCAGTTAGGATTTCTCCTGATGAAACAGAGCCTTTCACAGGTCTTGCATTTAAAATCGCTACAGATCCTTTTGTAGGTCGTCTTTGTTTTGTAAGAGCATACTCTGGAATCTTGAATTCTGGATCATATATATTTAACAGCCGTTCTGGAAATAAGGAGCGTATCTCTAGAGTCTTCCAAATGCATGCTAACAAGCAAAACCAAATCGATGCGTTAAGAGCAGGAGATATTGGTGCAGTGGTAGGCTTTAAAGATATCAAAACTGGAGATACACTTTGTGATGAAAGTCGTAAAGTGGTTTTGGAATCAATGACATTCCCTGAGCCAGTTATCGGTTATGCTATCGAGCCTAAAACTCAAGCTGACGTTGATAAGTTAGGTATGGCAATTGCTAAACTAGTGGAAGAAGATCCTACCCTTGTAGTAAATACTGATCATGAAACAGGTCAGACTATTTTGAGAGGTATGGGTGAACTTCACTTGGATATCATTATCGATCGTATGAAGAGAGAGTTCAAGGTTGAGATTAACCAAGGGGCTCCTCAAGTTGCATACAAAGAAGCTTTATTTGGTTCAGTTGATCACAGAGAGATTTACAAGAAGCAAACAGGTGGTAAAGGTAAATTTGCAGATATTTCATTCGAACTTAGTGCTAAAGATCCAGATCCTGAGACTGGTGAAATCAAGTCAGGACTTGACTTTGTAAACGGTATCGTTGGTGGTGTTATCCCTAAAGAATTCATCCCTTCTATCCAGAAAGGTTTTGCGGAGTCTATGAAAAACGGACCATTGGCTGGATACCCTATCGAGTCGATGAAAGTAAGATTGTACCACGGGTCATTCCACGATGTCGATTCAGATGCTCTTTCTTTTGAATTGGCAGCTAGACTTGGTTTCAAAGATGCAGCTAAAAGATGTCAGCCTAAATTGCTTGAGCCTATCATGTCTGTGGACGTGGTAGCTCCAGATGAATATACTGGCCCTATCACAGGTGACTTGAACAGAAGAAGAGGTGTGATGAGAGGAATGGACACGAAAGGAACATCTAGCGTAGTTAGAGCAGCTGTGCCATTGTCTGAGTTGTTTGGTTACATTACTGACCTTAGAACGATCACATCTGGTAGAGCGACAGCTTCATTGACATTCTCTCACTATGAGCCAGTGCCTAATAACATTGCCGAAGGTGTAATTGCTACAGTAAAAGGTCAGAAGGACTAAATAATATTTGCGATGAATCAGAAAATCAGAATAAAATTAAAATCATACGATCACAGCTTGGTGGATAAGTCATCAGAGAAGATTGTAAAGGCAGTGAAAGCCACTGGTGCTATAGTAGTAGGGCCAATTCCATTGCCTACTAAGAAGGAGAAATTCACAGTGCTGAAGTCTCCACACGTAAGTAAAAAAGCAAGAGATCAGTACCAACTTTGTACATACAAAAGATTGGTTGATATTTATTCTAACTCCTCTAAAACAGTAGATGCTTTAATGAAAATTGAGCTTCCGAGTGGAGTAGATGTAGAGATCAAAGTTTGATCGAATTGGATTAAAATACTAAAGACCTGCTTTTCGAAGCAGGTCTTTTTTGCTTGAGCAAGTAGATTTTGTCACTAAAACGGTATAAATGCCTGAGTCACAATTGAAATATTTTGTAATACAGCTAAAATTTAGAATTTCAAATTTGTTGCAGAATTTAATTTCAGTAACTTTGCAGTCCTTTAAAAGGAGCCCCGGCAGACAAATGTTTGTGGGTTATTATATTATCTTATAAAGATGTCTGGTATAATAGGTAGAAAAGTAGGAATGACTAGCATCTTCAGTGCCGATGGACGTAATGTCGCATGCACGCTAATAGAAGCTGGTCCTTGTGTAGTTACGCAAGTAAAAAACGTTGAAACAGACGGGTACAACGCCGTGCAGTTGGGTTATGGTGAGCGTAAAGAGAAAAATACGCCAAAACCATTGATCGGTCATTTTAAAAAGGCTGGCACAACTCCAAAGCGCAAAGTTGTTGAGTTCAGAGATTTTCGGGTTGAGTTTGAAGGCCAAGTTAATCTAGGAGCTACTGTGAAGGCTGGTGAAGTGTTTATTGAAGGTGACTTCATAGATGCAATCGGAACTTCAAAAGGTAAAGGATTCCAGGGTGTAGTAAAGCGTCATGGTTTTGCTGGTGTGGGTGGACAAACTCACGGTCAGCACAACAGAGGTAGACACCCAGGTTCAATTGGTGCATGTTCTTGGCCATCCAGAGTATTCAAAGGAATGAGAATGGCTGGTAGAATGGGCGGAGACAGAGTGAAGGTTGTCAACCTTAAGGTGTTGAAAATCTATGCTGACAAAAACCTATTATTGGTTTCTGGTTCTGTACCTGGTCCTAAAAATTCTTTCGTTATTCTAGAGAAGTAAGCCATGGAATTAGCAGTAATTAATCAAAAAGGAGAAGACACAGGTAGAAAAATCAGCTTGTCTGATGACATTTTCGCAATCGAACCTAACGATCATGCGATCTACCTTGATGTAAAGCAGTACTTGGCTAACCAAAGACAAGGTACGCACAAGTCTAAAGAGAGAAATGAGATAGCTGGTTCTACTCGTAAGATCAAGAAGCAAAAGGGCACTGGTAGTGCACGTGCAGGATCTATCAAGTCGCCACTATTCCGAGGAGGAGGAAGAGTATTCGGCCCACAGCCGAGAGACTATTCCTTCAAATTGAATAAAAAGGTAAAACAACTAGCCAGAAAATCTGCACTTACTTATAAAGTGAAAGACAACAGCTTGTTAGTACTGGAAAGCATTTCATTAGACTCTCCAAATACTAAAAGCTACATGGCATTGCTCAACGGTTTGTCTCTAGGAGATAAGAAGACGTTACTAGTACTTTCTGAAGAAAATACTAACGTATTCCTATCCAGTAGAAACTTGCCAAAGGCAAAAGTTGTGACTGTAAATGATGTAAATACTTACCAAGTCCTTAATGCCGATCACCTAGTGATCTGTGAAGGTTCTATCAGTAAGTTGGAAACCATTTTATCGAAATAAGACAATGGATATTCTAAAGCAGCCTTTAATTACAGAGAAGATTTCTGCCATGAACGAAAGAGGCGTTTATGGATTCATCGTGGAAAAAACCGCGAAGAAACCGGAAATCAAACATGCTGTAGAGAAAACGTTTGGTGTTAAAGTGGTTTCTATCAGAACCATCAGATATGCTGCAAAGCATAAATCTAGATACACCAAAGCTAAAGTGGTTTCAGGCTTTACCAATGCTTTCAAGAAAGCAATCGTGCAAGTAGCCGATGGTGAAGTGATTGATTTTTACGGAGAAATTTAATTGAATCTATATCATGGCAATTAAAAAGTTGAACCCTGTAACTCCAGGGACAAGATTCAGAGTAGCTCCAGCATTTGACGAGATTACTGCGTCAAGGCCGGAAAAATCTCTTCTTGCTCCTTTAAAGAAGTCAGGTGGACGAAATAATGAAGGCAAAATGACTGTCCGAAATATTGGTGGCGGTCATAAGAGAAGACTACGAATAGTAGACTTTAAAAGAACTAAGTTTGGTGTACCTGCAGTAGTTAAATCTATTGAATATGATCCAAACAGAACAGCACGTCTCGCCCTACTTTATTACGCAGATGGTGCTAAAGCCTACATTATCGCCCCGGAAGGTTTGTCGGCAGGACAAACAGTGATTTCCGGTGAGCAAGTTGCTCCAGAAGTAGGCAACGCGATGCCGTTAGCTAACATTCCGATGGGTACAATTGTACACTGCTTGGAATTGAAACCTGGTAAAGGTGCCGCAATGGTAAGAAGTGCTGGAGGTTATGCACAGATCGTAGCCCGTGATGGGAAGTACGTAACTGTAAAACTTCCATCTGGTGAGATGAGACTTATACTAAATACGTGTATGGCAACTGTTGGAACTGTTTCTAACGGCGATCACATGAACGTAGTATTGGGTAAAGCCGGTCGTAAAAGATGGCTAGGATCAAGACCTCGTGTAAGAGGTGTTGCAATGAACCCAGTAGATCACCCGATGGGTGGTGGTGAAGGTCGTTCTTCTGGAGGACACCCTAGATCTAGAAAAGGTCTATTGTCTAAAGGAAAGAAAACAAGATCTCCTAAGAAGTATTCAAACAAGTTTATCGTAAAAAGATCTAAATAATTATGGCACGTTCATTAAAAAAAGGTCCTTATATCGAGCACCATCTTGTGAAGAAAGTGGATGCTCAGAACGTATCAGGAAAGAAATCGGTAATCAAGACTTGGTCAAGAAAATCAATGATTTCTCCGGATTTCGTAGGACATACCTTCGCTGTGCATAATGGGAATAAATTTATTCCGGTATTTGTAACAGACAACATGGTAGGTCATAAGCTGGGTGAATTTGCTCCTACCAGGAATTTCAGAGGCCACATTGCCAAAAAAGATAAAGGAAAGAGATAATCATGGAAGCATTAGCAAAATTAAATAATGTCCCTACGTCTCCGCGTAAGATGCGTCTTGTGGCTGACCTTGTCAGGGGCAAGAGAGTAGGATTGGCACTTACCATATTGAAATTTACTCCTAACCATGGAGCAATTCGACTTGAGAAGTTGTTGCTTTCCGCTGTAGCCAATTGGCAAGCGAAAAATCCTGATGCCAAACTGGAAGAGGCTGACCTTTTCATCAAAACCTTAATGGTAGATGAAGGTAGAATGCTTAAGAGATTAAGACCAGCTCCTCAAGGTAGAGGACATAGAATCCGCAAGAGATCAAATCATGTAACCCTAGTAGTTGATTCTTTCAATGATCAGGCTGTTACCGCTGATGTAGTAGAAACAAACGAAAAGGCAAATTAAGAACAGACTATGGGACAAAAGATCAACCCAATAGGATTTAGACTTGGTGTAGTCAAAGGCTGGGATTCCAACTGGTATGGTGGGAAAGACTTTGCTGAAAAACTATACGAAGATCAGAAGATCCGTAAGTACGTCCTTGCCAGAATTCCTAAGGGAGGTATTTCTAAAGTGATTATTGAGCGTACGCTCAAGAGAATCACTCTTACGATTCATACTGCCCGACCAGGTGTTGTAATTGGTAAAGGTGGAGCCGAAGTAGATAAGCTGAAAGAAGAACTTAAGAATATCACTAAGAAAGATATTCAAATTAATATCTTCGAAATCAAGCGTCCTGAATTGGATGCGAAATTGGTAGGTGAATCAATCGCTCAGCAGCTTCAAGCAAGAATTTCCTTTAGAAGAGCTATGAAGCAAGCTATAGCAGCATCCATGAGAGTGGGAGCGGAAGGAATCAAAGTTAAACTTTCTGGACGTCTAGGCGGGGCTGAAATGGCCCGTTCTGAAATGTACAAAGAAGGAAGAATTCCTCTTCACACGTTGAGAGCAGATATTGATTACGCACTTTCTGAGGCCTTAACGGTTTATGGATTGATCGGAATTAAAGTTTGGATTTTCAAAGGTGAAGTGTACGGTAAAAGAGATCTTTCTCCTAATCAGGGAGCTGCAAATGAGCCTAAGGGTGCTCGTAATGCTGGCCCTAAGAGAAATGATGGTCCAAGACGAAGAAAAAGAAATAACTAATTTTCACCCATAAGTGAGAACTCATGTTACAGCCAAAAAGAACTAAATATAGGAAAATGCAAAAGGGGCGTGTCAAAGGCATTGCACAAAGAGGGCATACGCTTTCTTTTGGCAACTTTGGCGTCAAGTCCCTTGAGCCAGGATGGATCACATCCCGTCAGATCGAGGCAGCTCGTATCGCAATGACGAGAGCAATGAAAAGAGAAGGACAGGTTTGGATCAGGATTTTTCCTGATAAGCCTATCACTAAAAAGCCCGCAGAGGTTCGTATGGGTAAAGGTAAGGGTGCTCCAGAGTATTGGGTTGCCGTTATCAAACCAGGAACGATCCTTTTCGAGGCTACAGGCGTGAGCCTGGAGACTGCTCAACAGGCGTTGAGACTTGCACAGCAAAAGCTACCTGTAAGTACCAGATTTGTTGTTCGTAGAGATTACGCTGAAATATAAGCACTATGAAAAATACAGAAATCAATTCACTTTCAAATAGTGAAATCGCCGAGCGACTAGTCGCAGAACAGGAGAATCTAACCAAACTTAGGTTTGCACACTCGATTTCTCCTATAGAGAATCCTAACAGAATCCGCGAGACCAAGCGCTTTATCGCAAGATTAAAGACTGCATTGGCTGCCAAATAACTAGCTAACAAAAAGAATATGGCTACGATAGAGAGAAATCTTCGAAAAGAAAGAGTTGGTAAGGTGGTAAGTAACAAAATGGATAAGTCCATTACTGTACTAATAGAACGTCGCGTAAAGCACGCTATTTACGGTAAGTATGTTACCAAAACAACCAAATTTATGGCTCATGACGAGACCAATGATTGTAACCCGGGAGACTTGGTGAAAATCAGTGAAACTCGTCCGCTGAGTAAGAACAAGCGTTGGAGAGTAGTTGAAATTATTGAAAGGGCTAAGTAAGTATGATCCAGCAAGAATCTAGACTAAGCGTAGCGGATAACTCTGGTGCCAAAGAGGTACTGGTAATCCGCGTATTGGGAGGAACAAAGAAAAGATATGCTTCAATCGGCGATAAAGTCGTAGTGACAGTAAAATCAGCTTTGTCTTCCAGCAGCATGAAAAAAGGTACCGTATCAAGAGCGGTAATTGTGCGTACTCGTAAAGAAATAAGAAGAAAAGACGGTTCTTATATTCGTTTCGAGGATAATGCAGCTGTATTATTGAACAACAATGACGAGCCAAGAGGCACGCGTATTTTTGGCCCAGTGGCTAGAGAGTTGAGAGATAAACAGTTTATGAAAATCGTTTCATTGGCTCCTGAAGTACTGTAATCATGGAAAGAAAAGTGAACAAGCAAACAAAGCTTCATGTCAAAACTGGCGACACTGTTAAAGTGATCGCGGGAGATGACAAAGGCAAGACAGGAAAAGTAGTTTCTGTAGATAGGCTGAAAAGTAGAGCAATCGTTGAAGGTCTTAATATGATCACCAAACACGTGAAACCTACTGCAGCAAAGCCACAAGGCGGCATCGAGAAGAAAGAAGCTGCAATGCATATTAGTAACCTGAAACTTGTAGATCCTAAGACTGGTGAAGCCACTAGAACAGGTCGCAAAGCAGGTGAAAATGGTAAATTAGTAAGATACTCTAAGAAAACAGGGGAGGTAATCAATGGCTAATCCAAGAATCAAACAAAAATATGTGGACGAAATCGTCCCAGCTCTGAAAGACAAATTTCAATACGCTTCAGTGATGCAAGTACCGAAGTTGGAGAAAATTGTTCTCAACAAAGGTATTGGTGCTGCAGTGGCAGATAAGAAATTGGTCGATCAAGGTGTAGAAGAGCTTTCTTTGATCACTGGTCAGCGAGCAGTTTCGACTATTGCAAAAACTTCTGTTTCCAACTTTAAGTTGAGAGAAGGAATGCCTATCGGAGCCAAAGTTACTTTGAGAGGTAAAACGATGTATGAATTTCTTGATCGTTTAATTACTATAGCACTTCCACGTGTTAGAGATTTTAAAGGCATTTCTGATAAAGGTTTTGACGGAAGAGGCAATTACACACTAGGTGTGCAGGAGCAAATCATCTTCCCAGAGATTAGTATTGAGAAAGTCAATAGAATCTCTGGTATGGATATCACTTTCGTTACTTCTGCTAAAACAGATGAGGAAAGTTTAGAAATGTTTAAGGCTTTCGGAATGCCTTTCGTTAAAAAAACTAAAGAAGAATAGTCATGGCAAAAGAGTCAATCAAAGCTCGTGAGAGAAAAAGAGAGCGTCTGGTAGCCAAGTATGCTGATAAAAGAGCCGCGCTGAAAGCAGCAGGTGATTATGAAGCTCTTGATAAATTGCCTAAAAACGCGTCTCCAGTAAGACTACACAACAGATGTAAGCTAACTGGTCGTCCTAAAGGCTACATGAGGAAGTTCGGTATCAACAGGGTAACCTTCAGAGAAATGGCCTCAGCGGGCAAAATCCCTGGAGTGACTACGTCCAGCTGGTAAAATAACGACAGTAGTTTTTATTCTAAAAATCAATTCGTAACTTTGCACGCCCAAAACGGGTGTCGCTAGACTATATAATACAATGACTGATCCAATAGCTGATTATCTGACTAGGTTGAGAAATGCCATCAAGGCTTCTCACCGAATCGTTGAAATGCCTGCTTCTAACATCAAGAAAGAGATTACAAAAGTATTGCACGAAAAAGGATACATTCAGAATTACAAATTTGAAGAAAATGGTCCCCAGGGATCTATCAAAATTGCCCTGAAATTTAATCCTGTTACTAAGCAAAACGCAATTGTAAGCTTAAAAAGAGTTAGTACGCCAGGTTTAAGAAAATATGTGAAACATACGGAGCTTCCAAGGGTAATTAATGGTCTCGGAATAGCAATCGTGTCCACCTCTAAAGGTGTGATGACAGACAAAGAAGCTCGCACTGAAGGTGTTGGTGGAGAAGTACTTTGCTACGTATACTAATTTACTATCATGTCTAGAATAGGTAAAAAACCAATAAATATACCCGGCGGTGTTACTGTAGACGTCACAGCTCATGGAACTGTGACTGTTAAAGGTCCAAAGGGTACACTGGTTCAGGATGTAAATCCTGATATTACAGTGAAAGTAGAGGATAATGAGGTCGTTTTCACTAGACCTACAGATTCCAAAAGGCACAAGTCTATTCATGGTCTTTATAGATCGCTTATCAACAATATGGTGATAGGTGTTTCAGAAGGATACAAGAAAAATTTGGAGCTAGTGGGTGTAGGTTATAAGGCGTCTAATCAAGGACAGATTCTTGAATTGAATCTTGGTTACTCTCACAACATCTTTATGTTGCTTCCTGATGAGGTAGCAATTAAAGCTGAGACTGCAAAAGGTAAGAATCCAATCATTACCTTAGAATCGATAGATAAAGAATTGATTGGACAAGTTGCTGCAAAAATCAGTTCTCTTCGTAAGGTTGAACCTTATAAAGGAAAAGGTGTGCGCTTCGTTGGTGAACAAGTTAGACGTAAGGCTGGTAAAACTGCCGCTAAAAAATAATAGGTTATGGCATTTAATAGGAATTCCAGAAGACTTAGAATCAAGCAGGGTATCAGAAGAAAGATTTCTGGTACTGATTCCAGACCTCGTTTGTCAGTTTTCAAAAGTAATACTGGCATATACGCTCAGCTTATCGATGACCTTAAAGGTCAGACTTTGGCACAAGCTTCTTCCAAGGAATTGGGATCAAAGGCTAACGCCAATGTATCAGTATCCAAAGAAGTAGGTAAAAAACTTGCTGAAAGAGCTGTTGCAAACGGAGTAGGTTCCGTAGTATTTGACAGAAATGGCTACTTGTATCATGGGAATGTGAAAGCTTTGGCAGATGGTGCCAGAGAAGGAGGCCTTAAATTTTAATAAGCTATGTCTCAACTAAGAAGAAAGCCTATCAGGGCTACAGATACAGATTTAAAAGAAAAAGTAGTATCTATTAACCGAGTTGCCAAAGTGGTAAAAGGTGGTAGAAGATTCTCTTTTTCAGCAATTGTTGTTGTGGGTGATGGCCAAGGTGTTGTTGGTTACGGATTGGGTAAGGCCAATGAAGTAACTGATGCAATTACTAAGGGTATCGAGGATGCAAAGAAGAATTTGGTGAAAGTGCCAATTTTGAAAGGTACTATCCCTCATGAGCAGATTGGTAAATACGGTGGAGGATTTGTTTTGATCAAACCAGCCGCACCAGGTACAGGCGTTATCGCCGGTGGTGCAATGCGTGCTGTTCTGGAGAGTGCTGGCGTTACAGACGTACTTGCAAAATCCAAGGGATCATCTAATCCTCACAACGTGGTAAAAGCTACAATTGAAGCATTGGTTCAGCTAAGAGATGCTATCGCTGTTTCACAACAGAGAGGCGTTAAAATGTCTAAAGTATTTAACGGATAATCATCATGGCTAAAATCAAAATCACGCAAATTAAAAGTACCATCGATAGACCAAAAGATCAAAAAGCAACTATTACTGCTTTAGGTCTTGGTCGTATCAGCAAATCAGTGACCGTAGAGAATACGCCACAGATTGCAGGTATGGTAAATAAAGTTAATCACCTTGTAAAAGTGGAGGAAGCTTAATTATGAAACTGCATACATTAACCCCAGCTGAAGGATCTACCAAAAATCGTAAGAGAATTGGTAGAGGTACAGGTTCAGGTAGAGGTGGAACTTCTACAAGAGGTCACAAAGGAGCTAAATCAAGATCAGGTTATAAGTCTAAATTAGGGTTTGAAGGTGGTCAAATGCCTCTTCAGAGAAGAGTTCCTAAATTTGGATTTAAAAGCTTGAATAGAGTTGAGTTCAAACCAGTTAATTTGGATACATTGCAAGGCCTTGCCGAGCAATATAATCTTGCTGAAGTAAACATGGAGACTTTGGTCTCTCATGGTATTGCTTCCAAGAATGACAAAATCAAAATCCTCGGTGGAGGTGAATTGAAGTCCAAATTAGACGTAACTGCTCATAAATTCTCAGCAACTGCAGTAGCAGCGATCGAGAAATCGGGTGGAACGGTAAACGCAATTTAATTTAATGAAAAAGTTTATTTCGACAGTTAAGAACATTTTCTCTATCGAAGACCTTAGAGTTAGAATCATGAATACGATTGGATTTCTGATCATATTCAGATTGGGGTCGTTCATAGTTCTCCCAGGTGTTGATCCTTCTCGTTTAGGTGATGCTCCAGAAGGAATCTTTGGATTGATCGATACCTTCCTTGGTGGAGCGTTCAGTAACGCCTCTATCTTCGGTCTGGGCATTATGCCATATATATCTGCTTCCATTGTGCTGCAGTTATTGACTGTCGGAGTACCATATTTTCAGAAAATGCAAAAAGAGGGTGAATCTGGAAGAAAGAGAATCAACCAGATCACTCGAGTTTTGACTATCCTAATCACAGTAGCACAAGGTATCGGTTATGTTTCCGCTACTATCATACCTACTGGAGCTGTGATGGTTAGCTCTACTTTATTCATGTTTAGTTCTTTGGTTTTACTTTCCGCTGGTACCATGTTTTGCATGTGGCTTGGAGAGAAAATTACTGAGAAAGGCATAGGTAATGGTATCTCTATGCTAATTATGATTGGTATTATTTCTAGATTTCCTGGTGCTCTTATAGCGGAAGGTTTAGAAAAAGGTACCTCAGGTATGTTACTTCTTCTAATTGAAGCTGCTGTCTTGTTCTTCGTAGTAGTTGGGGTGATTGCCTTGACAGAAGCTACCCGAAGAATTCCTGTACAGTATGCTAAGCAAGTAGTAGGTGGTAAAGTATATGGTGGACAAAGACAGTATATACCTATCAAGGTAAATGCTTCAGGCGTTATGCCAATCATCTTTGCTCAATCTTTGATGTTCGTTCCTGCGCTTATTGCTCAGATTTGGGCTCAGGATAATGACATAGCCAACTATATTGGGGCTACGTTCAGTGATTTCACTTCATGGCAGTACAACTTGCTTTTCGCTTTGATGATCATTCTTTTCACATTCTTCTATACTGCGATTACAGTTAACCCTGAGCAAATAGCAGAAGATATGAAGAGAAATGGAGGGTTTGTCCCAGGTATTAAGCCAGGAGCTCCTACTTCGGAATTTATTGATGGAATTATTTCCAAGATTACACTTCCAGGATCTATACTGTTAGCTGCAGTAGCGATACTTCCCGCTCTTGCGATTATATCTGGAGTTGGTGGGGAATTTGCTCAATTCTATGGTGGTACTTCTTTACTTATTATGGTAGGGGTAATCATGGATACACTGAGACAAATTGAAAGTTACTTGCTGATGAGACACTACGAAGGAATGATGAAAAGCGGTAATGTGAAGAATAATCCTTCTAATTATCAAATTGCCTAAGATGATTCAGTACAAAACTTCCGATGAAGTTAGGTTGATAAAAGAAAGTGCCGATATACTAGCCAAAGCCCATGGGGAAGTTGCGAAGTATATCAAGGAAGGGGTAAAGACCTCTTTTCTAGATAAAATTGCTGAGGAGTTTATCAGGGATCACAACGGAGTACCTTCATTCAAGGGCTACAATGGGTTTCCTGCTTCACTATGTATTTCTGTGAATGAAGTAGTAGTACATGGCTTTCCCAGTGAATATGAATTGAAAGATGGCGATATAATCTCAGTTGATTGTGGAGTCTTTCACCAAGGTTTTCATAGCGATTCCGCTTATACATACCCTATTGGTGAGGTCTCCCCAGCTGTAAAAGCATTATTAAAAGCCACCAAAGATTCACTATACATTGGTATTGAGCAAGCTGTCTTTGGGAAAAGGATAGGTGATATAGGGAATGCCATCCAGAAGTTCGTCGAGGCCAAAGGCTACACTGTAGTCAGGGAGCTTGTCGGACATGGGTTAGGTAAAAATCTACATGAAGCACCTGAAGTTCCTAATTATGGAAAGAAGGGAAGCGGTCCTTTACTAAAAGATGGAATGGTGATCGCCATTGAGCCCATGATTAACCTTGGAACACGAAATATAGTCCAAGAGCGCGACGGATGGACTATACGCACGGCGGATAGAAAACCTTCAGCACATTATGAGCACACAATAGCGATATTTGAAGATAGAACAGAGGTACTAACCTCTCATAAATACATAGAAGAGAATTTTAAATTCTAATATGGCCAAGCAAACATCAATAGAGCAAGACGGTACGATCAAGGAAGCATTGTCTAATGCGATGTTCAAAGTGGAACTAGAGAATGGACATCAACTGATAGCCCATATATCTGGTAAGATGAGGATGAATTACATAAAAATTCTTCCTGGTGATCGAGTTAAATTGGAACTGTCTCCCTATGATTTGAGTAAAGGCAGAATTGTATATCGATATAAATAAGACTGAGATGAAAGTAAAAACATCCATCAAGAAAAGAAGTGTTGACTGCAAGTTAATCCGTAGAAAAGGAGTTTTGTATGTTATCAATAAGAAGAATCCTAAGTTTAAACAAAGACAAGGTTAAATTATGGCTAGAATTGCAGGTGTAGACATACCAGACAATAAGCGTGGCGTAATCGGACTTACCTATATCTTCGGAGTAGGTAGATCTGCAGCCAAAGCTATCCTGACCAAGGCCGGCATCTCTTTCGATAAAAAAGCAGGTGAGTGGGATGACGATGAGTCAACCTCCATTCGTAATATTATCGCTGAAGAGTTCAGAACCGAAGGTGTATTAAAGTCAGAGATCCAATTGAACATCAAGCGACTACAAGATATTGGTTGCTATCGAGGTTTGAGACACAGAAAAGGACTTCCAGTTCGTGGTCAACATACCAAGAACAACGCCAGAACAAGGAAGGGTAAGAGAAAAACAGTTGCTAATAAGAAAAAAGCAACTAAATAAAACCTGATTTAGATTATGGCTCAGAAAAGAAACGATAAAGCAAAAGGTAAAAAGAGAGTAGTAAAGGTAGAAGCTGTAGGTCAGGCTCACATTAGAGCATCCTTCAACAACATCATTATCTCTCTTACCAACAACGCAGGTCAAGTAATATCTTGGGCTTCTGCCGGTAAAATGGGTTTCAGAGGTTCAAAGAAAAATACTCCTTACGCAGCACAGATGGCCGCACAGAACTGTGGACAGGTCGCATACGACTTAGGTTTGAGAAAAATCGAAGTATTTGTTAAAGGTCCAGGATCTGGGCGAGAATCAGCGATCAGAACATTGCAAAATGTAGGATTGGATGTGACTACAATCACTGATGTGACTCCAATGCCGCATAACGGTTGTCGTCCACCTAAGCGTAGAAGAGTTTAATCATAAAATTGTAATACAATGGCTAGATATAGAGGTCCTAAAGCAAAGATTGCCAGAAAATTTGGCGAAGCTATAGAAGGGCATAGCAAAGCGCTTGCAAAGAAAAACTACCCTCCTGGTCAACATGGTAGAGGTAGAAGAAAAAAGCAGTCTGAATATGCAATCCAACTTGCTGAGAAACAAAAAGCAAAATACATCTACGGTGTATTGGAAAGACAGTTCGCTAAGATGTTTGATATTGCTTCCAGAAAAACTGGAATTACCGGTGAAAACCTTCTTCAGCTTCTAGAAGCAAGATTGGATAACACAGTATATAGAATGGGAATATCCCCTACCAGAAGAGGTGCTAGACAACTAGTTTCTCACAAGCATGTTCTTGTAAACGGTGATGTGGTTAACATTCCTTCTTATACACTCAAGCCAGGTGATGTGGTTTCTGTAAGAGAAAGATCTAAGTCGCTAGAAGCAATCACTAGTAGCTTAGCAGGTAGAGGTGCTAATAAATATTCCTGGTTAGAGTGGGATGGCACTTCATTGACCGGCAAATTCGTCAGTGTTCCAGGCAGAGATGATATTCCAGAGAATATCAAGGAGCAACTCATTGTCGAACTATACTCTAAGTAATATTTTAATATTTTCAGCTTTTAAAAAAGAACGAGATATATGTCCATACTAGCATTTCAAATGCCCGAGAAAGTGGTAATGGAAAAAGCCGATGATTTTCATGGCTTATTCACATTCAAACCACTCGAAAAAGGCTATGGAGTTACAATTGGTAACGCCCTGAGAAGAATTTTGCTTTCTTCCTTGGAAGGTTATGCCATCACTGCTATCAAGATTCCTGGTATAGTGCATGAGTTTTCGACCATCGAAGGTGTAGTTGAAGACGTTACAGATATTATTTTGAACCTGAAGCAGGTGAGATTCAAGAAAGTGCATGAAGCATTTGACGGAAAAATCACCGTTGAAATTAAGAATCAATCTGTTTTCACTGCAGGGGACATTGCTAAGTTCACTTCTTCTTTCGAAATCTTGAATCCAGAGTTGGTTATTTGTCATATAGACGAGACCAAAAACTTTGAGATCGAATTGACGATGGAAAAGGGAAGAGGGTATCTACCAGCTGAAGAATCCAAACCAAAAGAGCAGATATTCGGTACTATTGCTATCGATGCGGTTTTCACTCCAATTAAAAACGTGAAATACAGTGTCGAAAATACGCGAGTAGAACAGAAGACTGACTTTGAAAAATTGATCATGGAAGTTTCCACTGACGGCTCTATCCACCCGGAGAAAGCACTTCAGGAATCTGCCAAAATCCTTATCCAACACTTTATGTTGTTCTCTGACCAGATTATGGTTCTTGATTCAACTGGAGTAGCAGAGCCGGAACCAATTGACGAAGAATTCTTGCATATGAGAAAGCTTCTTAAGACTTCCTTGAGTGACCTCGACCTTTCTGTTAGAGCGTTCAATTGTCTTAAAGCTGCAGATGTGAAAACATTGGGTGATCTTGCCAAGCTAGAAATTTCTGATATGATGAAATTTAGAAACTTCGGTAAGAAATCTCTAGCTGAGCTAGAGCAACTCATCCAAGAAAAGAACCTGACCTTCGGGATGGATATTTCTAAGTATAAACTTGATGAAGAATAAATAATAATGAGACACGGTAAGAAATTTAACCACCTTGGAAGGAAGGCCGCTCATAGAAAAGCAATGCTTTCTAATATGGCAACTTCGCTGATTCTTCACAAGCGTATCTCAACCACGCTTGCCAAGGCAAAAGAATTGAAGAAGTACCTGGAGCCACTAGTGACAAGAGCTAAAGAAGATACTACGCATAATAGACGTATGGCCTTCGCTTATTTGAAAAATAAGGAAGCTATCATCGAACTATTTGGTGAAGTAATCTCTAAAGTAGCTACTCGTCCAGGTGGATACACCAGAATTATTAAAACTGGTTTCAGATTAGGTGATAATGCAGAAATGTGTATCATCGAATTGGTTGACTTCAACGAATTGATGTTGAAAGATTCTACGCCTGCTAAGAAAACTACCAGAAGATCTCGTAGAGGTACCGGTAAGGCAACAGGCTCTGAAGATACAGTTGCAGCTGAAGCTGCGCCAGCAAAAGAAAAAGCGCCTGAAAAGGCTGCCGATGAGCCTAAAGCTCCTGAAGCATCTTCAGATTCTGCTGAAGAAGACACTGATAACAAATAAGTTGATTAGTGACTTCACAATATTGAAAGGATTGGACATTTGTTCAATCCTTTTTTTATACCCTTTTCATTTATCTTCCTTCCCAATAAATATTTAACTTTGGGTAATTACTTAGCAAAATGATCAAACAAAAAGCAACTTTACTTCTGGAAGATGGAACTGTTTTTCATGGTTCTTTAATTGGCAATCCAGGTACAAATGGTGGTGAGATTTGCTTCAACACCGGAATGACAGGCTATCAGGAGATCTACACAGATCCGTCCTATACCGGACAAATTATTGTAAATACCACTTCTCACATCGGGAATTACGGTGTTATTGACGAAGAGGTTGAATCTGATCATCCTACCATAGGAGGCATTGTAGTGAATACCTTTTCAGATGTCTACTCGCGTCTTGATGCTTCAGGATCTCTTCAGGATTATCTTGTAAAGAACAGTATCACAGGTATAGCGGATATAGATACGCGGAAACTAGTAAGACATCTTCGCTCTAAAGGAGCTATGAATGCTATCATTAGTTCTCAATTTGAAGATGATTTGCGTGGCTTACAAGCAGAGCTTGACAAAGTGCCGGATATGGATGGACTGGAACTTTCTTCTACCGTCTGTACTCAAGAGCCATATTTCTTTGGAGATGAAAATGCTGCTATCAAAGTTGCATGCATGGATTTCGGTATCAAGAAGAATATCTTAAAAAATCTAGCTGATCGAGGTGTTTATTGTAAGGTGTTCCCAGCTAAAACTACCTTAACAGAAATGGAAGAATGGGCTCCAAATGCTTATTTCCTTTCCAATGGTCCAGGTGACCCTGCAGTAATGGAGTACGCAGTGAAAACAACCAAGGATATCTTAGAAACAGGCAAACCTCTTTTCGGGATTTGCCTTGGACACCAGCTTCTCGCTGAATCTTGCGGTATTTCTACTTATAAGATGCACCATGGACACAGAGGTCTGAACCATCCTATTAAAAATTTGGTAACTGGTATGAGTGAAATTACCTCACAAAATCATGGTTTCAATATCACTCGTGAGGATACCGAACAAAATCCAGATGTTGAAATCACTCATGTTCACTTGAATGATAATACTGTCGCTGGAATTCGTCTTAAGAATAAGCCAGCATTTTCCGTTCAATATCACCCGGAATCATCTCCAGGTCCGCACGATTCTCGCTACTTGTTTGACGATTTTATTTCTTTAATCAATAAAAATTAATACCCTTAAATCTTTTAAAACTATGACGTTGATTCAATCAATTCATGCTAGACAAATCCTCGATTCAAGAGGAAATCCTACAATTGAAGTAGATGTATATACAGAAAATGGAGCATTTGGACGTGCAGCTGTGCCTAGCGGTGCATCTACAGGTATTAACGAAGCTGTAGAACTTCGTGACGGTGATAAAGGCGCATACATGGGCAAAGGCGTATTGAAAGCAGTTGCTAATGTAAATGACATCATTGCTTCTGAACTTGTAGGTTTTGACGTGTTTGAGCAAAACATGATAGATCAAATCATGATTGAACTTGATGGAACTCCTAACAAGGGTAATCTTGGAGCCAACGCAATCCTAGGTGTTTCTTTGGCAGTAGCTAAAGCCGCAGCTATGGAATCTAATCAACCGCTTTATCGATACGTCGGTGGTGTCAATGCAAATACACTTCCTGTACCTATGATGAATATCATCAATGGTGGATCTCACTCTGATGCACCTATCGCATTCCAAGAGTTTATGATCCGTCCGGTTGGAGCTCCTACTTTCTCAGAAGCTATGAGAATGGGAACAGAGATTTTTCATAACCTTAAGAAAATTTTACATGAAAAAGGTCTTAGTACTGCAGTAGGTGATGAGGGTGGATTTGCACCTAATTTCTCTGGAGGAACAGAAGAGGCTCTTGGAGTTATTTTGGATGCTATTGAGAAGGCAGGTTACAAAGCAGGAGATGATGTGACTATCGCTTTGGATTGTGCAGCGTCTGAGTTCTTTGTTGATGGAAAATACGACTACACGAAATTTGAAGGTGCTACAGGTGTAGCTAGAAGCAGAGAAGAGCAAGTTGCTTACTTGGCTGAGCTGACTGAGAAATACCCTATCGATTCCATCGAAGATGGTTGTGCTGAAGAAGATTGGGAAGGTTGGGCTATGTTGACAGCCAAAATCGGTGATAAAATCCAATTGGTAGGTGATGATCTTTTCGTAACTAACGTGAAGTTTCTTAAGAGAGGAATTGAAGAGAAATCTGCAAATTCTATCTTGATCAAAGTAAACCAAATCGGAACACTGACTGAAACAATCAACGCAGTTAATCTTGCACACAAAGCAGGCTTTACAGCTGTAATGTCACACAGATCTGGTGAAACAGAAGATTCAACTATCGCTGATCTTGCAGTTGCTCTGAACTGTGGCCAGATCAAAACAGGATCTGCTTCACGATCTGACCGTATGGCTAAATACAATCAATTGCTTAGAATTGAGGAGCAATTAGGCGACGCAGCTGTTTTCAACGGCAAGTTCTAATAAGAGCTCATTAAAAGTTATTCTTACAAAGACAGCTTGCCTCGGCGAGCTGTCTTTTTTTGCACCATTTTTGTACCTTAATACGCAACCATCATCATGTCCTATGAGCAAATACCTTAAATACACCAAGAATTTTTATCTACTGGGACTTGTTTTTTTTATAGCATGGATGATTTTTATCGATTCTAATAATTTGGTCAATCAGGTTAAATTGAGTAATAAGCTTGGAAAGCTCGAAGATCAAAAGGAATTTTATTTAGAGAGAAGGGAGAAAATCAAAGCCGAAAGAGAGGGATTGATGAGTGATCCTGAACTTTTAGAGAAGTTTGCCCGTGAAAAGTACCTAATGAAAAAAAATTCTGAAGACCTCTATGTCATCGTTAAAAAGTAAATACCTGCTCTTATTTTTTCTTGCTTTTGGGTTGTTCCAAACTTCTTCCTTTGCTCAAAGAGAAATCTATTCTGACTCAGTAGCATTCAAAGATCGATTGTACTACGGGGGTAATTTTGGGATGCAATTCGGTACTGTAACTTTAATTGACTTCTCGCCTTTAGTCGGAGTAATGATAACGCCCAAGTTTTCATCTGGCGTAGGAATTACTTATCAATATTTTAATGATAAAAGATATTTTGGAGGTGAGACATCTTCCTATGGAGGCAGGCTTTTTAGCAGATATAATATTTTCCCCAATATTTTCCTGCATGCAGAATATGAATCAATCAATTTTGACAATTATAACCGGTTCTCAGAACAATTTGAAAGGATTTGGTCGAATGCATTGTTCTTAGGCGGTGGTTATTTTGCGCCATTTGGTTCCAGAGGAGGAGCAAACTTTACTTTTCTCTTCAATGTGTTACATGACAATCTTCGTTCGCCCTACGCTGAACCATACGTGATCCGTGTTGGTTTTGTGCTTTAAATAAGCCTAACACATTTTCATGAAATCATTTGTTTCAAAACTATACAAAGCACATCAGGATTGTTCAGAGTGTCCATCACCCAAGGTAATACAGCAATTTTTTGAAGGTGTCCTTGGTTTGCTTTTTCCAGAATATAATGTCGAAAAAATCAACGATAAATCACAGATAGAAGCTTCACTTATTCTCTTGAGGGGTAATTTTTCTTCTATTTTGGAACGTAATCCTCAATTGTATAGGGGAGATGGATCAAAGATAGCAGATACTTTTTTTGCTAACCTGGAACATATTTTTGATTGGATTCATCAAGATGTCGATGCAATGTTTGCCGGTGATCCTGCTGCCAAATCCAGAACAGAAATCCTTCGAAGCTATCCTGGGTTTTATGCTATAGCTGCCTATAGAATTGCACATTCGCTTCATGGATTAGGTGTGTCACTTATTCCAAGAATGATTACTGAGTTTGCGCATAGTCGTACTGGTATTGATATTCATCCAGGAGCGACGATTGGTCAATACTTCTGCATAGATCATGGAACTGGAGTAGTCATTGGAGAAACAACTATAATCGGTAATCACGTGAAGATATACCAAGGAGTGACGCTTGGTGCATTGAGTGTGGATAAAGCAGACGCAGATAACAAAAGACATCCAACTATAGAAGATGGCGTGGTGATTTACTCAGGAGCGACCATTTTGGGAGGAAATACCATCATTGGAAAAGGCAGTGTGATAGGAGGGAATGTGTGGCTGACGAAAAGTGTAGCCGCAAGAAGTAAAGTCTATTACCAAACACAAATGTACCATGCAGATTCTGCGGTAACAGATATGTATGTTTTCAAAAATGATCAAGATGAAACTATTTGAACTCATAGGGAATACCCCTCTTATACAGCTGGAGCATATTCCTGTAAATCCCAAGGTTAAGATTTTTTGTAAACTGGAAGGTCAGAATCCGGGAGGAAGTGTGAAAGATCGGGCAGCTTACAATATGCTTAATAGTGCGCTTAGGCGCGGTAAAATCAAATCCGGAGATAAACTAGTAGAAGCGACTAGCGGGAATACAGGGATTGCATTAGCTATGGTAGCCAAGGTTCTTGGTTTAGAGATGACTTTGATTATGCCGGACAATTCCACTAAAGAGCGAGTAATCTCAATGGAGGCTTACGGTGCAACCGTAATTTTAACTCCGGCAGCAAAAACTATTGAGTATTCCAGAACCCTCGCTGAGGAGATGAGTAAAGAAGGCTACTATATGCTAGATCAATTTGGTAATCCAGATAATTATCTTGCCCACTACAAAACCACTGGCCCAGAGATATGGGAAGATACAGATGGTGAAGTAACACATTTCGTGTCCGCTATGGGTACTACGGGTACAATCATGGGAGTTTCTAAATATTTGAAAGAAAGAAATCCAGATATTCAAATTGTAGGAACTCAACCTACAGATGGCTCAAGTATCCCAGGCATCAGAAGATGGTCTCCAGAGTTTTTGCCCAAGATATTTGATCCTAGCAAAGTAGATCAGATCATTGATGTAAGTGAGGAACAGGCTACAGAGATGACGCGCAGAATGGCTAGAGAAGAAGGGATACTTGCGGGTATGAGTAGTGGTGGAGCATTGCATGCTGCAATAGAACTTTCCAAAACCTTGAGCGGTGGGGTCATTGTTTGCATTACCTGCGACCGCGGAGACCGATACTTAAGCTCTGATCTTTTCGGTTGAGTTAGATATGCTTCTTCACTTTCTTAGCCATAAGACTAAAAAATAGTTGGTGGAGTCCTATGGAAGAAATTTATCGTCATTTAGAAATATAACGTATGCAGAACGTGATTTTAGCAAACCTTTATTGTGTCGTAAAGAAAAAAAAGCAGCCATAAGGCTGCTTTTTAGATTTTTGCTTAGTGCGTGGCGGGAACTGCCTCGATTGATTTTGAATTCTTTTGCCAGAAGAAGAAAATCGTAAAGAGGACGATCAGGATGATAGGGAAATACATCATTTTCTGAAGCGTGTCCTGACCAGTGGCCAGCTCCAAGGCGGCACCAGTTAATCCGGTACTTTCATTTTGTGCTGTGGCATTATCGATCCAGATTCCAGTGATCGGGTTGAAAATCGAGTTGGCAAACATCCCTACTCCACCTATAATTGACATGCCTAATGCGCCGGTCAGGGGCGCTCTTTGCGCAGTAGCACCAATCATTACTGGCCAAAAATAACAAACACCCAGACCAAATATAATTGCTGCCAGATAAGCGCTAGGGCCTGTGACAACACTAAACATATAAATTCCTATAGCTGCTAAAACGGCTCCACCCAGCAATACACCGGTCTGGCCTAAAGTAGCGACAACTGGCCCTGCAAAGAATCTTCCTGTAGCCATCACGCCAAATGTCAATGCAAGTATCAACATTGGATCTGCTCCACTACTTACCAATATGACATTCACCCACTGATTTGGTCCAAATTCTGAAATAGCTGTCAAAGACATGCACAGAAAAAGGAAAAGGAAGACTGGTCTTACCATTGCTTTTAAATTCTCAGTGATTGATGTGACACCTTCAATTTTTGGCCTTGGAAATGCTTTGCCAAAAAACTGGACCGCATAGATTACAGTAGGCACCATCAAAATCCACATTTGGGTTTCCCAATTGGCTAAAATTCCACCTGCATCAGTCATAAACTTAGATAAAAGTGAGCCAACTAATATTCCTCCAGGAAACCACATGTGAAATCTGTTTAACATTTTGTTCATCTTCACACCGTTGTACATGTCGGCGATCATGGGATTACAGGCCGCTTCCGTACAGCCATTTCCAAACCCGATGAATAAAGTAGAAATCAGCAAGGTGGTATATCCGCCAGCATAAATGGTCATTAGGATTCCCAAGGTATGCGCCAAAAATGCAACCCGCATAATATTGGCGGGACCAACTTTGTGATAAAAAATGCCTCCTAGGATCATTGAGATAGGGAATCCAAGAAACCACATGGAGTTGATAAAGCCTAGCTGCTCATTCGTTAAGTCAAATTCTGTTGCGAGCTGAGGAAGTATGCCTGCACGAATAGAGAAGGTAAATGCAGTGGTAATCAGTGCAAAACAGCTTGCGTTGAACAGTGCACTTTTGTTGATAGTTTGAGTCATATGATAGGTTTTTGAATTTTGGGTTGTGAACAATAGATTGTAAAGATGGAAAAATAGGAAAAATATTGCATTCAACTTTCCCGCTAATAAAAAAGATTGTTCTGAATTTTGTCTTTAATCCAATAGAAGTAGTGATCCAACTAGCTTTTCTTCGATGCCGTAAAGTGGATTACGAAGCATAATTACGACGACGTAATTCCCTGATGGAACGTATTTACCGTGTGCTTTTCCATCCCAATTTAGAACTGGAACTTCCATTTTAATATCAGTAGTAGTAGCGTGGTGAATAAGCTGTCCTTGCCGATTTAAAACAAACAATTCTGCTTCTGTGATTCCTTCACTCATCAAAATCCTAAAGTCTTTGTTTGGATTTCTAAGAATCATCGTATTTGGATAGATTAACTTATAATCGCATACATTAAAGGCTGTGAATCTTTCCTCGAATAAGCAGCCATCCTCTGTGGTTACGAGCAACTCATATTCTCCTACTTGGTCAGGCTTAAATAGACGTGCTGTGGATACTAATTGATTTCCAAAAAACCACTCATATTTAGCAAACTCTCCAGGATCGATTGGTGATATGTTGTTATTCTTTGAGCACATCGGATATCTCTCATCCAGACCTGGAAGAATGAGTAACGTACTTTCTTCTACTAAAATCAGATTTCTCCCAATCTCACACATCAATTTATTGTACGCAACAACCTCATAAGTTCCTGGTTCGGCTACAGTGATTTCTAACTGGCCGCCAAATTCAGGCAATTCTTTTCGTTGATTATTTAAATCGTAGAAAATCCACTCAGTCTGCGACACCTCATTTTCATCAGTAGCCAACGTCACTCTGGCTGTTCCCGGTTCAGGGCATATTTTGGTTGCTTCTAGCTCCGTTAGAACAGAAGTTATAGGCGCAACTACTTCAAATTTGACAAGAACTACTTCGCAAAATCCACTAGCTAATGGCTGAACAATCAACGAGAAAAATCCTATCGTTGCTGGATAAAACTCAAGACCTCGACCTACGATTTCACCTTCTGAATTGATCCACCGTATGCTTGTCTCTTCAGGTAGCAAGTCTTTGATATTTGCCATATAAAGAATTGGGGCGAAACATCCTCTTTCTACTTTTATAGGTTCGAAGGTGATCTTCTGAAACATGGTTACGCTAAATCTTTCAACTTTTGAGCACAAAGTAGAAGAAGAGTTATTGGGCGTACCACTGAGTCTATAAGTGCCTCCTTGCGTAATAGAGAAAGCTTTTCCTGAGCTTAACGCCTGAGTGCTCCCGTCTGGGTAGGTAAGAGTGAAAAGCAGGTTTTCTTCTGTTTCTGGAATAAAGTCGAAAGTTTCACAAATGATAAAATCCCCAGGTATGCTGTAATTTACCTGTGGCTGATCAGCTATAGTGAAAGATTCAGTGGGATAGGAGCATCCATCAATTACTTGTTCGATAAGATAATCGCCAGATGGAACGTCTAGCTTCAAAAGGCCACTAGAAGGAACAGTACCCGATCCAATTTGACCTTTTGTACTAGAAAACAATCGGTATTCTCCAGCTCCGATTGCTTGTCCAAAGTCTACATTGATTTTGCCTTTTGCTACCCCGTCTTCGGCGCAAGTTTCAGGAGAAGTTGTTATTATAGGTTTAAGCTGATTTGGAGCATTAGAACCGACAGGAGGGTCGTTAGCTACCAATTGTATTAATTGGATTGTTTTACACCCGTTTTGGGTAATTATGATAGTGTATACTTTTGGTTTAAGATTTGAATATGTCAAAACCTGTCCTGCTGACACGGAGCTTTCAGTAATGCCCAGCTCTGGAATCTCAATTGAATCCAGATCCAAATTGCTAGTGATCTGGAAACTGCCATTTTCAGTTATGCAATCGTCTGGTGAGATTAAAACCTGTACGTCAAGCCTAGGAGAATCTAAAAGTTCAAAGATAATTTTTCTCTCGGAAAAACAATCAGGATAGTTAGCGTCCACCGCGCTGAAGATGACTTCATATAATCCGGGGCCAGTAAGATTACTTGACTCCAGCGTGATTTCAAATGCATTTCCAAGACTTGTTTTAATAGCGTCTGTACTTTTTTTAATGAACCATTCTCCGGTCAATGGGGTGTCAGTGCCAATTAGTATGCTATTTCCTTCACAGATTTCCTCAGCACTTTGGGTTATTTGAAAGTCAACTGGAGGGCCTACAAAAGCAGTTCCCTGAATGGCACAAGCCTGTGTGCCATCTGGGTTAGTTAGATGCAATTCCACAAAATGATACCCAGCAGAATACGTTAGGAATTCATTGCCAGTCCCAATAGCCACCTGATTTCCATCTTCATCTAATGATTTCCAAGCAATTGTGTATTCGGAAAGATTTGGTGTATTAGGAGATAAGGCTGTAAGTAAGACTGGTGCATCCCCACAAAGCAAATAATCCGACTTCAATGCCAGTTCAGGACCTTTTTGAACTTTTACGGTTAAAATATCCTGATAAAAATCAGTGTCAGTTCCTCTTCTTACTTTTAAAGAAGCTGTGTAATCCCCGATCTCAGTGTATAAAAACTGAATGGTCTCAAATTGGTCTCCACCACTTCTGTTGAGTACTTCTTCACCAGTTGACTTGGTGATTTTCCATTCATATACGTCACCGGGATATCCCCCGGCACTGTAGGTGCCAATTACTCCACCTATTACAATGCAGAGGTTAGTGTCGCCCGTGAGTTTATGGGCTGCTTTTTCCGAATTGGTAGTTTCGGGGGTGTTAGGCTTTTTTACATGCTTCCCAAGTGTAGCCAAAGGAGTCAAAATAAAGATAGCCCAAACCAAAATCATCCCAAACTTACCTAGAGGAAATTGGTGTTGAAGTTTCAATAAAATCAAAATAGGGTGTGCAAATGTAAAAAAAGTGTCCTGAATGAATAAGTATTAGCCTTATTGATTCAAAAAATGTTCCAATACACTTCGAATTTTGCAACCTACGCTACTCTATAATAAGTATGTAGCCGAATTCAGATTTTGAGATATTTTTTTCGTAATTCTTAAAATTAATTCTCACCGCATAAGTTCCGTTAGGAATGGCTTTACCATTAAATGTACCATCCCAAACGCAGGTGTATTCCTCAGAAATGAGATTAGTTTCAGAACAATGGAAAATCACCTGCCCCCATTTGTTTAAAATTGACAGGTCTAATTCGTCAATAAGATAATTGGTATATAGTAAAAACTCTTTGTCAGGAATGCCTGGCTGTATAGCATTTGGATAGATGACCTTTAACTCGCATTCTTCTTCCGTTGTGAACTCTGTCACATATGCGCAGCCTTCTTCACTATAAACGATCAATCGGTAATCACCTATTGATCGTGGCTTAAACACAGCACTAGAGGACACGAGTTGGTCCCCAAAGTACCACTCATAGGTAGCAAAGTTTCCAGGGTCTATTGTTGGAGCGATATCGTATTTTGGACATACCGTAAAGCTTTCATTTACTTTAGGTCTTACATCGTCTGTACTTCGCATTATTAGTGCTTTGTCATAGCCTAGAAGACATGGGATTTGATTATAAATACGAACTTCATAAGTCCCTTCATTGGTAGCCAAGATGTCTTTTTTGCCACGTTCTTCTACCAGTTCTGATTGCTCCCCTGTGGGCGACGTATACCACCACTCTATTGTAGAGACGGAACTGAAGTCAGCCTCGGCTCGAATAGCAGCAGACGGAGCCTCAGGACAGAGTGAATCAGCAACTAAAGTCACATCAACTCCCAATATTGGTTGCAAAACTTCAAAGAATATAGGGGTAATGTGGCAAGGAATGATACCAGAGGGCTGTACTTCTAAGGTGTAGTTTCCTGGCGTACTTATCGTCAAGAACTCTCCGGTGCCTAGTTGATATCCTTCTTTATCCTTCCAAGTAATGTCAACATCCTCAAGATCATAATTGCTGATCGACACCTGATATATTCGGGAGCCATCACAAAGCTCTTCAGATAAAGTCGGTTGAAAAACAACAGCGTCTGCCAATGTAACTCTCAGTTCTTTTTGCTCTGCACAGTACGCGGAAGGAGTTTTGCTGTCAGATGCCAGAAAAGTATAAGTTCCAGCTTCTTCTAACGTGAAGCTTTGTCCGGATGGTTTTTCAATTTCTGCACCTGAAGGAGTAGTTAGAAAGAATTGTAAATCTTGACTTGTCTGAGGAACAAGTTCATGAAAATCACAAATAGTCAGTTGTTCAGGAATCGTAAATTCCACTTTATCCGGTGCCAGATCCAGTTGGAAAGTCACTCTTCCAAGCTCACAGTTTTTAGTAATAGCCGGGATGATGCTATAGGCGGAAACTTCGTACATCCCACCCACTCGGGTAGTAAACGTCTTTCTATTATTTAATAATGGAAGCTCTACGACACCACCATCTTCATCAAATCTCCTCCATACGATATCGGTTACAGCTTCGGGTGAAGTAGTGATGAGTTCTATAATAGCCTCAGGGCCAAACTCACATAGTTTGGTAGAAATGATAGATGCTTCTACAAATAATACAGGTGCCTCAACTGTAAATTCTTTTGGAGAAATAGGACAGATTTCACTATTTTTTGGCTGCACTTCCAAAGAAAAAGTACCTATTGAAGTGGGAGAGAGGAAAAGTTCTCTTCCGATGCCAATTACGTTCCCGTCAGAGTTCCTCCAGAAATAATTTACTTTATCAGGATCGGAAGCATAAATTTCAGCTTCGAAAACTCGATTGCCTATTATGCAGTCTTCACTTTTAAGAATCGGATCAAATTCAATCGGGTCGGATGTATCTACAATAAACGTACGTTCAGATGGGCAGATTTCATTTTGATCTGGCAGAACTCCTAGTAAGCTGTATTGCCCAGCTTCCGTAATTATAAATGCCTCTCCAGATTTTTTTTCAGTTTCATTGCCAAGAGGATCAGTCAACGTAAATAAGAGTGATTCAGTTGTTTCGGGCACTAGCTCATAGGTCTGGCATATTGTTAGCGTTTCAGGTATCCTAAAGTTTGTTTGTATTTTACCGGGGATTTCTACAAAAGTATTATTTGGCAGGTCACAATTATTGATGGAAGATATTTCTAAAAAATATCTTCCGGCCCCAAGTGTTATTTTAAAGGGATTCTCTGTAGGCAAGGATTCCGTAAGAATTTCATCTCCTTTTTCATTCAGCACACGGTAATCCCCGTCAGGAATACCATTAGTAAATCTCACATCAAAGGACCCTTGAATCTTTCCTGTAGGCGTGCAGGATTCAGAAAGTATATCTTCTATTGTGAATTCTAGTTCACTTGGAGACACATCTAAAGGCACCACTGTACCAATTGTATTTTGGCAGTCATTCAAGTAAGCAAACATCGTGTACAACCCTGCTTCTAAGTTAGGGATCTGTATCGTTTCACCAGCTGAAAATGGGCCATAAACAAAACCTACTCCATCTACGATCAGCTGATCTATGGAGGTTTCTGCTTTTAGTATTAGAGCTCCATCGGGGTTGAAACAACCACTTGAACCGGTCGCTGATATGATTGATATGAGTGGTTCCTCACTGTAAGTGAAGCTAGTGTTGTCGCTTGGACTGCAATTTGGGTTATCTGGGTTTTCTACAATGAATTCCAAGCTATATTGCCCAAAAGCAGGTAAATCGATACCAGGTATAAGTGTAAGCTCCGATGAACGACCTTTAGATTGCGTAGTGGACTGGCCCGGAATAGTTAAGAGCCATTCTCCGACAGTAGCAGGTTCTGAAGAAAAATTTATGAACCCGCTTTTGCAAACGGAGGCAGCACTTTTAAGGATAGTGATGGAAGCAAGGAGTTCAACAGTAGTGGTTTGCGTAAGTAGGCATGTTGGAGTAGAATCTTGATTTGGGATATAAAAAGTAACGGTGTAAAGCCCTGCATTGTAAACAGTTAGCGTGTTGGAACCGCCTACTAGTACGTTATTTTCATTTTTCCATTCAAATATATACTTTGAAAAATTTTCACTTAGCGGTGAGATAGCCTGAAGGTCTATTGATTGACCTACACATATTTTATAATTATTTACGAGTGTAATTATTGGACTTTTTAGTATTAGGACTTCTTTTTCAAAGTTAGCGATAGGCACACCAAGGCGAATCACTTCTAACTTGATTTTGTGCGCACCTATTAGCTCAAAGGTGTATTGTATGGTCTGAAAGGCTCCTGGAGGTCTAGTAAATAGCTCGTCTCCTTGGGGTGATAAAACCGTCCATTTATAAACATCGGTATCTGCATCACCTCCACCGGAAAAAATACCTATTACACTCCCAACACTATTGCAAAGCTGATCTGGTCCAATTAGCTCAGGGTCATTAAGAGTTTGCTTAGTTCGTAGTGTAGTGAAGTTGTCTTTATAAAATTGCTCCAATGATGCATAGGCAACGAAACTCACCAAAAAGGTTAGTATGGTAATAGAGATAATTTTTAAGGATACTTGGGTCAAAGTAGAGGATATAAAGTTCATTTACCACTCCTAAGTTACAGTTTTATATAGGTGAAAAAATAATTGCGTTTTCCTCCGGTTATTGACCAACCAATTTCTGTAATTATCTTATAAAAATCCAGTTTTTTTGATCACTCATTTTGTCAGAATACTCATATCCACCTTCATTAAATGTCTTCAATTGCTCGGGATCTGTGATTCTGTTTTTGATAGCGAAATTACTCATCATTCCTCTAGCTTGCTTGGCAAAAAAGCCAATGATTTTGTAGCTATCATTCTTGTATTCTTTGAAGTCAATGTTTATAAGCGGACTTTGTAAGGTTTTCAGATGAACTGATTTAAAGTACTCCTGAGAAGCAAGATTTATTATAGTATGGCCATTTGCCGCTTCATTGATTGCTATTGCGATTTTTTTGTCCCAAAATTCATAAAGGTTTTTACCTTTTTTATTCTCCAGTTTAATCCCCATCTCTAAGCGGTAGGGTTGGATCAAATCCAGTGGTTTCAGCAAGCCATATAATCCGGAAAGTATCCTTAGATGCTCCTGCGAGAAATCAAAATCATCTTTTGTATACTCTTCTACATCAATTTTGGTATATACATCGCCTTTGAAAGCCAAAATTGCCTGCTTTGAATTTTCTTCAGTAAAGTCCGTATGAAAATTTTTAAAACGCTGTTCATTCAACTCTGCCAAATTATCTGAGATGTGCATTAGCTCACCTATTTCTTTGGCAGACTTCTTTTTCATGATTCTCACTAAAGAGCGAGTATCAGTTTGAAAATCTGGTTGTGTAGATTCTTTGAAATCTGGAGCGCTATAGTCCAGTGTTTTTGCTGGGGAAATAAGAATGAGCATACTATTGAATTACTGTAATCGCTTTGGTTAACTTTTCTGTTTTATTCTGTTTGGTACTGGTAAACTTCACCACTACGGCATATGTTCCAGTTGGAACAAATTCCCCTTTCACCCGTCCATCCCAAGGGCAGAAGGCTTGCTTTGGTTCAATATTATCATGAGAGCAATAAAAGATCAATTCGCCCCATCGATTATAAATATAGACCTCCACATCATCAATATATTCATTCGCATAGAGGATG
>Ga0105055_10000540_pt1 | contig 58862 bp, 56 predicted proteins | sample BON03_FD_78090 | JGI IMG/M metagenome (GOLD analysis project Ga0105055, IMG submission 78090) | Freshwater microbial communities from Lake Bonney liftoff mats and glacier meltwater in Antarctica - BON-03 | ecosystem: Environmental > Aquatic > Freshwater > Ice > Glacier meltwater | place: Lake... | reverse complement strand
GGTCGGAACCATTCCGACGACTGGTCGGAACCAGATCCCCGGCAATTTCTGCCAACATTTTCAACCTCCGCGCAGCGCTCCGCGAGTACCGCCGGCAACCTTTGCCCGTCAACGCTGAACTGGCCAGCGAGCGCTTGGGTCAGCCGCCCGCCGAGCAACGCGCAGAGCTCCGGTGAGACCACCACACCGCTCGGCTCAATCACTCGGAGCTCGAATCTGCGCTCGGATAGGGAAACGGCTGCCTATTGGCGGGGTACTGGCGCGCACACACACCTAAAAAAGTTGGCTCGGCGTTCATTGCCAGATCGGGGGTCATGCCCCATGGGTTTTGCGGGGGCGGCCGCTTGCTCAGCGGGCTTGTCTCAGCCCCGCTTTGAGGTGGAGTTACTGTCAAACAGCTCTGACAGTAGGTGTGTGATTTGTTGCTCCTATTTCCGGAGTTACTGTCAACTGTCATCTCCTCTAAAGAGGAGGGGTGACAGTTGAAAGTGACAGTAGATCTGGGTACTGTCACTTCTCCGATGACAGTGCGTGACAGTAGTGACAGTAAGTGCGTCATGAGGTGGTGTCTGATATGACGTACTTTGTCGCTTTGTCGCTGCCAAGGTTGACGACAACCTTGTTCTCAACAAGTTGTTTCCGGGCACGGTAGAACGTTGAATCGGACATACCTTCGCTTTGACTTGACTTGCGCCACACGCTGGCCGACACACCCCCGGGCACCATGATCTCTCGGAGCGCGTCGAGTGCGACGTTGTTGGTTTCTGCGCCGCATGAGACAAGCACACATGACCGCTCTGTTGGTGTGAGTTTCACGTTGAGCGCTTTTGGTGGGTCCCAGTCTTTGGCTTTGGTCACAGTCAGCGTGTCAGAGCTGAGTGAGATTTCGGTGTCCATTGCTGCTCGGAGTACTGATGAGCCGCGCGCACCGCTGCTTAGATCCTTGCCTGAGTGGTGTACGAACAAAATGCATGCTTTGGTTTTGTTGCGAATGATGTCGCAGTTGTCGACGAGTTTGCCCATATCTTTCGCCGAGTTTTCTTCGGCTCCTACAGCGCAGCGGGCGAGCGTGTCGATTACAACGAGCCCTACTCCGAGTTCTGCCGCGACTGTTGCGAGCGCTTCGGCTTGTGGTCGTTCTGCAAGGTTGATTGCCGCTGGGTGCCAGTAGATGGGTTCGGACTGTTCGAGGGTTTGTTTGTTGTGCTCGGTCCAAGCTTCGACTCGTTTGCCGACACCGCGTGCGCCTTCTGCGATGATGTACAGCACGGGGGTCGGCTCAACTGTGTGTCCTTCCCACCAGCGGCCTGTTGCGATGTGCATTGCCCACGCGACAGCGAGGAACGTTTTACCGCTCCCCGATGGCCCGTAGAGCATCGCTAGTGTGTCTTGGTAGAGAAAATGCTTGATGAGTGGTTTGAGAGGTGGAAGGCTGTTGAGCTGTGTTGTTGTGAGTAGTCGTCCGCTGATTTTTTCTGGAGGGTAGATCCGATCATCATGGGTGGGCAATGGCTCAGCGCGCTCTGCTGCTCGAGGTGCTCGTTGCATCCAGCTCGGCGCTGGCATCGTGGCAGTCACAGGTACTTCCAGTCATCAAAGCCGCGCATTATTATTGGCCTCTGGGTCTCTTCGCTGCGAACCATTGGCCATGACTCGCCGTTGGCGTCGAGTGCCCAAAGGGCCACATCTACGCGTCTGCCATCGGGGAGTTCCATTTTGGTTGGGTGGGACTCAGGCATGTACTGGACGATGGGCGAGTCTCCGCTGTGATTGACAGGAACCATCCACGCAACTTTTGAATCGTGTTTGCAGTCACACTTTTTTGGCCTGTTGCGCTCAAAATTGAGTGCGGTAGTTAGTGTGCTGACGTGTAGTTGAAGCTTGAAGAGTTCTATTTTCAAGTCACGCTCAGGCATCGGAGCCTCTGTTTGTGTGTATTTGTGACTGCTCACAGAAATCGTCAAGCTGGGTGCGCGTGTAGCGGACGTGCCGACCGATTTTCATAAAGTTCGGGCCTTGCCTGCGGTAACGCCACGCGTCCAAAGTTCTGAGCGGAACCTTCAGATAGTCCGCCGCCTCTCGAGGTGTGAGCAGCTCGCCGTTCATGGTTCGATCGCTAGCATTTTGCGGACCGCTGCTGTGGGCACAAGGTACCTTCGGCCGATCCGCACCGAGGGAAGCTCTCCGCTGTGAACCGCTTTATATGCGGAGAGTCGGCTAATTCCGAGGATGTTGGCGACTTGGTCAACGGTCAGAGTCGGGTGTTTGAGTAGCTCTTCTGTGTTCATGGTTCAACCCTCTATCAGCGAGTAACGATTCACAAGCAATAACTAGGTGTTAGTAGCGTCTAGTTATGAACTACCTAGTCGTGTACTGTCTGAGATATGAAAATACGGTTTGATATTGCAGACATGAACATCCGCACCAAGCCGGGTGTTGCATTCTTGGATGAGAGCGGCGGTCGAATGGTTTATCTCGAAACTCGGTTCACTTGGGATGCACCCGACGGCCTTGAGGTGCGAGGAAGGCTTGCCGCTTCAGGGTCAACGGATCATGACGGCATCGGGTTGCAGGACCTCCGAGTGAGCGCAACACCAGACCGACCAATTCTGCTCCCCGAGCTTCGAGCTATCCCTTGGGGCAAACTCTTCGACGCAGCACTTGACCACGGGGCCATCCCCCTGGTCGGGAACACTCAAAAGGTCAAGGGTTCAGACATGCGCCGCAAGCAGCGCCGCCCGAGGTCAACCCTTGACGACGACCACTACCGCCAAGTAGCGAAGCTTTACCGAGAGGCAATTCGAGCACATCTGTCACCGGTGATTGAGGTAGCGAAAGGCCTTATTGTGTCGCACGACTCAGCGAAGGCCTATGTCACAGAGTCTCGCCGCAGAGGGTTCCTTGAGCCTGCTCCAGGTCGCGGCGCTAAAGGGAGAAAAAGCTGATGGCTAACATCCAGAAACACTCAACAGCAGCGGGCAAATATCGGTATCGGGTGAGGTTCAGAACACCCGAGGGCCAATCGCGTGAAAAGTGGTTCGACCTAAAACGCGACGCCGAACACTTCCTGACCACCGTCGAGCATTCTAAAAGTGTGGGAGCGTTCGCCGACCCGTTGAAAGGCCGTCAAACTTTCGGCGATTGGTGGCACACATGGCGTTCAACACGTGTTGACCTCCGACCCTCCACTATCGCACGCGACGAGTCCTTGTATCGGTGCCATGTTGAGCCACAGTTCGCCCAAGTGCAGCTCGGGCAGGTTGATCGGACGATGCTTCGCGAGTGGGTAGCGCAGCTCAACGCTCAAGGCCTGAAGGCCTCAAGCGTTCATAAGGCTGTGCAACTTGTCGGTGGATGTCTTGACGCAGCGATTGACGAGCGCCTACTGGTGGTCAACCCTGCTCGAGGTTTACCTCTGCCCAAGATTCAACGCGAAGAGATGCAATTTTTGACACCTAACCAAGTCGCGTCTCTTGCCGAGACGATAAATCCAAGGTTCAGAGTGTGGGTATTTGTCGCAGCGTATTCGGGGTTGAGGTTCGGTGAGCTTGCAGCGCTACGCCGAAACTCTGTTGACCTGCTCAAGCGCCGCATCCAGGTCTCTGCTTCAGCGACTGAGGTGCGCGGACACATCTACGAAGGGCCACCGAAAACGCGTGCAGGTCGACGCTCTGTACCAATCCCCGGCCCTATCGCAGACCTACTTGCCGAACACGTTCACGGTATGAAACCTGAAGATCTTGTGTTCAGCGATATCACTGGTGGGCATCTACGAGCAGGTTCTTTCCGCTCAAGGTTTTTCGCTCCGCCAGTCGTTGAGCTTGGGTTCGGTTCAACCACTCGAGGGGTGGACGGTAAATCGCATTACAAGGGCCTCAGGATTCACGACCTCAGGCACACAGCAGTGACCTTCTGGTTGGCTGCTGGTGCGTCGCCTAAAGAGGTCGCAACTTGGGCAGGGCACTCCTCTGTAGCGACCGTTTTAGACCGCTATGGGCACCTACTCCCCGGTCAAGAATTACGGGTGACTGACGCGCTTGAGGTGATGTTTGAGGCTGCGACTCCGGCAGTGTCTGGTGACGTTGTTCAACTCGTCCAAAAAAATCTCGGGGGGTTGGCGGGGGGTTGAGTACACTTTCATGCTGTTTCAAGCACACATAATCTGCAGGCTAAAACGCTGAAACCCCTGCCGGAGCAGGGGTTTCGTGTGGTGGGCGTACGCAGACTCGAACTGCGGACCTCTTCCGTGTCGAGGAAGCGCTCTAGCCAACTGAGCTATACGCCCTAGGCGTTCAGAATCTAGCAGCAGTTCAGTACGGGGCGACACCTGAGCGCTATAGGAGAAACTGACCAGCCGAAGATTTACTCAACAGGATGTGTGGGTCCTAGGACACCAACTGCAAGAACGGCAGCGATACCCACCACAAACTCCAGCCAGATTCCGGAACCCGGGCCGCTACGGGCACTGCCTGCACCAAGGCCCCACTCAGCGATCGCAAGCAAAACCAAGCCCATCCCTGTCAAGACTGCAAGGACTCTGCCAGTTCGTCCTCGCTCTGCTGCGATCAGCACCCCAGAGATTGCAAGAAGCACTGCACCAATGACTGTCATCCAGCCTCGGCCCAGATTTCCGTTAGCGCCCGCCCAGCCTGTCTCGAGCGCTCGCGTGCCGTACCTAAAGGCGTAGTCACGCCACGGCATCAGGCTAGATGCACCCGCGAGGAGCGCTAACACTAGAAGCACTCCAGTCAGAATGAGGTCACGTCGATCAGATTTTTCTGCGACAGGGACCACCATGGGAAGGGTGCCACCGAGCGGAGAACTCTGAGTGAAACTCATGTCGGATGGGTTACCCGGAGCGGCCGGTGTTTGTAGTCCCGGGGCAGACCATGGGTGTTCGGGGGTTGACACTCTCTTAGTTTGCCCCAAGTGAACTACTCATTCACCTGCGGGTGACAGGCTTCCCTGAGAAAGCGCTGTTGCGGTAGACAAAATCAAGGCCTGCGTCTGAGAAAACAAAGCGAGGGCTCTGTCAGGCAGATTGCCCGACAGAGCCCATCAGTTGAGGCGACGAGGGGAATCGAACCCCTGTGCAAGGCTTTGCAGGCCTCTGCCTAACCACTCGGCCACGTCGCCATAGCGTTGTCATTCTAGCGGTACCCGGACCGGTGCAGTAACACGCGGGAGCGATAAAGGGGGAATAAAACAAACTTATCCCGGCCCAAATGGGCCGGGATAATGTGGAGCGGACGACCGGGTTCGAACCGGCGACCTCAACCTTGGCAAGGTTGCGCTCTACCAACTGAGCTACGTCCGCGAGGCCGTTGGATCGTAGCAGACCCTTCGGCTTGGGCAAGTTGAGCGAGGCAACAGCGAGGATTAGTCACCAAGCCGCGCTGCTGCCCTCCGCTCTTTTCTCCGTGCCCCGAATCAGATTTGCTAACTCGATAGCCATAGCTACTTCTGTAATCCCGTCAACCATGGAGACCCTGCTGCGGTCAGAAAAGCTGAGTGCCGCAACGTCACGGTCTTGGCGGCCACGAACTGTGAGCTGGGAATTTATGGCAAAGACATCTACTACTGGCTGCCAACGACGATCGTTTGCAATCACAACTCGATACTCGGTCACTAGCACCGCAGCCGGGCGGCCAAGCATGTGTCCTGTCAGGAGCGCCATGACCCGCTCTCCTTCTAGAAGCAAGGCTCCGCAAACAGAGAGCGCAACATTCGCGGCCTCTGCGTCTTTTGGACGAAGTCGAAGCACCGCGGCCTCAAACTCAGAACCTGTAGCTGCCCCCGCAGTAGCTTGGGAAGACGGTGAAGCTGCGGCTTGAGCAGGAGCAGAAAAACTCTCCCAGTCAGGCCGAGCAGCATGGTTTGGTTCCCAAATATCATCTTCACTATCTAGCGGGAATTCTGTCGGGGTGCCCGGGGCAGTCGAGGCACCCCTGACTGTGGGAGTTCCCGGGACGGCGGATGCCTGGGAGTGCCTCTCTGGGCCACTCGAAAACAGCGGGTTGTTGTGCAGTGGGGCTACTGCTGGGCTCCAGTCGTTGTTGCCAATGATCTCTGCCTCGTCGATGCTGTCATCGAAATGGTCGACTGGATCAGCACTAAACACAGAGCCCATGGAGTCGCCGAAGCTACGAGGGGTGGTCTCATCAAAGTTTTCTGAATCTTGGAACTCTGAAAAGTCATCACTGCCATCTTCGGAAACTTCAGACCAAACCTCCTCAGAATCCTGAAGACTGGGATCTTCGGTGGACCAGTCAGGAAGCGTCTCGTCTTGGAGTTCAGACTCAGGGTACGGCTTTGCAGCAACAGTCCACAGGCCGGCAGAGGCCCGAGAGGAGGCTTGGCCAACGACTTCAACGTTATCTGATGCGACAGTAGAAAACAGCCCCTGAGAGGGGTCTAAATGGATTTGATCATCGATATCTGACACTCCTGCTCCTTCTATATCAACTGACCCAGTATCAACTGACCCAGTATCAATCTCTATTCGTAGGCTAGGGGATCAATCTAAAGATCCACCCTGGCGCACTAACTCTTTGTAAACACCTCTACTGCCTTGGCTACTAGCTCCGCTCCTTGAGGAGAAAGCTCTAACAAAGAGACAGACTCGATTCCCTTCAGGCTCATCTTTGGCAGGGTCTTTACAATTACCTCGACTATTTCTGAATCTCCGAGCTTGTGAGCAACTGCGTCAAGCTGGGTATCAAGAAACACCAAACAAAGAGCATCCTCGTGTGTTTGCACAGCCGGATTTTTGCTGAGTTGTTCCTTTCGGATAATGGCGCCGACCTGCTGCACAAACTCCGGAGCGTACCCGCAGTCGATCAGCAACTCAGCTACCTCAGCGGCTTGGCGCTTCTTTGCTTGAGACCGCCAACGAAGGTATCCCGAGCGACCGGCGGGGAACTCCGAGCGTGGATATGTCCACCGCCTAAAGTGATGCGCTCGCGCCGCAAGTAGTTGCGCCTCGGTGGCATCTGAGTCAAGGCGTTCAACCCATGCTGTCATCATCTGCGAATGGAGCAATTCCTTACAGTGGATTTGCCCCATATAGCTCAAGGTGTTGGGGTCTTGCCCGTTGGCAGAGTCAATCTGGCTGCAGGCTGTTTCGTAGCGCGAGGAAACCGGCTCAGCCACGTGTGGCCAGAGCTCGAAGGTCCATTTGCAGTTGCAGCACGCCGTCTTCAGGTGTGGACGCAGCTCCGGCAATCGTTGCAAAATCCTCGAACATAACCTCGGCCTGGCGGAGGAAGTTCTTTCGGGCCGCAACCTGTACCAGAGGAATGGTTCGCCGTTTCACCGAGGATGCACTCTTGGTCAAACGCTTGTTCATAGCGTCAGAATCAATATCAGCCATAGCCTCAGGATAGCCAACTGAGTAGGTACCTACTGACGGCGGTAGCTAATCCGGCCGGGTGGTCCGCCAAAAAACAATTGTTGCGATGAGCACGATAAGAGCGAGCAGCAAGAGTCCTGCAATGGCCATCGAGAGTCGAGATCCAGGCTCTGATCCTGAATCTGCAAGCTGCGCAGGCAGTGCTAGTAGTGCAAGTAGTGCAAGGTTCATATTTGGTTACCTAGCGCATTGAGTACATCGTCAAGCACATCTTCGGTTGCTTCTAGGCCAGCAGAGATTCGCACGGTCCCGGGCGTTATTCCTGCAGCGGCGAGTTCTTCTGGCAGCAGGGCTACATGAGTAGTTGAGGCTGGATGGGTCACTAGCGTTTCTGGACCACCTAAAGATGTTGCGAGCTGACAAATCTGGGTGGATTCCACAAACTGCTTGCCTGCTTCAAAGCCGCCTGCAAGATCGATGGTTAAGAGTCCCCCACTGTGTCGCAACTGCTTTTGGGCCAGCGCAAACTGCGGGTGAGAAGCCAAACTCGGGTGGCGCACCTCGATAACAGAATTCTGCTGTTCTAGAGCTTCTGCAAGTCGGCAAGCAGTAGCAGTCTGCTGCCGAAGCCGAACGTCTAAAGTCCGCAGTCCCCGCAACCCGCCGAGTGCGTCAGAAGGCGCAGCATTTGCGCCCTGCAATACGGCGAAACCCCAGATCCAATCCAGAAGCTCACGGGTTCCTGAAACCACTCCCAGAGTTATATCGTTATGACCTCCAATTGCCTTTGTTGCAGAATGCATTACTAGGTCAATGCCATAGTCCAAGGGTCGCTGAGAAAGCGGAGTTGCAAACGTCGAATCCACAGCTGTCATGGGCCCCGAGATGGCAGCTAGCTGTTCTAGGTCCACTAGGTCTAGGCGCGGGTTTGCCGGAGTTTCGGCCAGTAACAACATCGTGCGGCCAGGAATTACCGCCGCCCGCCAAGCCTCAGGATCGGTGCAGTCCACATAGGTCACATCAATACCAAACCGCGGACACACTGACTGCAGCAGCATTTGCGTTCCCGCATACAGCTGATGCTGACTAACGATGTGATCACCCTTTGAGCACAGTCCGAGTACTACTGCTGCAATGGCACCCATGCCCGATCCAAATGCGCGGGCAGCTTCTGCACCCTCGAGTTCTGCAATCGCCTCTTCAAATGCATTCACGGTGGGGTTGCCGTAACGACTATAGAAACGCGAGGCCCCAACCGAAGTGGCCATCTTTCGACCCTCCTCTACCGTAGGGGTGACAAAGGTTGAGGTTGCCCAAAGAACCGGTGCCAGTGAGGTGCCATTGGCGCTTCGCCCTGAGCGAATAGCAATTGTTTCTGGCTGTAACGATGAGGGCAGCGGGACGGCCTCAGTTTGGGGTGCTGCTGACGCGGGCTTGTCGGGTACGGGCTCAGAAGTCATGCATGCTCCTCAATGAACTCTGCGATTGGCGAGGACAACAGAGCAGTTTCTATTAAGAACCCGTCGTGGCCGTGTGGAGAGTTGATGTCGAGCCAGCGACTTTCATTACCTGCGTCGAGCAAACCCTGATGCAAGTAGCGCTGTTGCTCGGGTGGGTACAGAGTGTCTGAGCGCACAGATGCGACTAGTGCAGGCGCCTCCACACGAGCCAAAGCTGCCCGCACACCGCTGCGACCGCGGCCAACATCGTGTAAGTCCATGGCACGATTCAAACGCAAGTAGCTATTTGCGTCGAAGCGGTCCACAAGTTTTTCACCCTGGTATTCAAGGTAGCTCTCAACGTCGAACCGGTGATCCAAGCTGAACGACACAGGAAGTTCTGAACGTCGACCGAATCGCTGCGAAAAGACTTGTTCAGTCCGATAGGTAACTTGAGCGGCCATGCGCGCCACGGCCAACCCGCGATGCGGGCCATGGCCAGCACCAGACTCGTAGTAGTCGCCGCCATAAAATTCGGGGTCGGCCTCAATGGCGCTTCGCCCGACGTGGCTCCATGCAATTTGCTGAGCAGAGGCCTCGGTAGTTGAAGATGCCAGAACCATCGAGCCAACTCGATCGGGGTACATCACTGCCCACTCCAAGGCCTGCATGCCGCCCATAGAGCCACCAAGTATGCAGCGCCACTTGCTGATGCCAAGCACATCTGCCAGCGATGCTTGGGTGCGCACCATGTCACGGATCGTCACGACCGGAAACTTTGAGCCGTATGGCGCTTTTGTGTCTGGGTCTATTGAGGCCGGACCAGTCGACCCCTGACACCCACCAAGAACATTTGCACAGACCACAAACAGCTGATCGGTGTTCACTGCCAAACCTGGCCCAATAAGAGCCTGCCACCAACCAGCCACGGGGTGGCCTAGCTCGGCACGTCCTGTTGCATGACTATCGCCGGTCAGCGCATGACAGACAAGCACGGCATTTGAGGCTGACTCGTTTAGAGTTCCCCACGTCTCGTAGGCCAGGTCAAGCTGATGCAGCGAATTACCGCCCTCAAGCTGAAATCTGCGGCCAGCTACAACCGAATGAAAGTTCCGACCCCCAAGGGCGTCGCCGGGTTGCCACGCGCCAGTGGGCGGGCGGGTGTGCTGACGGGTCAGTTGTTCGGGTCCGGAAGTCACGAGAAAATTCTCTATCAACTAGTGAGGATTTGAGCACGTGTGCTCATGGTTCTAATTGCAGGCGTGGCTATGCGATTGCCGACAACTGAGGAGCCCCGCGCTAGCGGGACGCTTCGGACACTTGGTTGCGAACCGGCGCGGTTTGCCACATCCTCGCCGAAGCGAGAAGGCACCTTGGGTGTCCGTCCCAGGTTGCCGGACCCCGAAGGGCCACTCCTGATGATCAGTTCATTGTCTCACAGTGCTTACCCTTAAGGTCAAGTAGAACAAAGAAAATCAACTCACAGGCTGGCTTCAACTCAAGACTTTCTGGCAAGCAGAGCAAGTTCTAACCACCACTCGTAGACCGGGTCACTTGGCTCAAGGCCGTACGCGGCGCACATAACCTGCCCCAGTTCAGCAAGTTTTGCCGCTACCGCTGATCGGTCGCCGTGTGCGATGTCCTGTGCAATGACAGCTCCCCGGGCCCACAGAGCAGCGTCAACTGGCAGCTCCACTTGTACAACTGATCGGGCCGACCACCTGAGCGCCCCCGATGACAGTCCTGCCCCTAGATGTGTAGAGAGCGCTCTTGCAGAGACCGGCGGAGACAGCAGCGCAGCTAACAGATGCCACACCTGCTGTGAGCCCTGTTCAGCATTTTTGGGCTCCACGCTGATGGTGGGTGTTACTGGAATGAGACTCCCCTTCGGGTCTGCCACTGCTTCAACAACACGGGTTTGCGTAGCAACAAGCACTTTTGGCACCTGTCGGGCCCTTGCCCAATCAGCAATCCTGGGGTGAGCCGCAGCGAGTACGTCTAGATCAGCAGAAGGCGCTAGCTGCTTGCGGCCTCCAAAGCGACGTGGCCGCACTCCCCAACTCTGAGTGCCGGGATCGATCATGCCAACGGTTATTAGCGGGCTGATTGTTTCGGTATTGAGCAAATCAAAGCCAGAGTCTTCTAGGTCGACGGCGCACTCCAGCAATGCATAGAACTCATCTCTAAACCCAGCTGTTGCTGTGGCAATCTCGGCCAGCCTTGCTCCACCAGTAGAACCTATAGACGGCACACCGTGTGCTCGCGCAAGCAGCGGCCCCCAAGAGTCATCTTTCAAAGGTTGAGGCTCAACAAATTGATCAAGTTCGCTCAGACTTGATCGTTGTCCACCCCACCACACCTGCGTTGTAGGGGCCTGTGGGGTTACTCCGAGTTGGCTACGCTGCAGCACAGGGGCACAAACTCGAACGGCGGCATCAAAGAACTGAGACTCGCTGGCCCAGATCCCAAACAGTTGAGCGGTTTCTAGCAAGGACTTTCTTATGGCGGCAGTATCTCTGGTAGCCAGAAAGGACTGAGGCTGAACCATAGCTACTACCCCGCCATAACAGACCATCTCTAAGGCTCCGAGCAGGAATAGCGAAGCTGAGTCTGCGTAGGTGCCCAAGTCTCCGAAGCGCTGACGCACAGACTCGCGTACCTGTGCACTGCGAGTCGTGCGGGTGGCAAGCTGACTCAAAAAAGGTGGGTTCCCTACTACCAAGTCCCATCCTGCTTCTGGGCGGCCAGCCCAGTCCTGTGGGCTGCGTAGCAACATGTCGCCGAGTTCAATCTGCGGTCGTAACCGAGCCCCAGCTGTCCGACCGATCCGCTGCTCGGCCCAAGCACCAAGTGAGTCTTTGGTTATAGCTACAGCCGCTGGGCTGATCTCGCCACCAAAGAGTCGGTGTTCAATAATTTCTGGTACTGCTACTCCCCGATCGGCAAGCGCATCGGCTGCCGCAATCAGAAACGATCCAGCACCACAAGTTGGGTCACAAATCTGCATTGGTGTTCGGCCAAGTACAGTAATTGCCTGCTCAACCAAATACCTTGAGAGAGGCGCTGGCGTGTAGTGCACGCCAGAAGTTTTTCGCTGTTCAGCTGAAAGAGATTGCTCATGAGCATGGATGCCCGCCTGAACATCAGTAATCGAAGAAGCAGTACTCATCTGCCCTAGTCTGTCGGCACACGGGGATCGGGTGAGCGATGCACACTGGCGCCAATTGCTCGCTGCGTGTTGAGGTGACCTCAGAGAAGGGTTGAGCGGCGGATGGAGTGGACGGTTCACGGTGAGCGAGAGGTCTATGAGAGCGCATGGGTGACGCTGTCACTAGTTGATGTTGAGACCCCTGCAGGGCGGCGCTACGAACATCATGCGATCTCTTCACTAGATGCTGCTGGGGTAATTGTGAGTAGCCCGGAGCGCGGGGTCATGCTGATGTGGAGACATCGATTTTTGAGCAATCAGTGGGGCTTTGAGGTTCCTGGCGGAATGATTGAGCCGGGCGAAACCCCAGAACAGGCTGCGCGCAGAGAATGTATTGAAGAGTCGGGATGGTCACCAGGACCCATGCGCCTGTTGCAGTATTTCAATCCCATTGCTGGGCAATCTACGCAGCGCTTTTGGATATTCGCAGCGGTTGGCGGTGAGCAAGTTGGGCCTGCAGTTTCTGATGAGGCTGAGCGTGTTGACTGGGTCACTGCACAGCGACTCAGACAGATTGTTCTACAGAACCAGGTACTCGACGGTTTGAGCGCTATTGCAGTGCTGCATCATCTGGCAAGTTTGGACTAGTCCGCAGAACAAAGGATTTGAAGTGGCTGTCTAGGCTCGGGCTGAATCAGGCTGGTTCAGCTGGGTCCCAGGCTGCAAGGTCTTTCAATCGAGGGTCATTTGAGAACATCTCGACAATGGGGATGTCTAGTCCAAGCCGCTTTTGGATTCGCTTTACTTCCAGCTCTTGATTCCACAGCACCAACGACACCACTAGGCCTTTTTCACCCGCTCGGGCTGTGCGGCCTGAGCGATGTAAATAGTTCTTATGATCCGAAGGAGGGTCGTAGTGGATAACCACATCTACTTCATCAACGTGAATACCGCGAGCCGCTACATCAGTAGCAACTAGAACCTGAAGCTTTCCGGCAGAGAAGTTTGAAAGTGCTCGCTCTCGCATATTCTGGCGAAGATCGCCGTGAATAGCTTGGGCTGAAACACCAAGATCATCGAGCTTGTCAGCTAAGCGATCAGCACCATGTTTGGTATTCGAAAAGATCATGGTCCTGCCATTTGCTGCAACGATCGTTGCAGCAACTTTTGCCTTGTCCATCTCGTGGACAGTGACGAACCGGTGAGTCATCTGCTCAACAGTTGCCCCCTTTGACTCAACCTCGTGTCGAGCTGGTTCATGCTGATAACGACGCACAAGAGTGTCCACAGCGCCGTCCAGAGTTGCAGAGAACAGCAGGGTTTGATGCCCTACCTCTACGTTGCGAAGAATCCATTCCACCTGTGGAAGAAACCCCATATCGGCCATTCGGTCGGCCTCGTCAATAATTACGTTCTTGACGTCTTCTACCGACAAGTCTCCGCGCTCAATCAGATCGATTGCCCGGCCGGGGGTACAGACGACTAGGTCGACTCCAGCCTTGAGAGCTTTGATCTGTTTATCGATAGGATCTCCACCGTAGATAGCAGCTATTCGAATGCCCCGCGCATGCGCCAGGGGAAGCAGTTCGTCTCGCACCTGTGTTGCCAGTTCGCGAGTGGGTACCAGCGCAATACCAGTTGGACGACCAGGCTTGGCCTTTGGCAAGATCTGCAGCATTGGCAAACCAAAGGCAAGAGTCTTGCCAGATCCGGTTTTAGCCTTTCCGCAGACGTCTCGACCGGCAAGGATGTCTGGAATGGACATCTCTTGGATTGGGAATGCGGTTGTAATGCCCCGCTCGGAGAGGGCGTGGCACAAGTCAGGGTCCACGCCGAGCTGTTCAAAAGTTTTTGTCATGTCCACTTCAGGATCGTTGTAATGCTAGAGAGGTTACCCGCGCTGGGCCTAAGTCCCGTATTCCCCAGACCCGTATTCCCTAGTCTCGTATTCCTCAGGGAGACCTATGCCCGCTAAAATTGTTCAAGCTATTGACTCTTGGGGTGCTAGCAACGCGGTGTGCTCGGTGGTTGCAGAGACAGGTTTGCTGAGTAGCCACGGCGATGTGCAGCACCGCTTTGAAGTGGCGTCAGTGACCAAACTGTTGACCGCTCTTGCGATTCTTGTAGCGGTGGAAGAGCAAACGGTATCGCTAGCTGACCCTGCTGGCCCGCCGGGCTCAACTCTGAAGCATCTACTTTGTCATAGTTCAGGGCTGGGCTTCGAGACAGATCAAGTGCTCGCAGCGCCAGGGACCAAGCGGATCTATTCAAACCTTGGCTATGAGCTTGCCGCGGAACACCTTGCAGATTGCGCTGGCATGCCCTTTGGGCAGTACTTATCTGAGGCAGTGCTCCAGACACTTGGCATGCATGCCACAAGCCTTGAAGGATCTGCTGCAAAAGATGCCGTGAGCACTGGTGCAGATTTAAGCCTGCTCGCCGCCGAGATGTTGACCCCTACCCTGATTAGCCCAACTACTTGGAAGACTGCCACAGAGCCGCAGTTCCCTGAGTTAGCAGGGGTAGTCCCTGGCTGGGGCAGGTATGAGCCATGCAACTGGGGCCTTGGCCCAGAGATTCGTGGCCAAAAAGACCCTCACTGGACAGGCCACACTGCAAGCTCACACACGTATGGGCATTTCGGCGCCTCAGGCTGTTTCTTGTGGGTTGACCCCGTCCACCGGCTGGCTTGCATCGCCCTGACTGACCGAGTCTTTGGAAGTTGGGCTGTTCAGATCTGGCCCGAATTCTGTGATCAAATCAGAGCGAACTTCCTCTGAGTCTGTTCCCAGCTCAAGCTCTGTTCCCTCGCCAGTGTCAGGCTCGGGACTGAACTGTGATTGCAGTTCAATCAAGCCTGCTAGCGGGTCGCCGCCAGCGCGAAGTTCTGCAGTGGCAGTTGAGTCAATCGGGCTGCCCTTCCAGAACAGCCAAACTGTGCCGCCAACTATTGCGAATAGAGAAACCCAGATATTCACTCGCAGTCCAAATATCTCATTCGCAAAGTCAATACGTAGAGACTCAACCCAGAGCCTGCCAAGGCCGTAGCCCAACAGATACACCGCAAACCACCTTCCGGGCTTCAGCACAAGTCGGCGGCCAAGCAACACAATCAGCCCCGCTAGGGCTAAATTCCAAAGCGACTCATACAAAAAAGTGGGCTGAAAGAGCGTGCCACTGGCATAACGCAAAGGCGGATTGTCTATCTGTAATCCCCATGGAAGGTTGGTGGGGCGCCCATAGAGTTCTTGATTGAAATAGTTGCCAAATCGCCCAATTGCCTGAGCAATAGGCAGCGCTGGGGCGGCGGCATCCGCCATCAGCTTCCAATTCATCTTCATGCGACGAGCCATGAATACAGCAGCTAACGCTCCAAGCATCACGCCGCCGGGAATGCCAAGCCCACCATTCCATATTAGAAAAGCGTTGGGCCACCAACGTCCGCCCGAGTAAAGGTCGGGCCAGTCGGTGATGACGTGATAGAGGCGGGCCCCAATTAGGCCTGCAGGGATAGCGACTAGTGCAACAGTAGTGATGTCTTCAGGGTCGCCACCGCGAGCTTTCCATCTGCAACGAGCCAGCGATACAGATGCAAGAACGCCTATGGCAATACAGAGTCCGTACATTCTAAAATGAAGGGGACCAAGAACGAGCTCCTGAAAGGGTGGGGCTGGGATACTTCCAACGAGCAAAGACATCGGATTCCTAACTGGTAGACAGAATTGGGGCGCAGACTCACTCGAACAGGCATCCAGGGAATCGGGTAAGGGCTGAGAAGTAACAGTCTGTACTGCTCAAGTCGACCAGATGGTCATGGTGCGGCAGAAGTTGGTGTAGCAGCAGTTGGGTCAGCAGGGCGATCGGCAGGGTAGGCAGAGTTTGCAGACCCGCCAGGCGCGTCAGAATCAATAAGGGGGTCGGCGTTGGGAAGACGCACGTCAGGCCAGTTCAGCGCAGTAGGCGAAATACAAACGCCAGCCTGAGCGAGCAGGGCAGTCGCCAATTCGCCATTCTCGGCTAACGGGTCAGTAGCTCCCCCAGACGCCCAGGCCTGTACAAATGGGCGAAGTAAACCTTGCTCACCAAGGCCCTTAGCCATACAACTGGCTGAGCGAGTCGAGATTCGTCCGTTTCCAAAGAACACAGAAGCTACGCCCTGAACTAAGTCAACACAGTTGCTGAACTGATCCACCACAATCGAGCGCTCAGGATCGGTCAACGCAATGTCATTGAGCGCAGCGCCGGGGGTGCCGGCACGATAGCCAAGGGTAGACAAGCGACTTGCCCCAATTCCCTTGACAATCCCCCGAGCAGCGCAGCGTGCCTGCGATGAAGGCGGAGTCCAGTAGGCCTGGTCTGCGGGGCGAGTAGTCATGTCGTACACAAGGCCATCTACGAGCAACGCCGAGGGCACTTCACCCCGGCCCGGGAACTCTGGGGCACGAGCTACCTCGAGCGCAGAGTCGCTACCGTCGTTGACCTCGGAAGCCGCGCCACGCTTTTCTGGGACACATCCAGAAAGCAGAACCGCTGCGCAAACCCCCAGCCAGAGCAGCAAGAAAACTTGAGTACCAGCCTGCCTACCAGGGAGCGCTGTTCGGTGAACGCGCAACTTCTTACCCCACTGCGGACTCATTGCAATGAGGCTAGCGCCGCACTCAAGGTATTTAGCCAACAAGCCTGCACCTGGCCAAGTGCATACTCAGCTTTGACCCGCTCTGTTCCGGCTGATGCAAGTTGCGTACGAAGTTTCATGTTCTGATGAACTTCCCTCAGTGCAGCAGCAAGTGAATCCTGAGCCGACTTATCTGCTGGATAGTCGAGCCCAGTTTCATGGTCGATAATCAACTCGCTCATTGCCTCTGCTTGTTCTGTGACTGCAACAGCGCCGGCCTGCATAGCTTGAAGAAGCTCAACTGATGGCCCATCGATACCTGAGGTTGAGACCACTACATCGGTGGCGGCAAGTAAAAGTTCTTCGTCGAAAGTCGCTCCGGCGCGGGCGTCAATAAAGTTTGCTCCGAGTTCGGACGCAACGAATTGGACATCTACTGATAAGCCGGGCCTAGCACGCCGCTTAGGTACTGCCTGAGCCCCAATCTGGCGGATTGTTACTGCCGACTCGTCTTGCCCTAACGCCTGCTTTGCGGCTCTTCTTTTAGCGGTGATCTGCGCAGCGGTCTGAAGACCTGCAGCATTTTGACCAGTATCACTAACCCCTGTGTGAATCAGGTGAAGATTACTTGGCCGATTAACGTTCTTCGGGGCAAGGTTGTGGAGATCCAAGACATGCTGTGTACTGGCCTGAGCAGCGGCAGTATGAACAACAAGTTGTGCACCGCTGCGGATAGACCGAGCCATGCGCAAGCTCAGGCGTTGACAAAGCTGCCAGTCAGCCGGATCTGACCACAGTGAGATTGCTGTTGGCAATGAGCCAGACACCAGGACTGCAACCTCTGCAGCATGAGAGCCTTGCAGGATCAGAGCGTCAGCCCAACGCTGTTCGGCCCGCAGTTGGGTATAGGCCGCTATCGAATGCCGTGACGGAGAGATCACTGGCACGCTCATAGCCAGTTGCCCCATAGCGCCGGGGCCGAGCGCAAGTGTTCGCACCTCGACGCCTGCATGGGTAAGGCCTGAATGCAGCTCAAGGGCAGCTACGTGCTGATCGGTTGCGTCTGTGTCTTGGAGGATCTGCAGCACCCGGTGGATTGCCACAAATACTCAGGAGAGTTTAGCCTCGACACGAGCCAGCGCGTCTTCTTCGCTCACATCAAGAGCAAAGCTGAGTTCAGAGACGAGCACGCTTCGCGCCTTGACAAACATAGACTTTTCTCCGGCGGACAGGCCCTTGGACTGGTCACGAAGAGCCAAGTTTCTCACGACCTCGGCCACTTGGTAAACGTCTCCGGATTTAAGTTTCTCTTGATGATTTTTAAACCGCCGACTCCAGTTGGCAGGTTCACGAATATCTTTCTTGCCAAGGAGCTCAAACAGGTCTTCAACTTCCTCGGCGCCGATGGGTGGCCGCATTCCCACATCGTCGGCATTCTCTACTGGTACTCGCAACGTCAGTTCACCGTGCGCCATTTGAAGCACTAGGTACTCAATGTTTTTGCCGTCGAGTTTGCGCTTCTCACGCTTGACGATTACCGCCGCGCCGTGATGGGGATAAACAACCCGATCGCCTACATCAAAAGACACAAGATTTTCCTGACATTCAGAATTGGGAAGCGAGCCGCCTCACCAGGGAAGGCCTCTGACTCAGCCAGAGCTTTCGGTGATAAGCCTCTAAGGGACATCGTATGTTAGCAGCTTTTCGCATCGATCTAGGCATACCTAGCGAGAGTCATACCGACTCAGGCCATAGTAACTAGTTGAGCATCAGGACCGATTGCCGGGGTGAGCAACCCAGAGTTCCCGCTACTGTGGGGAACCCACCGCGTGTATCGGCTTGGACCAACTGCAACGTCTCGGGCCATCGTTCACCCCAACTGCCCATAACGGCCCGACCAAGCTCAAAGACCTCGCTACGGGCAAGCCAAAGCAGGTCTACCTCTCGAACTTGTAGACATATGCAGCCCTCAATCTGGACGTTGTCTCCAGGCATCAGAAGCCGGCCGCCCGAGACTTGTTTTCCGAGAACTTCAATCACTGCACCGGCAAGGCTTGCGTCTAGGCCAACAAGCAGCAGTTCTGGATGCTGAAAATTGCGGTCAAGGCCTACTGAGTAAGCCCAGTCGCATCCCGTCTCATCGGCGAACACTGCAGCCACGTTAAATGACCCAGCCAGAATCTCGGTTCGAAACATTTCAATCACGCCTTCGATCTCCACCGAGCTATCTTGAGCAGGCAGTGCAGCAGCAACAATGGGTGATCAGACCCACGGTGTAGGTCCTTGACTCTGTGTAGCCAACTTCCACGCTCAGCGTGAGTGACTTTCCGCTCAGAGTGCACCGCCCACTACTCATAGTGTAAAAGAGGGTGATTCCTGGCAATACGGGTCAAGTAATGTGACAGCTATCACACGCATAGAGCTACCCCTTAGGGTCTTCTATTCCCTGCGATGCGCTGTAGTCAGGGCTTGTAGGCGCAGAACTACGGGCCAAGAACCGCAAACGAGCCCCTCGCGCATCCCAGTCGTAGACCACTGCTGTTTTAGCAATGCGGTCGTATATGGCGAGATGTTCACGACTTGTGATGATACCAATAAATCCGATGCCAAAGGTTAGAAAGCCTAAAGGAAACGTTAGCGTTCGAGTGAGACCGCACTTAAAATTTGTTAGCGACCCATCGCGTTGAACTACCCGCAAACCAAGGATGGCCATACCCGGAGTTTTACCGCTAGTCGACCATGGGTAGGAGTAATAGAGGAATAACCAGAACACGTAAATCACACTCAGAAGCCCTGGTGGAATCTGCAACTTGTAGTTGTCGGGGGTGATCAGAACGACTAGGAAGGTCAACGATGCTGTTGCAATCGAAAAACATATGGTTGCGATGGCTTGGTCACACCCAAAGGCAACAAGGCGACTAACTGCACCGGCATAATGCCCTTGTTGAGTAACGCTGAGTTCGCGCTGAGAGATATCAGTCATTGGGCTTCTCGGGCTGTGTCTGTCCGACCACTCGGAAGGGCCAATGGCGCAATGTTAATGAGCAGTGGCGGTCCTGCGGGCAAAGCAACAGGGTCGCGCCGCAGCACACGATTTGCCCACCGGTTTAAGAAGTTGTCGAGGCCCACGCCTTGGCTTCTCACCACGTCGAGCGCCTCGCCAGCAAGACCAGAGGTTGACTGAGCAATCAGGCTTCCGATCTCTGTATTGCGCACCAGGGAATCGATATCGAGCTTGTTGACTAGTGCATTCATATCAACACTGCTAAGTAGTGCATCAAGGTCGACGTTTTCTAACAGCGCATTTAGGTCTACGTGTAGAAGCAACTCATTGAGATCAACCTTGGTGAGCAGCGCGTTCAAATCGATTCTTGCAAGCAGGAGGCCAATATCGATTCGATCAAGCAGAGCGTCAAGGTTCACCTTCGAGATCAATGCGTCAACATCGACTCGGTCAACAACTGCACCAACGTCAACCCGAGAGACGATGCCGTCAACATCTACACCCTGCACAAGCTCATTTACGTCGACTTTTGCGACAATCCCAGCAACGTCGACTCGGCCAACAAGGCGGTCAATATCAATACGGTCAAGTAGCGCGTCTATATCGATTGCTGCAAGAACATCATTGATGTTGACTGCTTCGACCATCCCCGGGGTGACTTGGCGAATCACCTGTTGGGCTGCTGGTCCAGCTTCTTCACCGATACGCCCGCGAACTTGTTCACCCTCTCGAGCGAGTGGTCGTGTCAGCCAGCGAGCGGCACCCTCAATAACTTTTGCTGGGCTAGAGCTACCCACCACTCCGGCTACCTCTGATGCGGTTCGCGCTGCAATTGCGGCTGCACCAAGTGCAGCATTGACACCCCAAGAATCATCTGAAGAAGTACCACCCTGAGCACTAACATCCTCGGTCTGGGCTACAGGCTGGGCCGCTGTGTCAGACATGTCAGGGACGTATTCTTCGGACAACACGCCAGCATCTGCTGCTGTGCTTTCTGATGCTTCGTGTGAGTCTTGGTTACCTGCCACATGAGAAGTGTTACCTAAGTTGATGCCCTGTGACGAACCTCTAGTTGATTCTGGTTTCAAGTATTTTGCATAGCTGGCCGAATCAATCAGTGAGCAGTCAACCGAGGACCACCCAAGATGCAGTTAAATCACCGAAGCTTCAGCAGTTCTCAGCCCCTACTAACTGGTTGCGGGCTGCTCATAGTTTTTGGTTCCATCTGCCTGCTCGGTGCCTGCGTCCCACAACCCGATGAGCAATCTGCTCCGCAACAAGAACCCTTTGCGCCTTCGACCATCCCTGAGCTGCCCTCCACCACAACTCCCTCCACAACCCCGTCCGAAAGCTCTCTACCCTCTGCGGTTAATTTAGTTACAGGCCGAATACAGATCACCACCGGACCATTGAATAATCTGTGGGTAAACCCTCAATTAGGCAACGATGCCAGCGCAGGCAACACCGAACAGCAGGCGCTTCGGACAATTGCTGAAGCCTGGCGAAGAATTCCCGCCTCAACCACGTTGACCCGTGGGTATCACATCTGGCTGCAGCCCGGCACCTACCCGCCCGAGGAGCTGCCCTCATACTTGGAACATCGCTGGGGAACTGCTCAAGCACCCATCATTTTACAGAGCAGCGTTTCTGGTAGCCCTGCACGTTTGACTGGCGATTTGAACATATTCGATACCCAGCACCTGTATCTGATCGAACTGACTATCGACACTGTCGGCGATTCGTTACATTGCGAGAAATGCAGCAATCTACTCGTTCGCCATTCGCAGCTACTCGGCAATGGGGCGGCACAAGAAGTCATCAAGATTAATCAGTCTGACCATATCTATATCGAGGATTCAGAGGTTACTGGAGCTTGGGATAACGCCATCGACTTTGTGGCAGTTAACACTGGCCACCTGCTGGGTAATGAGATTCACGATGCTGGTGACTGGTGTGGGTACGTCAAGGGCGGAAGCGCCGCAATTCGCGTGGATGGCAACGAGATTCACCATTGCGGCACAGGAGGATTTACTGCTGGTCAAGGTTCAGGATTCGAGTTCATGGTGGCTCCGTGGCTGCAGTACGAGGCCTATGGAATTTCTGTTACTAATAATCTCATTCATGACACCGACGGCGCTGGAGTTGGGGTAAATGGCGGCTACAACATACTCATTGCCTACAACACCCTGTATAAGGTCGGCGCAAGAAGTCATGCTGTTGAGTTCGTGGCAGGAAGACGCGGATGCGATGGCGATACAGCACGCTGTGCTGAACATCGCCAACAGGGTGGTTGGGGAACTACAGGAATAGAAGGTCAGTGGATTCCCAATCGCCATATCGTGTTTGCCAACAATATTGTGTACAACCCGACTGGCTTCGCTACGCAGTGGCAGCATTTTGAGGTGGCAGGTCCGGCCATCCCCGCAACGGGAAGTGGGGTGCCTTCACCAGCTAGAGCCGATGACGACCTGCGTATTTATTCCAACATCATCTTTAATGGTTCGACCGATATGCCCTTGGGGTTCGATTTGGGCTGCGCTGCTAGCAACCCAAGCTGTAACGAGGCGTTAGTGCGAGCAAATAATGCAATCAACACGATTGAGCCACTGATGATCGACCCAAGCCACGACCGTTGGGAGCTAACTCAAACATCTCCCGCTCGAAGCCTTTCTTCAACACAAGTAGCCGAATGGTCTTGGGCAGATGCTCCCACTGGCATCCCTAGCGTTACAGCGCCGAACAGTAGTAAAGACCGGGCAGGAGTTACCCGCCAACAAAACGGTCCGCCAGGAGCGTATTCGCAATAGTCCGCACCGCTATGACCCTGACAAGGCACCGCAGAACCTCAAACAGCCACGCAGCAGTATTCACGGCCTCACAGCTCTTGGCGAAGGCACGGTACGCATCCATATTGAACAGACTGCGTGCTCAGCACCGATTCCTAACAGAAGACACAGCTGTCCCACCCACATTTCGGGCCCACAAGTTAGGCCCACAAATTATCGCAAACGATTGCCAGCGTCCCAACTATTGACACTATGAGCCAACATGACCCCACTCACCCCACTCACCCCACTCACACGGCTCTCACGGCTCTCACGGCTCACACGGCTCGGCCTTATTGCCGCAGCCGCCGCAGCCCTGCTCGTCACCGCCTGCACCCCTGCCGTGCCAGCCGCACACCAGGTCGCAAACCCGGCACCCGACCAGACCGTACCGAGCAACTGGGGATCAAACATTGAACCAGCACAATCTGACGTGCTCTACACCGCCGGCGGTAGCCGAGGATGCGGCCCCAACGCAACAGATAGCGCATGCGGTGGATCCCAAACACTTGACATCTACCCTGCAAACGGCCGCAGCAAAGGCACAATCGTCTGGATCCACGGTGGTGGTTTCGCCGGAGGCGACAAAGACCTCCGCAGTGACATCGGCCCGCTACTACACCAGACACAACAAGGATGGGACTTCGTCTCCATCAACTACCGGCTTGCTAACATACAGAACGGTACGAACCTCTTCCCCACAGCCATCACAGACGTCGAATCAGCCATTTCTTGGCTGCGCGCCAACGGCAACAGCGCTGGGCTCAACACCTCCAAAATCATCACCGCAGGCCACTCCGCCGGCGGCACACTCGCCACACTCGCCGGAGTCGCATCAAACACAGGTAACCCCTCGTATGCGTCCGTCAGCCATGTAGACGGGTACATGAGCTTCTCAGGTATTATGGAGTTCTCCATCAGTGACAACTCGCTCTTCTGGGGCTCGTACTGGTTCCCCGGCAATTCACAAACCACGACAGCGTCACCCGCCTACCATCTCGACCCGTCCGACCCTCCCGGCTACCTCGTCCACGGAGACTCCGACCCGTCCGTCGACATCGCCAACGCACAACGCATGAAAAACATCGCCATCGACGGTGGCTACCCGAACAATGTCCTATTCGACATCGTCGACGCCTACGCCGACGGCACCGCACAACCCATATCTGTTCGAGGACACATCCCCGCAGGAGGCGCAAACTCCGCGTCTATCAACGCCTGGCTCGACCGGCGGTAAACATGCCGCCCATACCCGGCAGCCGTTACAGATGCAACTGAAGCCCACAGCACACACCGGCACCCAACACACCTAAAATGGGGACCGCCAAGTGTACAGACCGTAAGGTGACGCATAGGGCACCCAGCGAATAAACAGAAACCCAGTTGTTGCCCCTCCCTTGCTCTTAGGCGCCGGATATCGACGGAAAGCAAGGGTTATCGGCGCCAAAGATCTACACGCGCTCAAATCCGAAGAACCGACGAACAGCCTTGCCCTGTGGTGAGCGCTAAATCGCATAAACAAAGATTTGTCACTTTGGCAACATGTATCGAGCTACTAGCAGGTCGACATATTTACATATTTAATATTCTTCAACTGAAGCGTCCTTGCTCAGTGCGCTTGTACTAGAACCCTGTCGCCGCAACGCTCGCAAGGCCCGTCGCAAACGGCTGAAGCTCTACGAGCAGCCACTTGTTGTGCCGCATTCACCGCAGACATAGCAGGATCCGGCCCGAGTCATCTGGATGCCACATTGCATGCACAAAGGTGCGTTAGCAGCTGAACCAAGAGCCGTATTTGCAGTAGTGCGAGCGAGCTGCGGTGAAGAAGAAGTATCTACTACATGCTCTTCTACCCCCGGAAGCGTGGGCTGAATCCGCTCAGAAGTTCCCAAGACTCCAAGGTCAAGGCGATCTTCGTAGCTCAGGTAATCCACTGCTAACCGTCGGAAAAGATAATCAATCAAGCTGTTAGCAATTCGAACCTCGGGGTCGTCGGTGATTCCGGCAGGTTCAAACCTCATCCCAACAAATGCGTGCACAAAGGCCTTAAGCGGTACCCCGTATTGCAGCCCATGGCTGACTGAAATTGCCAACGCGTCCATGATTCCTGCCAAGGTCGAACCCTGCTTGGACACCCGAATAAATAGCTCTCCGGGGCGACCATCAGGGTATTCCCCTACGGTAACGAAACCTTTACAGTCGGCCACTCGAAACTCGAATGTGCGCGAAGCGCGCGATCTAGGGAGTTTCTCTCGCACTGGCTTGGCCTTAGCGAGTTCCGCGGGTAGCTCCATTGATAGCCCAGACCCAGATCCCGCAGATGACTTGCCAGTGCTCAGGGGTTGTGCCACTTTGCAGTTGTCTCTATAGAGCGCAACACATTTGATACCCATCTTCCAGGCGTCAATCAGCAGTTGCTCCACCTCATTGACGGTTGTCTCTGCGGGCAGGTTGACGGTTTTGCTCATAGCACCAGAGAAGAAGGGTTGCAGCGCAGCCATCATCCTGAGGTGTCCGCCATAAGAGATGAAGTTGTCTCCCATTGCACAGGCAAAGACCGCTAAGTGCTCTGGCCGAAGGTACGGCGCGCCAAGCGCAGACTGCTGCTCTTCAATATAGGCAACGATCTCGGTCACCTGATCGGGCGAGTAGCCAAGCCTTATGAGAGCCCGAGGCACTGTCTGGTTGACGATCTTCAAGCTGCCACCGCCAACAAGCTTTTTAAATTTAACCAGGCCAAGGTCTGGTTCTATACCTGTTGTATCTGCATCCATCATGAAGCTGATTGTTCCTGTTGGTGCCGCCACGCTGAGCTCTGCATTGCGACTCCCCACTAGCTGCACTCGCTCAAGTGCCTCGGACCAAACTTGCGTGACTCGCTCATTGAGCTCTGGCTGTGACTGCACCGAAGCAATCTGCGAAGCAGCGCCTAGGTGCATCCGGTAGACCGCAATCCAAGCGGGAGCATCGCCAGCAAACAGCGGAGCAGGGCCTAACAGATGAGCCAGTTCGGTGGACCGGATAGCAGCTGTGCCTGTGAGTAGCGCAGTAATCGATGCAGCCCAGGCCCGGCCTTGCTCAGAGTCGTAGGGGTAACCAAGCGCCATAAGGCAGGCCCCAAGGTTGGTATAGCCGATGCCGATGTCTCTAGATTGTGCCGTCATCTCTGCGATCAGCCCCGTGGGGTAGTCGGATGCTCCAACAAGAATGTCTTGAGCAGTAACTACTATTCGCACACTTCGCTCAAAGGCATCAACATCAAAGACGCCTTCCAAGTTCAAGAATCGCAGCAAGTTCAGTGAAGCAAGATTGCAGGCGCTGTTCGGCAGCCGTAGATGCTCTGAACACGGGTTACTGGCAACGATTTCGCCGGCATTGGGAGTTGTATTCCATCGGTTTATGGTGGTACCAAACTGCACGCCTGGATCGGCGCACTCCCAAGATGCCTGCGCAATATGTTGCATAAGTTCTTTGGCAGGGACTCGCTCAATCACCTCGTTAGTTGAGCGGGCGACTAAATCAAACTCTTCATCATTGATAACGGCCTGCATGAACTCATCGCTGAGTCGCACTGAGTTATTGGCATTTTGGTATTGCAGCGAGATGGAATCTTTGCCATCAAGGTCCATATCAAAGCCGGCATCCCTGAGCACCCGGGCCTTGCGTTCCTCTCTGGCTTTACACCAGATGAATTCCTCGATGTCTGGGTGATCAATATCTAGTATCACCATCTTGGCTGCGCGGCGAGTCGTGCCCCCGCTTTTGATGGTTCCTGCCGAGGAGTCTGCGCCACGCATAAAGCTGACAGGACCTGAAGCCGTTCCGCCACCGCTCAGATGCTCTTGCTTTGAACGCAATTTTGACAAGTTGGCACCAGCGCCAGAACCACCTTTAAAGATCACACCTTCCTCTGTATACCAATTGAGGATAGAGCGAAGGTTGTCTTCAACGTCAAGGATGAAACACGCCGAGGCTTGTTGGGCTACTCCTGGCACGCCGATGTTGAACCAGACCGGGGAGTTGAACGAGAGCATCTGATGGGCCAGCAAGTAACGCAACTCTTGAGCAAAGCAGTCTGACTCTTCTTCATTAGCAAAGTAGCCATCCCTTGTGCCCCAAGAAGTGATTGCACCAACTACACGATCAATGACTTGTTGCAGGGAAGTTTCACGTTCGGGGGTACCCAGAATCCCGCGGAAGTATTTCTGAGCAACAATATTTGAAGCAGTAGCGGACCAACCCTCGGGAAACTCCACGTCAAGTTGTTCAAAGGCCACTGAGCCATCTCTGTAATCGGTCAAGCGGGCATCTCGCCGTTGCCAGTTGAGGTCTGCATAGGGTGAGCGACCTGGCACGGTGAAGTGGCGCTGCAAACCTGCGGTTTGGCTAGCCGGAGAAGGGGAAGGCTGGCTTGAATCAGAAGTAACAGACACGTGAATCGCCTTTGTCGCTGTAGTGAACAGAGTCGGTGAAATGAACAGAGTCGGTGAAATGAACAGATCTGTTGGCCATGGACGCTTGGGTGATGGGTTGGGTGGGCATAGACGACCGGGCGAAGACCAGCCGGTTTAACGAGGTACTCATAAGAGTCTCTCGCCTTACGACCCCCAGGAGACGCCACCCTGCACAAGCAGAGTGACACCAGCCACCATTCCAGTCGTCTATGCCACAACCTTCGGAGTGCAACTTAGTCAGGAGTGCCTGTGGAACAAAAGGGGATAAGCATGTGAATTTCAGGGAAATTTTTCCACAATGCTTGGGGACAAGTATGTATAACGAGAAATTCGGTAACCTCGCTTGGTGCAGCAACTTTTCCCTCAAGAAAAAGACTTTGCTGGGCTTGAATCTCTTGTGGACTGTTCGGACAGAGTTGCACCGCCTGGCCGGCCGTGGGTGATGGCCAATATGGTGTCTAGCGCCGATGGGGCGTATGCAGTTTCGGGACTCTCTCGTGCCCTGAGTAGTCCCGAGGATAGAGAGATATTTCACGCGTTGCGTGCCTCGGCTGACGCTGTGCTTGTTGCTGCGGGGACTGCACGAGCGGAGCGTTACCGCCGACCAGCACCGGCTGCGAGAATGGCGGCTGCTCGTCTGCTGAACACCCCTATTGAGGCTGCTCGACTTGTGGTTGTGAGCCGATCGCTCAGACTGGAAGCAGACCAGCCATTTTTGACGGGACCTGGCCAAGAACCGGTCTTGATGCACCCAGACGGAGCTGATACTGCTCTGGTACCCGCTGGAGTTGAACTCAGAGCAATGGGAACTAGCAAGGTAGATTTGGATGCGGCGTTGCGCTCGCTGTACCGAGATGGTGTTCGGGTTGTGTTGTGCGAAGGCGGGCCCACGCTTCTTGGGCAGCTGAACGAGTTGGACTTGATCGACGAACTGTTCTTGAGTGTGGCTCCGCTTTTGGTTGGTGGCATTCAAGTTGGAATCTTGGGTGGTCAAGCCGAGATGACTCGGCACCACCGCCTGTACCGAGTGTTGCAGGCCAATAGTTTTTTGTTTCTGACTTACCGCCGCGATCGTCAGATGGACCAAGCGGATTAGTTCAGAACCTGGCGGCGCTACCTTAGTAACCGGCAGGGGTAGCTGGACTGCTGCTAGTACCCGGACCCTCTTGGCCGAGAAGTTGAATCTCTCGCTCAAAGTCTTCTGGGTCTTCAAATGACTTGTACACGCTTGCGAACCGAACAGCCGCAACGGGGTCAAGGCGCCGCAGTTCTTCAAGAACGAGCTCGCCAACCTGTGCTGCTTCAACCTCGCCGCGAGTAGTTGACAAGCGATCCTCAACTTGAGAGGACAGCGCAGCAATCGCAGACTCCTCGACTGGGCGACCTTTGCATGCTGATCGCACTCCAGCTTCGACCTTAGTTCTATCAAATGGGGTTCGTCTGCCGTCACGTTTAACCACGACTGCAACCACTTCTTCCACCCGCTCAAAGGTGGTGAATCGTTGCGCGCATTGCTCGCATTGCCGGCGGCGGCGGATAGAGGTCCCGTCATCTGCGGCACGAGAATCGACCACTCGATCCTCAAGAGCTCCGCAGGCAGGACATCGCATTTTACGAACGATACCGGTCCAGCGGCATTCCCGCATGTTGAGCTCTGGGCCATACCAGTAGGCATCTCAGTTACATCAGAGGGAACTGCGCTCTGGCAGCCTGAGGGATTGCCCAATGCGAAGCGGTGATTCTGCCGAAAAGCCAGCGTTATCTGCGTTGAGGGAAACAATCTGATCAACTACATCGCGTGGGTCTCTTTGCGGAGCTATACGCTCGGCGAGACTCCAGAGGGAGTCGCCTGATTTCACGAAGTACGGGGTAGCTGTGTTGATACTCGCAGCTGATGCCACCGCTCCAGATTGGGCGCTGGCTGACTGAGCATTGAGTGCTGCGCTAGCCGAACGTACAAGTAGCCCCGTGGCAAGAAGCACCGCCACTACCAGAAGCAAAGCCACCGCCCTGCGCATGAGGAATACTCGCCGAGAATGACGAGCAATAGCAGATTTGCCTCCGTGAATAACGCGCAGCTTTGGGGAGTTCTGTCGGTACGCAAACCCACCGTTACCGAACCCTTGTTGAGAGTGTTGTTCGGCTAGATCGCTGCCAGTTCTGATGTCGATGATTGCTGCCATGTGAGTAGTCTCCTGTGGGGGTGTGACAGTGAAGATTTGAACGGGACCAAGAAGCGGGTGCTGCCGACTGACCTGCAGTAACAGCCACAACGGGATAGTGCGACGAACGGATGTTCGATACATATACTGCACGAACGAATGTTCGATGTCAACAGATAAGTCGAACGAGTGTTCCACACCAGTTCTGGATCTACTGCTAGCATTCCAAACACACGTTCGAACTATCTGGGAGTAACTATGAGCAGCACTGCACTCACCCCCCGTCAGCAAGAGATCCTTGTGTTTATTGAAAAGACTGTCGGAGATCGGGGTTATCCGCCCTCGGTCCGAGAGATTGGAGAGGCCGTAGGCTTGGCCTCTCCCTCAACTGTTCATAGCCACTTACATACACTTCAGCGTCTCGGGTACTTGCGTCGTGATCCCACTAAACCTCGGGCAATTGAGGTCACTGCAGACACTGCAAGCGGAACCACTGCTGAGCGGCGACCAACCCGTCACGTGCCCCTTGTAGGAGACGTCGCAGCTGGCGTCGGGGTACTGGCACAGGAACGGGTAGAGGAGATGATGCCTCTTCCTGCAGACTTCACCGGAGACGGCGAGTTGTTCATGTTGCGCGTACGCGGTGACTCAATGATCGAGGCTGGGATTCTTGATGGCGACTTTATTGTTGCCAAAGTGCAGCCCGAGGTTTCGAACGGAGACATCGTGGTAGCGGGCATTCCCGGTGAAGAAGCCACAGTCAAAACCTATAAACGACAGGGTTCAAAAGTAGTGCTTCACCCCTCTAACCCAACCATGGAACCTATGACGTTTGAGCAATCAGAGGTCGAGATTTACGGAAAAGTTGTGACTGTTATCCGCAAGATCTGAGCTGCAGCCGGTTAGCCCAGCAGTTAGTTGGCGTGCAGCGCAGCGTTGAGGCCCTCGGACCACGTGCCTGATCTAGGCAGTACCTCAACAGAGCCCGAGACCGAATTCCGTCGGAATAACAAGTCGCTACTTCCACTGAGTTGACTAGCTTTGACAGTTGCTCCATCAGGCATAGTCACCATGGTTCCAGCAGTGACATACAGTCCGGCCTCTACTACGCAGCGGTCACCCAAAGAAATTCCGATTCCTGCATTTGCGCCGAGCAAACAATCTTCTCCAATAGAGATGACTTCTTTGCCGCCACCCGAGAGCACCCCCATGATGGACGCGCTACCGCCAATATCTGAGTTTGCCCCGACTACAACACCGGCCGAGATGCGCCCCTCAACCATCGCTGGCCCCAGGGTACCTGCGTTAAAGTTCACGAACCCCTCGTGCATCACGGTGGTGCCAGGCGCTAAGTGCGCACCCAATCGGACTCTGTCTGCGTCGGCGATTCTGACACCAACTGGCGTGACATAGTCGACGAGCCTAGGGAATTTGTCTACCCCGAACACGGTGCACGGTTGTGATGTGGCCATGAGCTGTACCCGCACTTGATCGAAAGATTCAACATCGCACGGTCCAAGCGAAGTCCAAACAACATTGGCTAACAGGCCAAAGATTCCATCGAGATTTGCTCCGTGCGGTTTGAGTTTGCATCCTGAGAGAAGGTGTAGCCGAAGGTAGACATCAAAGGCATCCACAGCAGGCTCCGCTAGGTCTGAAATAAAGGTCACCACTGTTTGACGTTTGACCGGCAGTAACGAGCTATTGAGTTGCTGTTCTGGAGTAGGGGTTTGCTGCGTTATCCCGGCAAGTGCTGCAAGTACCTGCACATTTGGGTGCTTCTGGCCGTCGTCAATCATTGGGGCAAAGCGGTGAACGAGCTCAGAAAGCCGGTGTTCGTCAAGTTCATAGGTTGCAGAACCCGAATTGTGGCCGACTGCGTCGGCGAGGATGGCCGCAGAAGCAAAATTTTCATGCAGAGAGAAAGCACCAAACCAAGTATCGAGTACCGAGCCGTCAGCGTCGGCAATATTGGCTATTCCAATCCCAAATGCCGCTGGTTCAACGTAACCCTCTCGAGCCGTTAAACGCGCAGCAAGAGTGGCGAACTCTTCGGCAGTAGTAGGACGCAGATCGGGACTCACAGGTTTCTCCTTAGGGGTGAACGTTCTAGACAGCAGTTACGGGCCAACGCTCAGCAGTTCATCTAATGCAAGGTAGGTGCGCAGAATGCTCTCTCGGGAAAGGTGTTCTTCTTGGGTATGAGCCAAGCTCGAGTCACCTGGACCAAAGTTGACTGCCGGCACGCCGTGCTCAGTGAAGCGGGCAACATCAGTCCAACCAAGCTTGCCGCGTACGCCCAGATTATGGCGCTCAATCAGAGCTGTGATGCACGGGTGATCAACAGCAGGGTAGGCCGCCGATGAACGGTCGAGTATCTCGATGCTGTCTCCCTCGGGTTGGGAGGTGTTGATCAGATATGGCTGGAGAAACTCGCGAACGTGCTGCTCAGCCTGAGCAGAAGTTCGGTCCGGGGCAAAGCGATGAGCAAGCTCTATCTGTACTGAGTCAGGCACCACATTGCCTGCTACCCCACCGCTCACGGCAACAACTTGAAGCGCTTCATGGAAACGGCATCCAAGCAGCACTGGTTGCCGCGGCTCATACTGCTCGATTGCTGTAAGTAGCCCGCCTAAACGGTGGATGGCATTCCGCCCCATCCATGCACGGGCTATGTGTGCCCGCTCTCCTTTAAGAACTACAGAAAACCGCATAGTTCCTTGGCAGCCGGCCTCGATCTGGCCATCCGTTGGCTCACCGAGTAGCGCAACGTCGCCCTGAAGAAGGTCGGGACGGTGCTCAAAGAGCTCGCCCAGCCCGCTGTGCTCATAGGCCACTTCTTCTCGGGCATAAAACACATAGGTCACATCTACAGCCGGGTGATGATGTTGCTGAGCCAGCTGAAGCATGACCGCGAGACCACCCTTCATGTCAGCAGAACCGACACCCCATAATAAATCGTCCTCTAGGCGAGGCTGCTCATTTCTATTTGCCGGAACTGTGTCTGTATGGCCAGCAAGTATCACTCGAACTGCCCTCCCTAGCTGAGTTCTTGCCACGAGATTGTCGCCAACTCGGGTGACCTCTAGGTGGGAGTGCGCAGCGAGCTCTGCCTCAATTATCGAAACAATCCTGCCCTCGGCAAAACTCTGCGATGGCACAGCAACGAGCTGAGCAGTCTTCTGCAGAAGTTCAAGGCCGGGGAGCGCTTCGGGAGTGGAGGTAATTGGACTCACGCCCTAATTTTACACGCCCTCAGCCTAGGAAGCGTGTGCGGTCAAAGTTGGGCGCAGTCGGAGCTCCTGCGCTTAGGAAGGATTGCCTGTCCACGGGGGTGGCGTAGTCGGTGGGGCAGGCGGAGCGCTAGGCACAGGCGGAGAGCTAGGCGCTCCACTTCCTGAAGCAGACTGACCCTTTTTCCACTTAGAGCGTTTCACCAGTCCGACTATCAAGAAGACTGCTCCAACGAGGGTCAGGAAAAAACCACTCACCAGACCAGCTATTCCTAACCCTATCTTTCCGAAACCGGGGAAAGAACCAACGGCATATCGTCCCTTTGCCTGACCTTCAGCAGAGTCAGGCCTGTCACAGGTCACGTTATAAGTGCTTCCCCGGTTTGTGTCGAAGGAGTACATGAACGTGAAGGTGTCTGACCCCGAGGTAAATGTTCCGGTGGTGTTGTTGGATGGCCTACTGAATTCAACTGCATTTCCATTTTCATCTTGACCTACACACAAGACGTCGGCCGAGGTGGCAAGCACCAAGGCATTGGAAGTTGCCGCATTTAAACTGGTGGACTCCCCTAGTGCCACCGAAGATGCACCATCGGCGATGCCAGCAAGGAAACTTGCAAAGCTTGCACAACTCAGTCCACCGACGCCGCAGCTCGACAAGGCCAAGAAGAGAAGAATTATCCCTGTGATGAGCGATAGCTTTGGGGGTTTATTTCCGGAGGGATTGGCGTTATTCGGCATGTTGCTTCCTTTTTTGAGGGCCGCTTGGAAATCTAGACAGCAAACCTAGAAGATCAAGACGGCAAAGCCGCGCACAAGTCTTGCAGTCCAGGCACCATGCCTGCACTCAAATGTTCAACTAGTTGAGTGAGCGGCCCTGAGCTCGAAGCTGGAGTAGTTGAATCTGAGCGTCGTTCTGGACCACCGCTACGCGAACAAATCCTGCGGCAGCCTGCCCATAGAACTCCCCCGGGCTAACTAACACACCGAGCTCTACAGCGAGTCGCTCCGCAAGACCCCACGCATCGCCGGAAGGAGCAGGTACCCACAAGTAAAAGGCACCCGCTGGTAGCGGCGCATGCAGATCCATAGCAGTGAGCACCGCCGCCACAGAACCAAGCCGTGACCAGTAAAGCTCACGTTGTTTTAGGACGTGGGCAGAATCGTTGAGAGCAGCTACTGCGGCAAGCTGTGCCGGACCGGGAACCATAAATCCGGCGTGTTTGCGGAGCTCACTGAGATAGCTCACTAGTTCTTCGTCGCCGGCATAGAACCCCACTCGTATTCCGGCAAGGTTGGAGCGCTTTGACAACGAGTGCACGGCGACAACACCATCAAGACCAGTCGCGAGAATTGTTTGGCCGGGAGGTTGCCCTGGACCTGCTGGAGGGCCAACCCAGGTGAACTCCACGTAACACTCGTCAGAGAATACTGGCACCCGATTTGAACGACCCCACTCTGCAACTTGGGCCAGATCATCGAGTGCGCCCGTTGGGTTACCCGGAGTATTGGTCCATAAACACAAGGCGCGGTCAATATCGGTTTGTGCAACCGCAGATAGGTCAAGGCGAAAGTTGCTATCAAGCGGGACAGCCACAGCGCGACAGTTTGCAAGCGTGGCACCCATTGCATAGGAGGGGTAACTCATTGCCGGGAACAGCACTGTGTCCTTTGTGGGGTCACGCAGCCGTAACCAGTGAGGTAACCCGGCCACAAATTCTTTACTCCCTACACATGCCGCAATCTGATCAAGCGGGACCTCGACACCGAGACGTAATTTGAACCAGTCCGCTGCAGCCGAGCGCAATTGCTTGGTGCCGATAGATGGCGGATAGGACCTCGCTGCATCCGCAGACTGAGCGAGCGCTTGCAACACTGAATCTGCCGGCGGATCGCATGGGGTGCCAACAGAAAGATCAATCACCGAACCGTAGGCCTTGATCGCTAGGTCTTGCAATGGCCCAAGGCGGTCATAGGGGTACGGGGGAAGTTGGATTCCCTGCTGAGTAGGCACTGTGGGCTTAGCAAGTTGGGCAGATTGGGCAGAAGGAGATTTGGTAGAAGGAGATTTGGTAGAAGGAGAGTCAGGTGAATTTATTATTGGTTCTGGACTCATCGAGGGGAGGCGATCACTTGAATTATCGGACTGTGAGACTCAGCATCTGCTGAAGTTGCTAGTCCTGAAAGAAACTCCCGAAATCGGCCAAGCTCAGATTCTTCAAGACGAACTGAGACTCGCAAACCTTCGGCCTCTGCGGTTTCAGTCAAGACCTCACCAGAACGATGCAGAGCCGCAATCACATCTCCGCGTTGGTAGGGAATGAACATCTGCACTGCTGGCACCAACGACCGCAACCGGTCACCGATGCGCAACAACAGTTCCTCTAACCCTTCGCTGGTAGCGGCAGAGATGGCAACCGAGCCGGGGGAACCCTTGGCCAAAATCACAGCTTGATCAGAACAGTCAGCTTTGTTAAACACCACTAACTCGGGCACGGCTGCACCGCCGATTTCTTTAACCACTGACCGAACTGCTTGCATCTGCCCCTCTGGATCGGGGCCAGAGCCATCAACTACATGGATTAACAGATCACCCTCGGCTACCACGTCAAGCGTTGATGCAAAGGCTTTGACTAACTGATGCGGGAGTTTCTTTACAAACCCCACAGTGTCTGTAAGGAGCACCGCTTCTCCGCCGGGAAGTTGCAACTTTCGAGTTGTGGCATCGAGGGTGGCAAAGAGGCGATCCTCGACCAGCACTCCGGCCTCGGTGAGTGAGTTCAGCAGGGTGGATTTTCCTGCGTTGGTATACCCCACGATGACTGCATGACGCAGGGTGGAGCGCCGCCGCGACTTACGCTGCGTGGCACGGTGATGGGTGATCTGGCGAAGGTCTGCTTCGAGCTTGTGGATCATTCGGGTAATCCTGCGGCGGTCAATCTCATATTGGGTTTCGCCGGGTCCGCTACGAGTTCCAATACCACCGGCCTGCTGAGACATTGAGCTTCCCTTGCCTCGCAATCGCGGCAACCGATATTTAAACAGCGCTAGCTGAACCTGCGCCTTGCCCTCTTGACTATGAGCATTTTGAGCAAAGATATCTAGGATCACGGCAGTGCGGTCAATCGCAGTTCTCCCCAGAATCTTCTCTAGATTGAATTGCTGAGACGGACTGAGCTCATCATCAAAAACAACTGTGTCGCAGTCAGTTTGCAGGGCAAGCTCTTTAATCTCTTGAACCTTTCCCTTACCAATAAATGTGGCCGGGTCTGGGTTATTTCGACGCTGCACTACCCTGCCCACCACATCGGCACCAGCGGTGTCTACCAACAACTCCAGCTCATCTAGAGAGGCAGAGAGAATATCATCATCATGGGGTGGAAAGCTCACGCCAACCAAGATGATGCGCTCACGGAAGTTGCGCTCAATAAGGGCGTTTGTTTGGCCACCAAAATCACCAAACCCGCCCCGGTGAGACTCCGGTGTGGGGATGGTGCCCAACTCAGATTCCTGAACGTCACTACCAAACGCAGAGCCGCCAAGTGATTGTTCGTGAGTCGGCTCCTGGGGCTGATTTGGACTCACGGAAGCATGACCTCTGCAATAAAGACCGAGGGGCCTGTCAGTAAAACTGTGGAATCGGAGATATCGACTAAGGCTTCGCCGCCGGGCATTGCTACTCGCACATTGGCACCCACAAGGCCTTGAGCATGTGCAGCGACTGCAGCAACCGTGGCACCAGAACCGCAGGCTTCGGTAATTCCAGCGCCTCGCTCCCAGACCAACAACTGCAGGTGATCGCGAGCAACAACATGCACGAACTCCACATTGATTCCTTCGGGGTACTCAGACTCTAATTGCGACCCATCGGCTGCTAGGGCACCTTGGGCTAAAAGCTCGAGTTTCGCCAACGAGTCAAGAATCAGCACAAGGTGCGGGTTTCCGATGTTGTGGGTACTGCGATACAGCGCTGGGTATGCAGCAGAGAGTGATCCGAGTGCTGGGCCCGATGTAGCTGTGCCCATATCTACTTGGATCCAAATCTCTTGATCGGCAGAACCTCGAACGGTGCGAAGTTGCCGCACGCCACTGGCTGTCTCTATGCGCTGATCACCTTCGCTTCGGCCAGCATGGCGCAGCAGCGCTTGGCCGAGGCAGCGGATTCCATTGCCAGAGATCTCGGCTTCTGAGCCGTCTGCATTCAGCAGCACCATGCAGGCGTCATTACCAACCTCTGAGGGCGGAAAGGCCAGAATCAATCCGTCGGCGCCAATACCACGTCGACGGTCGCAGACCGAGCGCGCCAACTCGGGGTCTATGGCCAGCTCCGGGTTGTGATCTGAAAGCGCAACCAAGAAATCGTTTCCGAGTCCGTGATGCTTTGTAAGTCTGAGCATGCATTCTCCGTGTCTGCAGCAATGTTCACACTAAATTGAACAAGATCTGCATGTCATACCGTAGTAGTGCAAGGCCAAAGCATCTCCTCGGAGCAGTCTTCAGCCCCAGAAGGCATCGAGTTGATCCAGAACCATCTCAGGGTTGCCCGAGTAGTCAAAGAACCGAATGCGCGGATCGCGACGAAACCATCTGATCTGCCGCACAGCAAACTGTCGGGTGCGGTCAACTGCTGTAGCTACAGCCTCATCTTTGGAACACTCACCCGCTAAGTGCGACAACAACTCTCGGTACCCTAAAGCCTGAGCGGCTGTTCGAGAGATTCCCTGGGGGTTGGCTGCAAGTACCCGAACCTCTTCCAAAAAGCCGTCGAGCATCTGCTGTTCGTATCGATCGGCAATACGCTCTGCCAGAACCGGCCGCTCGACTCGCAGCCCTGCCAGAATAAAAGGCGTTTCAGGATAGGCATCCAGGCCTGGGCCGAACTCAGAGAACTTCCGACCTGATCCAAGAGTGACTTCAAGCGCACGAATGATTCTGCGGCGATTTCCTGGTTCCATCCGAGCGGCTGCTTGCGAGTCAAGATCGCACAGTTTTTGATACAGCGCAGCAGTATCGGGTTCGGCATCTAGGGCTGCGGCTACCTCTGGGAACCTTCCGGGCAGTTCAAGGTTATCGACAAGAGCTTGAAGGTACAGCGCTGTTCCACCTACAAGAATTGCTCGCCCAGACCTGCTTTGGATGTCATCAAGGGCATCGTTCGCAGCCCGGGTGAACTCAGCTACCGAGTATTCTTCTGACGGGTCAACTACATCAATAAGGTGATGCTTGACCCGCTTTTGCTCTTGGGCTGTGGGAGAGGCTGTTCCAATATTCATTCCCCGATAAACCTGCATTGAGTCAACGGTGATGAGTTCTACCAGCTCGCCTAGGGCAAGCCTTCGCTCGGCTAAAGCCAGCGCAAGTTGCGACTTGCCAGAGGCAGTTGGGCCGACAAGAACAAGATGTTTTGTCTGTGCACGTCCAAGAATGCTCATCTTTGCGTGCAGAGTTCTACAGCAAGCAAATACCAGTCCAAGCGCAACGGGTCTGGGCGTTCTAAGCCGTAGATACCAAAAAAGGACTGAATCGGCTGAGGACCAAAGTTGCCGAGCAGATCGGTCGAGGCCAGGGCTAAATCAAAGTACGGGTCACCAAGGGCGGCCTGTGACCAGTCCTCAAACCCAAGTAGTTCTTGGCCCAAAAAACGCAGGTTGCTCAAGCGCGGGTTTCCCTGAATCAGAACAAGCTCTTTGACGGGCAGCACCAGAGCCGCAGCCCCCTGGTGAAGGATCTGCAGTAGGCGGTCGCGAGAGACATGTCTATATGCAGCGCTGAGCTCATTTGGCCCAGAGACAGTGTCGGCACCCAGAAGATGCGCACGCTTTACTAGCAGCTCGGGAGTCAGATAGCAGTGCTGCTGAGGCACTAGTCCTAGCACTGGCTCTAGCTGCTGAGTCTGCTGCTCAATCGAGCACTGGTGGATGGCAGCAAGAGACTTAGCAAGCGAGCCGATGGTTCTTTCGGCGTCGAAGCGGTATTCGGGTGCTGTGGCTGCTACTCCCATGCCGGCACCAGCTACTAGCTCAGTGCTAGCAATTAGCGCATCAAACTGCTGTTGAGCAGTTGCAGTGCTACTCACCCTGCTGAAACCTCGAGTCGTGTCCGGTGAGTCGGGATCTGCAGAATCTCTACTAGCTCACCCATCAGGCACGTATTGGTGGCAGCTGAGATGTTGACTGTTACGTAGGTGCCGGGGCGCATCGGGGCTGTCGGGGTGAAGTGCACTAGCCGGTTCTGTTTTGTTCGGCCAGAGACTCGCTGCGGGTCTCGTTTGCTAGGGCCAAATACCAGTACCTCTTCTGTGCGGCCGACACGCGATTGGTTACCTAGAAGTGACGAACGCTCAATTACTGCGCGCAACCGATCCATTCGCTCGACAACAACGGCGTGGTCTACAAACTTCTCGGTTAACTCCGCTGCTTCGGTACCAGGACGCGGTGAATACAGAAAAGTAAATGCTCCGTCATAGCGGGCCTCTGCAGCGAGCTCTAACGTGGCTTCGGCATCGGCATCGGTTTCGCCGGGAAATCCCAAGATGATGTCTGTGGTGACTGCCAGGTCTTTGATTCCTGCACGAGCCAGGGCTAGGCGCTCTAGGTATCGCTCCGCTGTATAGCCGCGGTGCATCGCAGCAAGGATTGAATTACTCCCCGACTGCAAAGGCAGATGTAAATGTTCACAAACAGTGTCTACTTCTGCCATTGCCTCAATGGTCTCGGGGCGAAGATCCTTTGGATGCGGACTTGTGTAGCGCACCCGGCGTATACCGGGCACAGCACCCACAGCGCGAAGGAGGTCTGCAAACAAAGGCCGAACTTTATTGCCTGGTTCTTGTGTCCAGTTCTGACCAACCAAAAACTGATTGCTATTCGGCGCTGCCGACAAATCAGAGTTTTGTTGAGAACGCATCCGTAGCGTCAGGTCTCGGCCAAAGGAATTGACGTTTTGCCCAAGCAACGTCACCTCAGTTACCCCGTCCATAGCTGCACGCTCAACCTCGGCCAGGATGTCTCCGAACGGCCTGCTGATCTCAGGGCCGCGAACTGCAGGCACAATACAAAAGGCACAACTGTTGTCGCAGCCCATCTGAATGGTTACCCACCCGGCATAACCAGCTTTGCGAACAACTGGTAGGGCCGAGGGAAACAGTTCATGGTCTTCGGCAATAGTCTCTTCAAGAATCTCGATAACCGTGCTGCCAGTTTCGCGACGCTCATGCAGTAGGTCTACTGCCCTGTGGACGTTATGTGTCCCAAGAATTACATCGACATATGGTGCGCGCTCAGCGATTGCTCCTCGGTCTTTCTGAGAGAGACAACCAGCCACCATGATCTCCATGCCAGGGCGAGCCTCTTTCAGGCTCTTTAAGTGGCCCAATGTGCCATAGAGCTTATTATCGGCATTTTCACGGATACAGCATGTGTTGAGTACCACAACATCAGCTTGTTCAACATCGGTAGTCGGCTCAAGGCCGTCTGCCTCGAGCAAACCCGCAAGTCGCTCAGAATCGTGCTCATTCATCTGACAACCAAAGGTGCGAACAATGTACTTGCCAGACATGTTCAGCAGTCTAGGTTGCCGCGGCTCATAAGCCAGAAAGGCGCCGGTGTCGTGACCCCAGATCACGACACCGGCACCTAATGGTTACCTCAAATTGACGCTTTAGTCGAGACTGATTGGTAGATCGTCGGGGTCAATCACGAGTTCATCAGCGACTTCCTCATCTGACTGACCGATACCTGACTCGGTCATTACGCGCTCAGAGATATCTACCATGATCTCTGGATTCTCGATCAGGAATGTCTTGGCGTTCTCCCTACCTTGCCCAAGTTGCTCACCCTCGTAGGTGTACCAAGCGCCCGACTTTTTGACGATGTTGTACTCCACTGCAAGGTCGAGCGCTCCACCTTCGCGGCTGATTCCCTTGCCGTACATGATGTCGAATTCGGCCTGCTTGAAAGGAGAGGCCATCTTATTTTTGACCACTTTGACTCGGGTGCGGTTGCCAACAACCTCAACTCCGTCCTTGATTGCTTCGATCCGTCGGATATCTAGGCGGACCGAGGAGTAGAACTTGAGCGCACGCCCACCTGGCGTTGTCTCGGGGGAACCGAACATGACACCGATCTTCTCTCGGAGCTGATTAATGAAGATGCAGATGGTATTGCTCTTATTGAGATTAGCGGTGAGCTTACGAAGTGCTTGAGACATCAAACGCGCCTGCAGTCCCACATGGGTATCGCCCATTTCGCCCTCGATCTCGGCTCGCGGGGTGAGCGCTGCGACGGAGTCAATAACAATCACATCAAGAGCGCCGGAGCGGATCAACATGTCTGTGATTTCGAGTGCCTGCTCACCAGTATCTGGCTGCGAGATGAGGAGTTCATCTACATCAACACCAATGCGTGCCGCATAGGTTGGGTCCATTGCGTGTTCAGCATCTACATAGGCACAAATGCCACCATTGCGCTGGGCCTCTGCCACTACGTGCATAGCCAAGGTGGACTTGCCCGAGGACTCAGGACCAAAAATCTCGATGACACGTCCACGTGGGAGCCCGCCAATACCGAGTGCGATATCTAGCGAGAGAGCGCCAGTTGAGATGGACTCAACGTCCATTGAAGTCTTCTCGCCCATCTTCATGACGGAACCTTTGCCGTACTGCTTTTCGATCTGACTGAGAGCCATTTCGAGTGCTTTATCTCTTTCAACTGCCATGTGATTGCTCTCTTCCGTGATAGGTCACCCGGTGGTGAACTGCTAGGTGGTGAACTGCTGACTGATTCTGCGGGGGAAGTACTCGTCTAGTGGCGTTCACCTTGCCCGTGTGGGGCCTATGGTGCCGTGTCTCTAGCCGTGATGAAGACCGTACTGAGCTGCTGTGACAGTGAAGGAAAACCCTCTCACGTGCACGTACATCATTGTAATTCCGAACAGGCGTTCGATTCAAGGACCCTTTGGGAATTTCTTTACGGTCCTGCAGCTCACCCTGAAGAAAGCGGGCATTCTTAAGTTGCTTGCGGAAGTAGACGCAGTCCGAGTTCTTCGAGTTGAAGAGCCTCTATTGGGGTTGGTGCACCAGTCAGCGGATCCCCGCCGGACTGGGTCTTGGGAAATGCGATGACCTCACGAATATTTTCCTCGCCCAGTAGTAGCGCCACAATGCGGTCGATTCCAAATGCAAAACCGGCATGAGGCGGCGCGCCAAACCGGAAGGCATCCAACAAGAAGCCAAACTTGAGCGCTGCTTCTTCAGCGCTCACGCCTAACAACTCAAAGATGCGAGATTGAATATCGGAACGGTGGATTCGCACGCTTCCAGAACCAAGTTCCCATCCGTTGAGTACTAAGTCATAAGCTTGGGAGCGCACCTTGAGTAGGTCCTCTGGCGGACCATCAAGCAACGCCCAGTCGTCTTCATGCGGCATGGTGAAAGGGTGATGCGCAGAGACCGGCCGAGAAGTCACGGGGTCGATTGATTCAAACAAGGGAAAGTCAACTACCCATAAGAAGTTGAATCCGCCCTCATTGACCGGTGGGCGTCCGAGCGCTAAGCGCAACAAGCCAAGCACATGGCATACCTTTGCCCACTCGTCAGCCACTAAGTAGATCAAGTCGCCAGCTTGTGCACCGAGACCTTCCAAAATGCCAACTTTTTCTGAATCAGACAGGAACTTAGCGACAGGAGAATTGAGCGTCAGACCCTGATCACCCTGCTCAACGCGCATCCAGACAAGGCCCTTTGCACCCCAACGCTTTGCGTCGTCGGTCAGGTCATCGAGTCGGCTTCTTGTGGTGTCGGCCGCTGCACCTACATGGCAGATTCCTTTGACACTAGAGGCCTTGAAAGCATTGAACTCTGTGTTGGCAAAGACACTCGTGAGTTCGGTGAGTTCCATATCGAATCGAACATCTGGTTTATCTGAACCAAACCGATCCATAGCCTCACGCCAAGTGATGCGAGGAACAACCCCGATTCCCTCACCCGTCACGACGCTCACAGCAGCAGAGACTGCATGAGTGATGCATTCCAATACGTCGTCTTGGCTTGCAAAGCTCATCTCTGCATCGAGTTGGCTGAACTCAAATTGCCGATCAGCACGCAAGTCCTCATCTCTGAAGCATCGAGCAATCTGGTAGTAACGATCCACTCCGCCCACCATGCAGAGCTGTTTAAACAGCTGGGGGCTCTGCGGAAGCGCATAAAAGTTGCCGGGCTTTGTTCGAGCAGGAACGACAAAGTCACGAGCGCCTTCTGGAGTCGAGGCAATCAGCATCGGAGTTTCAATTTCAACAAAATCCTGTGCATCCATAGCCGCTCGGATTGCTGAGTTGATCTTTGCTCGGGTGCGAAGGTTCTTTTGCATCTGGTCTCGGCGCAGATCTAGGTATCGGTAGCGCAAACGCACCGTTTCATCAACGTCAGCAGCGCGGTCATCTAATGGAAATGGCGGTGGTTCTGCGGCAGACAGGACTTCGACGGTGCACTCCCCTACCTCTACCTGCCCGGTAGCGAGTTGGTCATTCACCGTGCCCTCGGGCCGAGGCCGTAATACGCCAGTTACTCTAACGACGAACTCGCTGCGTAGTTCTGCAGCACCGTCGACTACGCATTGGATCAACCCTGTGTGGTCACGAAGGTCGATAAACGCAAGGTGCTCGCCGTGTTCACGTCGACGCGCAACCCAGCCGCACAGAGTGACGGTCTCACCAACTTGGTTGAGGCCAAGTTCGCCGCAGGAGTGGGATCGTAAAGAGGTACTTGTTGTAGCAGTCACGTAATGGTCCTGGGGTTAGTTGGCTCAGTAGAAAGAGAGTCAGTAGGCGCAGAAGTGCCTGAAGAGTAACGGGTGAGCTCTGTAAGTAGTTGGTCTAGCGGTACTCGACGCTGCTCACCGTCAGCTTGCTGGCCCAACATCGGTCGAAGGGTGACCTCACCCGCTGCAAGTTCATCTTCACCAATGATGAGAGCAAACCGTGCACCCGATCGATCAGCAGACTTCATCTGTGACTTCATGGATCCGCCGCCAAAGCGCCGGTCAGCAGAGATTCCTACAGCACGTAGCTGATGAGTGATATCTCGGGCTGAATCACCAGAGACCGTATCAATTACAAACACATCAAGCTCTGCAGGTTTTGGGCTAAAGACCCCCTCGGCATCGCAGGCCAGCAGGATGCGGTCTACGCCAAGGGCAAATCCGATGCCGTCAGTAGCAGGGCCGCCCATAGCTTCGGCTAAGCCGTCGTACCGACCGCCTCCGCCAATGGCATTCTGAGCAGAGTCCAATGCCTCTGCTGCAAACTCAAACGTAGTTCGACGGTAGTAATCAAGACCACGCACTAGGCGCGGGTCTTCGGTGTAGCTCACGTCAAGTGCATCTAGGCCGGCCAGCACACGTGCATAGTGTGTGGCCGATTCAGCCGATAGATAATCGGCCACAAGTGGTGCATGCGCAATGATTTTCTGGTCTTCGCTGCGCTTCGAGTCCAGCACACGCAAGGCATTGCGTTGCAAGGTGACCTGTGATGCCTCGGATAGGTCACCTTGGCAGCTAATGAAATACTGCTTCACCGCCTCGGTGTAGCGCACTCGATCGGCATGTTCGCCAAGTGAGTTGATCAGTAGCGTGACCTGACGTAATCCAAGTGATTCAAAAAATCTGCTCGCTAATGAAACGACTTCTACGTCGAGGTTTGCGTCGTCAACGCCAAGGGCTTCAACACCGAGTTGATCAAACATTCGGTAGCGGCCTTTTTGTGGGCGCTCATGGCGAAAGTTGGTACCCGCGTACCAAACCTTCCATGGCAACACCGGCCGGTGTTGAACAAAAGCGCGCATCACGCCAGCAGTCATCTCTGGCCGCAGCGCAATACGAGTTTGGTCTTTATCTACAAAGTCGTACATCTCTTTGGTGACCACATCTGTTGCTTCACCAACTCGCAAGAACACTCCAAGGTCCTCGAGTAGAGGAGGCACTACCTCTTGGTAGCCCGCAAGCTGACACTGCGCAATGAACTGTGCAGTGAGCTCACGGCGGCGCGCTGATTCCGGGGGAAGAACGTCTCTCATGCCTCGGAGTGCTTGAAATTGCTGTCGGCGAGTCTCTGTCACGATTGCCCACGCTACCGGAGCGGGTGAGCCCGCCCAGAACACAGCGGGTGAGCCCGCCCAGAACACAGCGGGTGAGCCCGCCCAGAACACAGCGGGTGAGCCCGCCCAGAACACAGCGGGTGAGCTAGCGGTTGAGCCTTGCCCTGACTTGTGTAAGCAAGTCATCTTCATGCCAGTGGTAGATAGTTGGTGTACCAGTGGCTTCTTGGTGGGCTAGTGCAATCCAATCCATGATCCGATGGCAGTCCTCTTTACCATTCAGTCGTGTGACTCCTCCGATGACACAGGCCGGAGTGGTTGAATCCAAACAGATTGCAACGGGTAAGACATAGGTGCAGGCTTGCATCAGCGTCAGTGTGCCGTCGTAGAGAGGCTGTAGATGCAAGGTGGGTGCTTCACCGGGGTCATCTCCTCGACGTGCACGCCATGCGGCTCGGGCCTTTTTCATTAGGCCTGGGATGGTTAGATCTTGACTGCCGCTAGCAGCCATTGCTAGTAGCTGTCCGCCTTTGGCGAGCTGTTCGTCTAGAGCAGTTCTCATGAGCACGTTATTTGCTCGCACCAGAGCCGTTTCTAGCTTTGCCCGACGACGGCTTGCTGTTTGCGGAACCGACAAGAAAATGCGAGAACCGCATTGCAGTACCTGAATTGCGGGCACGTTAAACGCCTGCCGAGTTATCACCATTCGAGAGACCAACACGTTGGACACTTCAGCGAGTTGCTCAAGGGAACTGTGTTCGCCAAGCACCCCAAAACTGCGACCCGGGGCCAGCATGGCGGACAGCCAGGCACCAATCACAAGAGCAATATCGATAATCTGCCCGTGGTTTGTCACCATGGCCACGTTTGCCTTTTCTACAATCAACAGATGATAGAGCTCTGCCATAATGTGATCATGCGTTGGGTCGTTGAAAGCAGCGAGTAGTACTCGGTCGAAGTCTGGGTACGCAGCCCGCGCATAGAGCTCAACAGTCTCTATGTTTGTGGGTTCGGGCTCGACCACTACGCAAGTTGGGTCATGAAACTCAAGTGCTGGCGTGTAGGGCAAGGCTTGTAAAAGTGAAGAGTGCGAGGAGCGGACTAAGCCGTTCAGCATTCGGTAATAAGTAGCTGGGTCGGCAGCAGCCAGTATTGCTTTGGCCTGATCATGAGGCGACATGGCGGTCAAACCCGGAATTTGTTCGGCATTGAGCTCGGTCTGGTCTTGAGGTCGAACGCTGCTTGACTGGTTGCCGATTTGCTCCAAAGCACTTGCATCGTCGTCACTTGGTTCGTGTGCAGCACTCTGAGACTCACCAGTATTGCTGGATTCTGCTTCAACAGAGTCTGACTCAGTGGGTTCTACCGGGTTGTCAGTCCCGTCAATAACAGAACCTTCCTCGGGCACCAGACTCAGAGCAGCTCGGTCTTCAGTTTCTTCCTTGCGCTTTTTTCTTGCAGCCATATCAGTGTGTGTGACTCTTCGCTGAAGTGATGGGTTACCCAAAAGATTTAAACGCTTACAGAACGAGCAGCTATGCCCCTTGAACCTACTGCAACCCGGCCTGCAGTGCTGATTAGGTTACTGCGCCTGGGATGACACGATAGGCGTCGTACACGCTGTCAATGGTCCGTAATCGATTCAAGAGCGTATCTAGGTGCGATGGGTCGGCAAGCTCAAACTCAAAGCGCATCTTGGATACCCGGTCTTGGCCGCAGGTGCTCTGGCTGCTCACAATGTTCACATGGTTGTCTGACAATGTGGCAGTGACATCTTGTAGTAGCCGAGGCCGATCAAGTGCTTTGACTTCGACGAGGGCAACGAAACTGCCCGTGGAGTCTGAATCCCATTCCACATGAATGATTCGCTCACCTTGTGCAGCTGCAAGTGATGTGGCATTTGCGCAGTCAGTGCGATGCACCGAGACCCCGCGACCCCGGGTAACGAAGCCGATGATGTCATCGCCAGGAACGGCTGTACAGCAGCGCGCCATGCGAACCAAAACATCGTCATACCCTTCGACATGCACTCCAGCTGGACGGCTTTGATGGCGGTTCACCGAGCGATTCGGAGTAGACACCACCTCTTCTCGGTCGCCTGCCGCAGTTCGCATCAGTGCCGCAATCTTGCTGGCCACTGATTCGGGCGACACGTGGTGTTCACCTATTGCAGTAAAGAGCGCCTCGACTGACTGGTATTTGAGTTGCTGAGCCACCTCGAGCATGACCTCACCACCCAAAATCTTCTGTGCGGGCAGCGCCTCGCGACGCATAGCTTTGACTAGTGCTTCGCGGCCAGCGTCGAGGGCATCTTCTCGTCGTTCTCGAGAGAACCATTGTTTAATTCGAGAGCGTGCGGAATGCGTAGCTACAAAGTTGAGCCAATCCTGACTTGGTCCTGCGCCGGCCACCTTTGAGGTAAAGATTTCAACGGTGTCCCCCGAAGTCAGTTGCGTGTCGAGTGGCACTAATCGGCCAGCTACTCGCGCACCAATGCAACGATGCCCAACCTCGGAATGAATTGAGTAGGCAAAGTCAACCGGCGTAGCACCGGCAGGTAGCGTTGCCACATCTCCTTTTGGAGTGAAGACAAACACTTCGTCTTGGTCAAGGTCAATCTTGAGATTGGCCATGAACTCACCGGGATCAGTCATCTCGTGTTGCCAACCAACAATGCGAGATAGCCATGTCATGTCTTCGGTGGTGCCCTCTTTATACGAGAAGTGCGCAGCTACCCCCCACTCAGCACGGTTATGCATTTCTGGCGTACGGATCTGCACCTCGATTGGCTTTCCCTGTGGACCAATAACTGTGGTGTGCAACGACTGGTACAGATTGAACTTGGGCATTGCGATGTAGTCCTTGAAGCGCCCTGGGACTGGGGTCCACATGGCATGAATCGACCCAAGAGCTGCGTAACAATCCTTGGAGCTATCAACCACAAGCCGGATCCCAATGAGGTCAAAGATCTCTTCGAAAGCTTTGCCTCGCACTACCATTTTCTCATAGATAGACCACAGGTGCTTTGGTCTACCGGTAACCACAGCTGTGATGTTTACCTCTGAAAGTCGGTCCCGAATTTCTTCGATCACTACACCTACATAGGCATCGCGCTCGGGTGCACGTTCTGCAACCATATGATCAACCTCGGCGTAGCGCCGCGGGTAGAGCGCCGAAAAGCACAGATCTTCGAGCTGCTGACGAACCTCTTGCATGCCAAGACGGTGTGCAAGAGGTGCATAAATATCTAACGTCTCTTGAGCCGTGCGCTCTTGCTTCCATGCTGGCAAGGCTGCAATGGTCCGCATGTTATGTAGGCGATCAGCAAGCTTGATGACTAGGACCCGCAAGTCTTTAGCCATAGCCACGAGCATCTTGCGCATCGTGGCTGCCTGCTGTGCCTCTTTGGTATCGAAGTGGATACGCTCAAGTTTGGTAACGCCATCGACAATTGTAGTGACTTCTTCGCCAAACTTGTCTTGAAGCTCGTCCAAGGTAATAACTGTGTCTTCTACGGCATCGTGTAGGAGCGCCGCCGCAATCGTGACGTCGTCCATTCCGTAGCGAGCAACGATGCCTGCAACTGCGAGCGGATGGGTGATGTAGGGCTCACCTGATCTACGCAGTTGCCCCTTATGTGCACCGGCCGCCATCCGGTAGGCGTTTGTAATGACGTCTGTGGAATGTTTCGGATGGAATTTCCGAAACTGCTCAATAATCTCTTGAACCTCCCTAGCGGGAGGTTGGCTATGGCGACGCCAAGGAAGCACCCGAGTCACTGTTGCCATGGGTCACCTCCTGTGGTCTAGATCCAATTACTACTACGTTATCGACCCGAGAGTAACTTGAGGAGCGCGCCCTTAGTTCTTCTTTTTCTTTCTTGGCCTTGGCGGGTGACCACCGATGTTTGTAGTCAGTGCAGGGGCACTCGATCCTGCTGTAACCGTTGGCCGAACAACACCCGGTCGAGTCGAGCCCGCAATCGGAGCACCAGTAAGGTTCACCCCCTGCCAAGCAGTCTCATTTGGGTCAATCCCCTTAGCAACCATGCGCGTCCGAATTTCTTGGTAGCGAGGCTCACGTTCCTTCAGCACAGAAGTTAACGGCGCTGCTACACAAAGCGAGGAGTATGCGCCAGAAGCAAGGCCGATAAGCAGCGCTAGCGAGAAGTCACCCAGGGTGGGCTCACCAAAGACGTACTTGCCGACCACCAACATAGACAGCACCGGGATGAGCGTGACCGTGGTTGTATTGACCGAGCGCATCAAGACCTGGTTGAGCGATCTGCGAACGATTCCGGTGTATGTGTACTGACCTGTACGGGTAAGTTTGACGCCGTTTTCTTGTAGGCGGTCATACACAACAATGGTGTCGTAAAGCGAGTAGCCCAAAATGGTCAGAAAGGCGATCACCGTGGCAGGCGAAACCTCAAGATGGAACACTGAATAAAAACCCACGGTCAGGATAATGTCGTGAAAAACTGCCACCATTGCAGAGGCCGCCATCTTAGGTTCTAGGCGCCAAGCAATATAGGCAGCCACGAGCACCATAAAGATGATGAGTGAGTTTCGGGCAGACTTGGTGATGTCTTTGCCCCACGAGGGGCCAACAGTTGTGACTGCCACATCGGTGATTTTGACGTTTGCTGCTTCAGCTAAGGCTGCAACTACTTTCTGGCTCTCCTTGATGGTGTCTACCCGACCAGAGATCCGAACAAGGCGAACCCCGTCTGAGGTTGTGACTACTTGATACTTCTCACCGGCATTTGTTCCAAACGCATCAAGCACAGTGGTTGCTTGATCAGTGGTGAGGGTGGCCGAGGGAACTTCCCAGATAGATCCACCCTCGAAGTCAATCGACAGGTCAACACCCTGAACTGCTATCGACAGGATCGAGCCGATGACCAAGATGAGCGAGACCACACCAAGCGGCACCCAACTTCTAGGAAAGTTAAAGTCGTTGTCTCCTCGGTAGACCCTAGATAATGCGTTCATGACAGGTCCTTCCCTGCTGGCACGGGGGTCTTTTTGCTGACTACTTCAGTGATTTTCCCATCGGTATATCCCTCTAGGTCATCTACTGGAATACCGAAGCGCTTGGGGTACTCCCCAAACTTGGACCGGGCAAAGACTGCCACTGCTGGCCTCAAGAAGAAGTAGGCGACCAAGAGGTCAAGAATCGTTGCTACTCCTAAGTAAAAAGCGAACCCCCGGACAGGGCCGATTGAAAGCCAATACAGCACACCGGCACCAATTAGTGAAGCCACATCTGCTTTCACAATCGTGGAGTACGCCGAGGCGAACGATTTATCTGCTGAGGAACGCAAAGACGCGCCGTTTCGTACGTCCTCTTTCAGGCTTTCGTAGAAAACGATGCTTGAATCCAACGAGATACCAATTGAGGCGACGATGCCAACCACCCCCGCAAGAGTAACCGTGGCCTGAAGGTTGCTCATGATGACCCACAGCATTGCCGCAGACAAGCTCAAACCGACTGCCGTGACGAGTCCAAGTAGGCGGTAATAGAGGAGTAGATAAGCCAGCACGATGAGCACCCCGATGAGGCCAGCAATTATCCCAGCCCGAAGCGCACCTTGGCCCAAAGTGGCAGAGATTGTCTCGGCCTGCTGCGGCTCAAGCTGAATTGGTAGAGAACCATAACGAAGCGCAACTGAGAGCGATTCGGCCTCATCTTTGGTAAAGCTGCCCGAGATCTGAATCTGGTCGGCCTTGAATGATGACGTATTAATTGTTGGGGCCGAAAGCACCACACCATCTAGAACAATTCCGAGTTGCCCTTTACCGCCGCCTTGGTCGGGGCAGGTGGGCGCACCTGAGTAGCACTGCGCTGCAATGGCATTGAACTTATCTATATTGTCTGCACCGGCCTTGAACGACGGGTTCACTGTCCATTTACCGTCTTGACCCAAGCTGGCAGTCGCACCCTTGACGGCGCGGCCATCTACTGCAACTGGCCCAAGCTTGTACACCGTGCCATCTTCGCCTCTCAGGGTGACCTCTGACTCCGGGGTTTGCTGATCGGTGGGCGTGAGTTCAGCCGCTAGCTGAGTCTCTGTTTGATAGAGCTCTGCAAACTTGGGGTCATAAACATTGACTCCCCATTGATTGAGCGGGGCGGGTGGAACCGTAGTGGTGGGAGAGGCTGTTGCTGCAACTGTGGTTGGCACAGGGTCTGCCCCCGGAGGAGCTTGGGCAGCGTTGCGCCCAGTCATGACTGAGCGCCCACCACCGCTTGACGCAACAGTAGTTTCTGGAGCGGCAGGGTCTGTTGGGGCTGCGGTGTCAGCGGGAGCGGCAGGGTCTGTTGGTGCGGCAGGGTCTGTTGGTGCCGAAGCGGCAGGCGACTTTGCCTGCTCATCTTCTACAACTTGCGCAGTGGTGACCCCGTCCGGAATGGCAAGCGCTTTGCGCAGCCTTGCAACGGTTTCATCGGCTGTTATCTTGGCTTTGCCAGTGGGTAGTTTACCAACGATTCCCAGCACTGGACGAAACTGAAGCTGCGCAGTTGAGCCAACCACAGCTAGTACCTCGGCTTGGTCTTTAGCCCCCGGCAGCTGCACAGAGATGGTGTTGCCCTGTCGAGACACTTCAGGCTCTGCTACACCAAGAGCGTCAACACGCTTGCGAATAATCTGAATGGCTTGGTCGAACTGCTCGTCAGAGACGTTATTAATGACTTTGCCCTTCTCAACAGGCTGAAGATTGACAGAGACCCCGCCTTGCAGGTCAAGGCCAAGCTTGGGGCTCTTACCCATCAGGATGGTCGCAAAGAGCAATCCGTAGACCACAAGCATTGTGGCCACCATCATTCGAACTGGGTGCTGTCGCATTGGCTTCTTTCGAGAGTTCTGACTTTTCTTGAGGCGGCTTCAGGTGGGGTGGAGACCGGTTGTCAGATCTCTGAACTTTAAATCACCCCTTCTCCTGACCTGCGCCTCTCAGAAGAAAAATAAATGCACTTCTTTGCTATCTACTTCTTGTTGATCTGCCCGGTAGAACCCTGAGAAGCAGCTTCTGAGGGTTCTGAATCGCTCACGTTGGCATTGCCCTGAGCGCTTTCTGAGTCTGATGGCTCAGAATCTGTGCCCGTGGCGGTCTCGATATCTGTATCAGGAGTCTGCTGCTCGCCAGCCTCTTCAGCCTTAGTTGAAGACCCGCCTAAGGCACCCGCAAGTAGGCCCTTACGGCCACGCGAAGCACCCTTAGACTTTGATGAACCCTTGGTGGGTTCCGCTGGTTCAGACAAGCTCCTTGCAACCCCCGACTTGGCAATGCGAATCACCACGTCAGTATCAATCTCTACGTGGTACAGGTCGTCTTCGACAAAGGTGATTGTGCCAATGATACCCCCTGTAGTTATGACCTCGTCGCCAGTCTCTAGCTTCGAGAGCAGGGCCGCCTGCTTCTGCCGCTGCTTACGCTGAGGCATGATTGTCATGTACAAAATCGCGCCCATGGGGATGAGGATGATGAGCAGGCCAGTAATGCTGCCCCCACCTTTTTTCTCTTGAGCAAGGATGGTAACCAGAAAAGTAATCACAGTTCCGGAAGTGTAGAGCCTTGACTCGAAGAACCCGAACCTGCCAGCGAAAACAACCCGGCCTACTTCCCCAGACCGGGTCCCATCTGCGACCAAACCAAGCCGACTTCTTGGCGAAGTTGCTGCAACTCACCCGCTTTAATCGCTGCACGAATCCGATCGACAAACCCTAGGATCCAGGTCAGGTTGTGGATGGTGCAAAGAGTGTGGGCAGTACTCTCACCAAGGCAACTCAGGTGACGCAGCAAACCACGCGGGTAGTTGGCACAAGTTGCGCACGGGCAATTTAGGTCAACTGCCTCCTCGCTGCGGGCGAACTCTGCTCGCTTGATGTTCAATCGTCCGCTATCTGTCAACAAGGTTCCGTGCCTTGCAAGTCGAGTAGGCAAGACACAATCAAACATGTCTACCCCTAGAGAGACGGCCTCTAGAATCGAAAGCGGATCTCCCACACCCATCAGATAACGGGGTTGATCCGCGGGCAGTTCTGCCAGAGCAGACTGCAGCGCTGGCAGCATCCGCTCGCGAGTCTCACCAACCGATAAACCGCCAACTGCATAGGCGTCAAACTCAAGCGCCACAGTCCGCTGAGCAGACTCGCGACGAAGCAGGATATTGTCTCCACCCTGCACAATGCCGAGCAATGCTTGATCATCAGTTCGGCGATGAGCCTTGCGAGCCCTAGCAGCCCAGGCCGCAGTGGTCAGTACAGCTTGACGCAGCACTGCTTCAGAAGATGGCAGTGGTGCGCACACATCAAGCACCATCTGCATGTCGGCACCAAGTAGTTCCTGAACCTCGACTGCACCCTCAGGAGTTAGCAAATAACTCGTGCCGTCATAGGTGGACTTAAATCGGGCACCCTCATCTGTGACTTGCGGTGCAAGTGAAAACACCTGATACCCACCCGAGTCAGTCAACATATGCCCCGAGAAACCCACAAAGCGGTGCAGGCCCCCGAGCGCAGCCACGGTCTCTGCCCCCGGCCGGAGCATGAGGTGGTAGGTGTTCGCAAGCAGAATTTCGGTCTGGGACCCCTGAGCGGTGCGCAAGCCGGCAAGCTCATGTGTGCTTAATGAACGGATTGCGCCGCGGGTTCCAACTGGCATAAAGACTGGTGTGGTGAACTTGCCTCGGGCAGTGATCACTTCAGCAGTTCGGGCGGCCCCGTCTGTGGCAGTTACCTTGAGCTTGAGCTTCATGGCAATCCTCTCAAGTTCGTTCGCGCTCTAGGAGCATGGCATCACCAAAGGATAAGAACCGATACTGACGCTGCAGGGCCGTGCTGTATAAGTCTTGCCAGCGCGGGCCAATGAAGGCTTGAATCATGGCAAGCAACGAGGAGCGCGGTAGATGAAAGTTGGTCATCATTGCGTCCACCGCCGCAAACTCGAAGCCGGGGGTAATGAACAATTGTGTTCGGCCTTGAAGCTGGCCATCGATTGCAGCAGACTCCAGAGCCCGAACCGTGGTTGTTCCCACGGCCACCACGCGTCGACCTTGCGAACGAGCAAGTTGCACCGCTGCAAATGTTTGCTCGGGAACTTGATACCACTCGGAATGAATCTGATGATCCTCGAGTTGCTCAGTTGTTACAGGACGGAAAGTGTCTAGACCAACAACTAGCTCAACTTTTTGTATCTGCACGCCGCTGGCTACAATTCGCTCTAAAAGTTCGGTGGTGATGTGAAGACCGGCAGTTGGTGCAGCGGCCGAAGCGGCACGTTGCGAAAACACTGTCTGGTAGCGCTCCTGATCACTCAGACGCTCATGGATATACGGAGGCAAGGGCGCCTCACCTGCGAGTTCAAGTGCCTTGAGTAGTTCACCCTGATGCAGCGGACGCACTTTTCGCCGGCCATCGCCTAGGTCGCTACCCATCTCAAAGCTCAACCCCCCTGCAGTTGCTGAAAGTAAGTCACCGGTGCGCAGCTTTCGAGATGGCCGACACAAGGCCTCCCACCAACCCTCATCTGCCTCTTCGAGTGGCTGCAACAACAGCACTTCCCCGGCACCGCCAGCAGAGCGCGTTACTGCTACTCGAGCAGGCAGAACTCTGGTTTCATTCAGAACCAACAGGTCATCTGATCGAAGAATTTTGTCAAGGTCCGCCACACGCGCATCTAGCGGTTCAGAACCGGGGCCAAGGTCAATCAGCAGTCGGGCAGAATCTCGCGGAACCGCTGGGGTTTGCGCAATGGCCTCTTGTGGCAACTCGTAGTTCAGATCTTCAGTGCGCATACCCGCAGCAGGCTACTGATTAAAAGCCCATCGACTTTCCGATGATCTCTTTCATGATCTCAGTTGTGCCGCCATAGATTGAGGTGACGCGAGCGTCCGTAAACGCCCGACCCACTGCATACTCGTTCATGTAGCCGTAGCCGCCGTGAAGCTGCACACAAGTATCAGCAACTTTCTTTTGAAGCTCAGTACACCACCACTTTGACATTGCGGCTTCTTCGGCAGTCAACGTTCCATCATTGAGGGCAAGCACGCTCTTATCGATAAAGCCCTCTGCGATAGTGATCTCAGTGTGCATCTCGGCCAATTTGAACCGACTGTTCTGAAAGCTACCAATCTTTTGTCCAAAGGCAGTTCGCTCGTTGCAGTACTCCACAGTCCAGTTGAGAATCGCGCGGGCATGAGCCACACCAGCCATAGCAATAGAGAGTCGTTCTTGGGGAAGGTTCTTAACTAGCAGCTTGAACCCTTGGCCCTCTTCTCCCATGCGATTCGCAACTGGAACGCGAACGTCAGTAAAGAACAGTTCTGCGGTGTCTTGGGAGTGCATGCCAAGTTTGTCTAGGTTGCGACCTCGTTCGAACCCTTCCATTTTGGCCTCGACGACAACCAAAGACATTCCTGAGTGACGCTGAGTTGGGTCCGTCTTGCAGGCAACGATGACAAGGTCAGACAGGATTCCGTTAGTAATAAAGGTTTTGGAGCCATTTAAGATGTACATATCACCATCTCGAACAGCTGTAGTGCTCATTGACGCAAGGTCGGATCCAATGCCGGGCTCAGTCATGGCAACTGCAGTAATGAGTTCGCCGGATGCAATCCCTGGCAACCAGCGCGCCTTTTGTTCTTCGTTGCAATAGTCCAAGAAGTACGGCAAGCACACATCGCTATGTAGTGTCATCCCCAGCCCAGCGGGGTAGACATCGGCTGCGCAAATCTCTTCAGCGATAATCAAGTTGTAGCGGAAGTCCTCTACTCCAGCACCCCCAAATTGCTCGGGCACCGACATTGCCAAGAAACCAGCAGCTCCGGCCTTGGAATACACCTCACGATCAATGACTCCTGCTGCTTCCCACTCCTCACGATGGGGCACAAGTTCTCTGTCTAAGAAGGTTCGAAAAGCCTTGCGAAACATGTCGTGCTCTTCTTCAAATAGTGAACGTTCCATGGGGGAACTCCTTGATATCGCTGCGAGATGAGTGGAAACTGACTGAGAAACAAGATTCTGTACCTAATAGCAAAGCATGAGATGGAGCAAAGAAGAAGTTGAGAACCAACAGTACGCAGCCCAAACTGAACTAGAGCATCAGCTAGGTCATGAACCTGAGCAGTTCTGTCTGCTGAAACCTGCTTGTTATGACTCAAACAGAGAAAGGTCAGTTCCTTCTTGGGCAGTAGCTGGAGGGACTAATCCAAGATGCTCCCAGGCCGCAGTTGTTGCCATCCTGCCTCTAGGCGTTCGCAGCATGAGCCCCTGCTGGATCAAGAACGGCTCGTACACGTCTTCGACAGTCTCTGTGGGTTCAGAAACAGCTATTGCCAGAGTTGATAACCCAATTGGGCCACCGCCGAATCGCTGACAGAGCGCCGACAAAATAGAGCGATCGAGTTTGTCTAGCCCGAGTGAATCAATGCCAAAGATTTCTAGACCCTGCCGAGCTGCTGCGGCGTTGATGCGCCCGTCGCCTTCGACTTCTGCCACATCTCTGACTCGCCGTAGAAGCCGGTTTGCAATTCGCGGCGTCCCGCGAGACCGGCGAGCAATCTCAACTGCACCCTCAGAATCGATCTCTACTTCAAGAATTGCGGCTGCTCGCTGCACAATCGCCTGAAGATCGTGTGGCTCGTAGTAATCGAGTCTGGCCACTAGGCCAAAGCGGTCTCGAAGTGGGCCTGTAATTAGCCCTGTGCGAGTAGTTGCTCCAACAAGACAAAACTGAGGAAGGTCCAGTCGAATCGATCGCGCTGCTGGTCCCTTGCCAAGAACAATATCGAGTTGGAAATCCTCCATTGCCGGATACAGGACCTCTTCGATTGACCGAGAGAGCCGATGAATCTCGTCAATGAAAAGCACGTCGCCCTCTCCTAGTTTGGTCAGGATGGCAGCCAAATCCCCGGGGCGTTCTAGCGCCGGCCCAGAGGTGATGTGCAGTGTGACGTCCATCTCTGCTGCAACGATGACCGACAGAGAGGTCTTTCCTAAGCCGGGTGGGCCAGCAAATAAAAAATGATCGGGAGCCTGACCACGCCGACGCGCAGCTTCTAATATGACCGAGAGCCTTCGCTTTAGCTCGGTCTGACCAACAAACTCGTCAAGGGAACGCGGTCGGAGCGAGAGGGCTAAATCTGCAGAATCTGCAGGATCGGCTGTGTCGGCGAACAAGTCTTGGTCAGTTCCCTCAGCGGAACTTGGCTTACCCTCTAGGGCAAGGTCCTCATCATCGGGTGCTGGATCTAACAGTTCGTCTCTTGCCATCAGGCTGCCTCTTTGGTGTTCATGCTTCTACGTCGCTGCGAGCAGTTGCAAAGCTTGACGCAACAAGTCCGATGAGTCTGCCAACTCTGGTAACTCCGAGAGCACTCGTGCAACTTCTTCGGGGCCATAGCCCAGCCCTAGCAAGGCATCGCGAACGTCACCTCGGGCAGAGTTGCCTGCGCCTGCATGTCCATCAGACTGGTTGCTGACTGCTTCCCCATCGGGAACTTTCAACTTAGTTTTTAGCTCAATCATTAATCTTGCAGCGGTTTTCTTGCCTACTCCGGGAACCATACAGAGGCCATCAATGTCCTCAGTTGCAAGAATCTGGCGAAGCCCCAGCGGGGAATGCACCGACAAAATAGCAAGACCCATTGAGGGCCCTACCCCATGAGTAGAAATAAGTGTTTCAAATACGCGGCGCTCTTCAATAGAGGTAAACCCAAAGAGTGTTCCTGCATCTTCTCGCTGATGATGATGAACGTGCAGGAATACCTCGGAACCAACCGGACCTAGTTGATCTACCACGGCCGGCGTGACCTGTACTCGATAACCAAGGCCAGCAACCTGTACCAAGAGTTCGGCAGCGAACTGATCTAACAGTTCGCCTCGAAGCGAACCAATCACTTTGTGGCTCCCGATTTGATTAGCTGCTGCGCCCCTGAAGAAAAGGCCACGTGCGTGAGTGCAATTGCGGCGGCGTCTGCCGCGTCTGCTGGCCTAGGCGGCTGATCAAGTCGAAGAAGAATTTGCACCATCTGCTGTACCTGCTCTTTATCTGCGCCTCCGTACCCAGCTACAGCATCTTTTACCTGATTCGGCGAGTACTCAACCACTTCTATGCCGCGGCTTGCGGCCTCGGCCATGACAACACCTGCGGCCTGTGCCACCGAGATTGCGGTACGAACATTGGTCTGAAACAAGACGCGTTCAATAGCCACTGCTTGAGGCGGAAACTCATCGAGCAGCTGATGAACGTCAGACCACAACTCGGCAAGCCGCACGGGTACCGCGGCAGCGACATCGGTTCTGATTACTCCAAGGGCAACTGCCTGGCTCTGTCCCCGCGATACCCGTAAAACGCAGTAACCGCATCGGGTTAAGCCAGGGTCAACTCCAAGAACGAACACAGGTTCGATCATAGTGCTTGCGGGGTACGCCCCGAGTGACCCCTGCTAAGCAACGGTCGGCGGGTTACTAATCGTCGAAGCGTTCCGGTTTTAGAGAAAAATTCGCACGCTAAGGTCGGGCGGATTCGGTCGAGCCTCCTCACCCCGCTTGTGGGATACCCCAGGGTTGTTGGAATACCCACTATGGCCGTGAGTTCACCCTGCGTCTGCGGCGAGTTCTTATCCTGCAGACAAGGTACGGTCCGCCTACGGAGTGCACCCGCGTGTGCGGGGAGGTCGGTCTGAGAGCGTCTCAGTGTTCACAGGCTCCGTGAGTGCACCCGCGTGTGCGGGGAGGTCGGGTGAACCCCGGAAAGAACGCGATTTTAAGCAGGTTCACCCCCGCGTGTGCGGGGAGGTCGCTTCGACGCGGACCTAGCCGAAGGGTCGCACGGGTTCACCCCCGCGTGTGCGGGGAGGTCGTCTCTACTAGCGAGCCGTCAGGGGTACCTTGGGGTTCACCCCCGCGTGTGCGGGGAGGTCTCGGCCTGATCGTCCTCGCGATAGCGGGGCTAGGGTTCACCCCCGCGTGTGCGGGGAGGTCCTGGCTTGATTGAGGGTGCTGCGGATTACATAGGGTTCACCCCCGCGTGTGCGGGGAGGTCTTTATAGCCCTACGGACGACGCGGTGCATTTGGGGTTCACCCCCGCGTGTGCGGGGAGGTCGCGCCTGGCTCACCACACAAGGCGCGCTAGGTGGGTTCACCCCCGCGTGTGCGGGGAGGTCGCAGTCCCTCCAGTAACACGGTCCATCCAGCCGGGTTCACCCCCGCGTGTGCGGGGAGGTCGCATCCACCATCCGGGCACACGGCAACCCGGTGGGTTCACCCCCGCGTGTGCGGGGAGGTCAAAAAACTCCGGTCACTCCCGGCGGTACAGGAGGGTTCACCCCCGCGTGTGCGGGGAGGTCGATGCCTTTGCCGTTGTTGCCGAGGTGCGGGAGGGTTCACCCCCGCGTGTGCGGGGAGGTCGGACGTACGTTTACGCAGGGCACGGTTTTGGAGGGTTCACCCCCGCGTGTGCGGGGAGGTCTCTGTGCGCGGTGCAGGAGCAAATACCAGCAGAGGGTTCACCCCCGCGTGTGCGGGGAGGTCGGG
>Ga0105055_10000539_pt1 | contig 58901 bp, 54 predicted proteins | sample BON03_FD_78090 | JGI IMG/M metagenome (GOLD analysis project Ga0105055, IMG submission 78090) | Freshwater microbial communities from Lake Bonney liftoff mats and glacier meltwater in Antarctica - BON-03 | ecosystem: Environmental > Aquatic > Freshwater > Ice > Glacier meltwater | place: Lake... | reverse complement strand
GAAGGCAGTGGTCCAGATAGCGTTTAACGCTGGCGAGGACTTTCGGGTTTTCCGGGAGGTGTGGAAATTGTTTTACTCCGGCGAGCATGCCGTTGGCAGTCGACGCGTTGTCCGCCACACAGGAACAGTTCACCAGACCATCCGCGTTGAGATCATAACCGTAGCCCATATCAAACATGTCCGGGTGGTGAACGCCTTGATACTGCATCATCCGATCGTTGAAGCGCCGGCAGAGGGCGGTCATACGGGCATCGTCGAGGAGCGCCATGGTGCGGGCGGCTCCTGTGACGACGTAGGATTCTTCAAAGCAGGCCTGCATCGGGTGGGCCATGCCCGGGCTCGCAATGATGTGATGCGAGAAATAGTTCCAGTTTTTGATGAGACCGCGTGCGACGACGGTGGGGTTTAGTTTCATGATAGGGGTATGATTAAGCGCAAATGTCTTTGCAGACCAGTGGGTGTGGTCAACGCAATAGATGCACGATCGTGGTGGAATGTCTTCGAAGTTCTCTCGACAAAAAAACCGCCGACATGAAGCCGGCGGTTTTTAAAATGGTCGGGCCGGTGAGATTTGAACTCACGACCTCTTGCACCCCATGCAAGCGCGCTACCAGGCTACGCTACGGCCCGAAACAAGAGAACGGTGACAAAGCGGTATACTGGCGTCAGTAGCAAGTGGATTTTACGAACAGAAAGTGAGAAACTGAATCGAACTAATGGGAAAGTTTCTTTGAGGGACTACGTAGAAGGGCAACGAACCTTGCGTCGGTCGGCCTATGTTTCGAATCCACCCCTATTTGGTAGTCAGAGAGCGAGTATTTTGTCTCTGTATTCCCTCTCTTGGTATGAGGATGTGTTTACAATCAATTCTGTGGCGTTGGCGTTTCGTGATCTCTTTGGCGAGTGTCATTCTGATTGCTTCGGGGCGCGGTTCGGTCGCGGCGCCGGATATCGTTGACTTCGATAAACTGGCGCATTTTTCGATTTACGGATTACTCGCTACTTTGGTCGCGCGAGCTGGGTTTCCCGGAAGTCGCGGGTGGTGGGCGGTGTTATTGGTGTCGTTATTTGGATTGTCTGATGAATGGCACCAGAGTTTTACGCCGGGTCGGTCGGTTGAGCTCTACGACTGGTTGGCCGATACGCTGGGCGCGCTGACCGCAGTGACGCTATACGCCAAGTGGGACCGATATCGGCGCGTGCTAGAACTTCCTTTGAAATGGCGAAAAGCACGGGTTGAAAAGTCAGTCAGAGTCGTCCCCAATTAGTTCGATGACTTCTGCCGAAGCCCAGACTAAACTCTCCGCACTGCGCGATGCCGTGGCGCATCATGATGAGCTTTATTATCGGAAAGCTCAGCCGGAAATCGGCGATGTTGATTACGATCAACTCAAGCGCGAGCTGGCTGATTTAGAGGTCGCGTTTCCCGAGCTCGTTTCTGCCGAATCGCCGACTCAGCAAGTGGGAGATGATCGGGCCGAGGGGTTTGAGACCTACCAGCATCGGCTGCCGATGCAGAGCCTCGATAACACGTATTCAGTTGAGGAGTTGCGTGAGTTTCATGCGCGCCTCGGGCGTTTGCTTGAACGCGAGGAACTCGCCTATGTGGTAGAGCCGAAGATCGACGGATTGGCGGTGAGTCTGACTTACGAACGAGGGGAACTGGTGCGCGCCGTGACGCGTGGAAACGGTGCCGAGGGTGATGATGTCACGGTGAATATCCGCACGATAAAATCGCTCCCAACTCAGTTGAAAACGTCGGCGGCGATTCCTGAGGTTATCGAAATTCGTGGGGAGGTTTTTATGACGCTCACGGAGTTTGCGCGGATCAATCAGGAACGTGAAGAAGCGGGTGAACCTCTCTATGCCAATCCGCGAAATCTGGCGGCGGGCACTTTGAAATTACTGGATCGAGCCGAGGTCGCGTCGCGTCAGCTCGATATTGTCCTCTATGGTCTCGGTTTTTGTGAACCGGCAGAAGCGGGTGGCGAAACGCAGAGTGGCTTTCACTCCTTGGTGAAAGCGTGGGGTTTGCCGACCGCAGAAAAATTGTGGTCGGCTGAGGGCATCGACGACGTGTGGGCTGCCGTGCAAGAGGTCGATCAGATCCGAGACGAGTTTGCCTACGCGACTGATGGCGCGGTGGTGAAGGTGGATTCGATCAAGTTGCAACGCGAAGCTGGGAGCACGAGCAAGGCGCCACGTTGGGCGATGGCGTATAAATTTGAAACGGAGCGTGCGGAAACATTGCTCAAGGCGATCACGATTCAAGTGGGCCGCACGGGTGTGCTTACGCCGGTAGCAGAATTAGAGGCGGTGCAGCTCGCGGGCTCCACGGTAGCGCGCGCGACGTTGCACAATCGCGATGAGATCTTGCGAAAAGATATTCGGGTGGGCGACCGGGTTTATGTTGAAAAGGCGGGGGAGATTATCCCGATTGTGATCGGCGTGAATCTGGCGGAGCGCACACCGGAATGCGTCGCGTATACGTTTCCAGAGAATTGCCCGGAGTGCGAGACCCCAGTCGTGCAGTTTGAAGGTGAGGTCGCGTTGCGGTGTCCGAACTACGAATGCCCCGTGCAGGTGCGTCGTCGATTGCAGCATTTCGCATCGAAGGCCTGCCTCGATATTGATGGGCTGGGGATCGCGATGGTGGATGCGTTGGTCGAGAATGGTTGGGTGCGTCGCATCGCTGATATCTATCGGCTGAATCGCGACGATCTACTCACACTTGGCAAGAACGTGGATAAATCGACGGACAAGCTGCTCGCGGCAATTGAGGCGAGTAAAACCTCCGAACTGTGGCGAGTGATTCACGGTTTGGGGATCACGCATGTGGGGGCCGCGGCGGCGAAGGATTTAGCGAAATACTTTCAGAATTTGAAGTCGTTGAGTGAGGCTCAAATGGAGAATTTCCTCGGAGAAAAGAAAGCCACGCGGATCAATGGCATCGGCGAAACCATGGCGCGGGCGATTGTCGGCTATTTCCTGAAGCCGGAAAATGCGGCGCTCGTGGATGAGCTACTTGCGGTGGGGTTTGATCCGGTGTCACCGGCAAAGGCGGCTCCAGTCGGCACCACGTTTGTCGGAAAGACTTTTGTGCTCACCGGGACGTTGCCCACGATGACTCGGGATGAAGCGAAAGCGCTAATCGAACAAGCTGGGGGCAAAGTCACCGGAAGCGTGAGCAAGAAAACCAGCTATGTGCTTGCGGGGGAGGAAGCCGGATCGAAGCTCGCCAAAGCGGAAGGCTTGGGCGTGGCGGTGATCGATGAGCCCGAGTTACGACGAATGTTGAGCGACGATTGAAGACCTAGCGGTCTTCTTTCTTTGACCGTCTGGCCCGCATCTGGTCGGGTAGACGGATGTTTAAATCTAAACGGTTTCATCTGTTCGCGTTGTTGAGTGCACTCGTTACCACCAGTGCCTGTGCGCAAAACGAGCATGTGGTGCCTCCGCAACTGGACCACAGCGATACGGTGAAATTTGAAATGGGCGGAACGATAGATTATTTCCACCGCCATCGGCTGGAAGTCGAAGATGTGCCAGCGGAAAGACAGGCCATTTATCAGAGCACGAGAACGGGCGAACTGGATGTGCGAGTGAGTGGTTTGCAGGATCAACCTTATCGGGTCCGTTTGGAATACGTGGAGCAGGACATGAATGCGCCACGCCAAATGTTCTTCAATATTTTGATCAATGGAGAAGTCGTGCAGCGTGAAGTGAATATCTTCAATCAGGTCGGTAACCGACGGGTGTTGAGCTACGACTTCACGGCGAATCCCGAGGATGGGGTGATCACCTATGGACAGCGGATTGCAGTGAAAAAATCCTATCTTCCGACTTTCGTCCTGATGCAGATTTACGATATGCAGGATCGAATGGTGGGCGAGTATTCCGCTTATGAATCGCGACCGGCTGATTGGGATTGGCGGGGGTATCTCGACAAAATTTACTTTGGGTCGATCAAGGATGATCACGATACGCCGCCTTGGGAGGGCACTTATAAAATTCGGGCGCATGAAACTGAGAAGCTAACCGCAGCCGATGTGGTCGGGCCGGATGGAATCGCTTATCCGAATTGGACGAATGTGGGTATCCCTGGTGGGATCCCTGATTTGGCCAACACCTTGTCTGCGGCGGATTACGGTATGGTGCCAAATGATGAAGGAGATGATTCCGCGGCTTTGAAAAAGGCGGTCGCGGCCCTACGAGCTCAAGGTGGGGGCGTGCTGTTTATTCCCGAAGGAGTTTACTACTTGGATCGCCCGGTGGAGATCAAGGGCGACAACATGGTGCTGCGTGGCGCGGGGATGAAGAAGACGCGATTGATCTCACGTTTCTCGATGAAGGACTCGTCACCCGAACTTCACGGCATCACGAAAGACCAAGCGATGGGACCGACAAATTTTGTGTATACGTGGGTTGATCCCCAGGGGATGACGGAGATCAAACTGGAAGCTAATGGTAAGCTGGTGAAGAAAACGGCTTATACGGGATACTGGGAAAACATTTTTCTGTATCGATTCACGGGAATCGAGCTCTTGGCCACAGACGGTCCTGGCCGAAAGAAGTTAACTGTCACTGTATCCTATCGCGATGGCACCCAGCGCCAGGTGACAAACGAGATTCTCTTAACCGATGAAACGGTCTCTGGAGACCGTGCGTATGGGTCCCTCGGAGCGCTCGTGTTTCGCGGAGAGGGCGTTCAGGGCGCTTTGATCCCGCTGGCCCGCGACGGTCTACGTGGAGATATGAGCCTTGAGGTAGCCGATGGCCACGGCTTGAAGGCGGGCGACCGTATTATTCTCAATGCACCGAATACCACCCGTTGGCGTAAGTTGCTCCGCAACGATCACGTTGGCGGTAGCTATCGTCGCAATATGTATGAGATCACGGCGGTTGAGGGGAATCGCATTTTACTGCCGGAAGCTTTGCGGATCGACTTTCCCGTAATCGATGGCGCGACGGTGCAGACGTTTCGCCCGCAGTTGCATTGTGGGGTGGAGGATCTCGGAGTGGAGAACGCGAATAACACGCTGCTGTTCAGTGTCGTTTTTGAATACGGATGGGAATCTTGGGTGCGTGGATTGGAAGTGATTAAGACCGGCAACAAGGCCCTCTACATGCCCAATTCCAAACGCTGCGAAGTGCGGGATTCGATCTTTGATCGCTCATGGATCAACGAGGGCGGCACCGCGTATATTGGTTGGGAGCATTCTTACGACAGTTTGATGGAAAACGTGGAGACATTTGATATGCGGCACGCGCCGGTCTATCAGTGGTCATCGTCCGGTAATGTGATTCGCAACAGTGTATTTCATAACAGCGATGCGCAGTGGCACGCCGGTTGGACGAATGAGAATCTCTTTGAGGGTCTGACCGTGGAGTCTTCTCAGGATGGCGGGTCCTATGGAAATGGCATGTGGTCATCCGGTCCGGAAGACATGGGCCACGGCCCGAACGGTCCGCGTAATGTGATCTATAATTGCAATATCACTTCGACGAAGGGAGGCGTCTGGATGGGGGGGATGAATGAAGCGTGGCTGTTTCTCTACAACCGATTCGTGGTGGGGCGTGGGCCGGCTATCCTCGCGAAGGCCGCCAGCTTCGATCATATCATCCAAGGCAATGTGTTTGTGATGCTGGAGCCGTATCCGGCCGCGATCTATCTGGGCTCGCGCGACTGCATCGGCATCGAGCTCATCAATAATCGTTTCTATGGTGACGTGGACCAGTTGGTAGGTGGGCAGGCCCGCCCTGCGGTCGAAAAGGATAATCGCATCCTTCAATCGGGTAACATCGCGCGGCCGCATCCGCCGGTTCGCTCCATTTACGAATGGCAACAAGAACGTCGCGAGGAGATCCGCGCTGAGCAGTTGCGTCTGGCGAAATTGAGAGGGCGTTAACAGCGCCTTGCGCAGATCAGCGACCGGAAATTGCTCACGCGATGGAACGTAATTATGTTGGTATCATGAGGGCTACGAGCCTCGTGATCGCCTGAGGTCGTCGGGTGGTCTGAGCTCGCATCAGAATAGGCTCCAATCCGCTCGGATCTTAACCCGCGACTTGGCCTCTCCCGACGGCGTTTCATCACGAGATAAACGCCGCCGTTGGCGTGCCAGACATTGGCGGGTGCTTGATGCCAGAATTCGCCTTTAGTTAAGAGCGAAACGACAGACCAAGACTCACCGTTGTCGGTCGATCGTGAGATTCTCAGATCACCGCGAGGGTCCCATTGTTCATCGTCGTGGTCCGATATCATTACTCGGAAATTCAGACCTTCGTGGGCGGGTTTGGGTGTGTCGTCGAGATGGGGTTTCTCGTTTTGCCGTAGGCTTCCAATATCCATCGTCGCGAGCATGCGGCCATTCGGGCAGCGCCAGATACCGGGACTATAGGCGCAGCACTTCTGAGGATCGCTCGATTTGTAGAGCGCGACATAGACTTGGGCCAGCGGGGCATGCAGACGCAGACAGTGAGGAATCGCCCGCGATCTAACGATGCAGAAAAACAGCTCTAACTGATTTTATTGGCGAGCTTACGAGTGAGGCACTTATTCCAGCCACGCAGCACGAGACGCGCATTGGGGTGGCCGTTCTCGGGTTCGATCTCGTCATCACCGGCATGCATTTGCACGAGCACGGTTTTGCGCAGTCGCCGTGAATGGTTGTGCATTGATCCGTGGAGGGTGAAGTAGTTGAAGAAGACCACATCGCCGGGTTCGGCCTCGAGAACCGTGGCATTTTCGAGGGGATATTGATCCAGAAAATCGCAGGGTTCCTGTCCTCCCGTATTCGGCACGCGACCCAGTTTATGCGAACCAGGATAAACCCGTAAGCAGCCCATTTTATCGGTAGCTGGCGAGACGTGGATGATGGCTGCCATCATGGTGTCTTTGACAGAAGGAAAATACGACCAGTCCTGATGCATGGTGAAGGGCATGCCGTTTCCCGTGGGCTTCTGGAAGAGTTTGGTGTGATGGAGGATGATATCGGGGCCGAGAATCGCCTCGGTGACATCGAGGAAACGTTTGGCTTGGATCGCACGCATCCACTCCTCCGAGTAGCATTGCACATTGCTAGTGTGGGTGATGGTGCTGCTGGCCCCACCAACTTTTTCCTGTCGCTCTCCCTTCCACTGATCGCTGTTGAGATCACCGGTCCGGGTTAGTTGTTTCACGATCCGATCGAAGTCCCGTCCCAATTTTTCCATTTGGGCGGAGTTGAATAAACCACGTGCGACGTAGTAGCCGTTTTCGTCGAAGAAGGCTTTTACCTTTTCAGACTTATTCATTAAGCGATGAGGTTTACGCTAGAGTGAGAGTCTTGGGTCTGCCGTGGGCTACATTCCCTTTTTCTGCAGAGCTTGGCTGAGCTCCTGCATGAAGGCCTGACCATCTTCCGGGCTGGGGCGATAGCCGGGTTCGGAAATTTCGCTGAACCCAGGACGTCCGCTGTGATCGACGACCCATTTGCCGGTGACACCATCGCTGAAGGTGACATCGCCACTAGCGAGCGCATTGGGATCGAGGGTGGCGTGATCGACATTCACCGTCACGTTACCAACGGGTTCAGGAGAAATTTCCTCGGTGGCGGGAGCCTCGCCTTCGGCTGGGGGCGGCGGCGGCGGAGCTTTGCTGACATCACTGGTGTCTACCTTGGGAGCGGCGTCCTTCAGGATGAGTTCGAGATCATCGACGAGGAATCGCACATCCATATAGGTCATGGTGATCTCTAATTCTTCGAGGAGTTTCTTTTGGACGACCGAAAGATTATCTCCGGCGGTTACCCATTGGGCGACGATTTGCTTTTGCTCAGGTGTAAGGCTCATCAGGTTTTGGAATGTGGAGTTTCGATTCTGGATTTCAATCAAGCAACCTAGTGCCTGACGATCCCAAATAGCGAATCGGACCTCTGATTACTTGGAGAGCTGAGTGCGGAGAAATTCAATACTTCCGCGCATGCCGGCATCCTGCTCCATCATATTGTCTACGGCCTTGCAGGCGTGGATGACAGTTCCGTGGTCGCGTCCGCCGAACGCATCACCAATATTCTGCAGCGAATGCTTCGTGAGCGTGCGGGTGAGGAACATCGCGATTTGGCGGGGAATGGCGATATTGTTGGGGCGACGCTTACTGGTCATGTCCGTCTGGCGAATTTGAAAATGCTCGGCAACTCGCTTCTGGATCGTTTCTACGGTGAGCATGTTCTGAGCCTGCTCCATGAGCACGTCTTGCAGGAGCTGTTCCGTGATTGCGAGATCGAGGGGCTTGCCGGTGAGCGCCGCATAGCTGCTCACTTTGATTAGCGCGCCTTCGAGACGGCGGATGTTTTTGGAAATATTCTGAGCGATGAAATTGATGATCTCATCGGGGATAGTGGTATTCAGGCTGGCCGCCTTGGAGCGAAGAATCGCGGTGCGGGTTTCGACATCGGGCACCTGAATATCGGCGGGGAGGCCCCATTCGAAACGGGATACGAGGCGCGCTTCGAGTTTGGCGATCTCGCTGGCGCGGCGATCGCTCGACAGCACAATCTGTTTTCCGGATTCGAAGAGATCGTTAAAGGTGTGGAAGAATTCTTCCTGAATGCGCTCCTTGCTAGCGAGAAACTGCACGTCGTCGAGGAGCAGGATGTCGGCGTTGCGGTAGCGCTGGCGGAATTTGGTGAGCCCATTTTCCTGTAGGGCTTGGATAAACTCGTTGGTGAATTTCTCAGTGGAGAGGTAGGCCACGCGGGCCCCGGGATTATTTTGGAGCATGGCATGGCCGATGGAATGCATCAGGTGGGTCTTGCCGAGTCCGGTATCACCGTAGAGGAAAAGAGGATTGTAGGCCTGAGCGGGTGCCTGGGCGACCGCGAGCGAGGCGGCGTGGGCCATCTGGTTGTTTGAGCCGACGACGAAGTTTTCGAACGTATTACGCGGGTTGAGCGTTCCGGTGATGGCACCGCGATCATCGTAACGGGTGGTCCGTCGCGGGGTGGTGCGAGCTGGGGCAGGTGCAGACTCCAGTTTAGCGCTCTTGGCAGGCTCAACTGGGGTGTCGGTCTTACGTAAGATGACGTTTACCATTTGGCCCGTATTGAGGCGCAAACGTTGAGTAATCAGGTCTAAGTAGTTATCGTGGATCCAGATCGCCGCAAAGTCATTGGGCACTCCCAGCGTCATGCTTTCCTCGGTGGATTCGAGGCACAACATGGGCTCGAACCACATTTGGAAGACATCCTCCGGAAACAGCTCTTTGAAATCGCATTTTACGGTTTCCCAGAGGCTGGGTGATAGAGAGAGGGAAGGCATTATCAGGGCAAAGGTCGGTGTTTATTCACATTGGTCAGGAACTGCTCCCAAAACACGTCGATAATCCGTAAACCATGCCTTCTGTAAGCGAAAATTTTATGTCCGGCGCGCATCCAACTTGGGGGTAAGGGAGTATGACATGTAAGTCATTGTCGGCCAGGGGGTAATGTATGGTGCTACCAGAAGGAGGTAGGAGAGTAGTAATCAACGTGGGAAAGAACAGCCAGCGGAGGAAAATCAAACTAGCAGAAGACCAGTAACTGTGAACCTAAAAAGCATTTCAAGGTCAACTTCCTGACAAGTTATTCACAATGATTTTGAGGATAACTTTTTCAATTTTATTGTTGCGTGAGATTAGTAGGTTTTCGTCAGGGAGCTTCAAGGAAGGGTGTAGTTTTTTCACGATTACGCGACAATCCCGGGGTGTTTCATAGGTTAGGATAGGGTCACCGAACAGTAACGGCGTTAGATTTTGAATACGCTTTTCGTCACGTTTTAGCCCCCCACAGGATCGATCCATTTGCCGTGTTCCTTGATCAAATCGATCAGCCGATTGTCTGCTTCGATCTGAGGAATATTATATTGGACGCATTCTTTGCCGACATAGAGGTTGATCTTGCCCGGAGCCCCGCCCACATAACCAAAATCAGCGTCGGCCATTTCGCCTGGGCCGTTGACGATACAGCCCATGATGGCGAGCTTCACTCCTTTGAGGTGGCCGGTTTTTTCGCGAATGCGCTGCGTGGTGGTTTGGAGATCGAAGAGCGTGCGACCGCAGCTCGGGCAGGCAACGAACTCCGTCTTCGAAGTGCGCGCCCCTGCACCTTGTAGGACATTGTAGGCGAGTTTCACCGAGCGCACGACGTCGGCCTCGGTTTCGATACTGATCAGATCACCAACCCCATCGCAGAGGAGGCTACCGGAAAGAAACGAGGCTTCGAGTAAGCGTGAAAGGAAGCTCGCGTCGGGCTGCAACGCGGTCTGCGTGGTGTTGCGAATCCAGATGGGTGCGCGCGAGCCAATCAGATGGAGCTGCTCGGCGAGATTACGATATGCCCCGACGGCGTGTCGGGCGGGCAGATCGCCATCGGCGACAGTGAAAATAAAACTGGCGTCACCGAGTTCGCGAAGCGTGTCGCCAAGTGAGGCAAAATCAGCTGCGGTGATTTGCGCCGTGATCAAGTAGTGTTGCTCGCGTGCCCACTGCGTGAAAGCGGTGAGTTGGCCGCTCGCGTTGGCCTCGAATGAGCGACTCAACACAGTGCCAGCGGGAAGTTTGGCCGCGTGTTCACGAAGCGTTTCGAGGGAAACTCCGTCGGCAAGCTCGAGAACAAGAAACGTGTTTGCCTCGGATGTGAGTAGCGCCAGATCGTCCGCACGGTTGATCGGCACCGCGATGCCTTCGGCGGGAGTATCGATCAATTTAGCCGCGGCGATTTGGGCACGCACAGTAGCGAGATCGGCTGCCGATGGCGCGCGCACGATGACAGTGGGCGGTTGTTCAGGGCCCACGGTGATTTTCGCACCGAGGTGGATGAGGTTGGTTTCGCGTCGATTGAAATGATACGGATCGATGGATTCGGAGATCGGAGATCGAAGATCGGAGATCGGAGAAGGGGACCACAAGCTCATTGCTTTGTCCGCGATTGTGCGCGCGACGGGCACTTCATAAACGGAGTCTTCGGTGAGGGAGACGCGGATCGTGTCGCCGAGGCCATCAAGGAGGAGCGAGCCGATGCCGATAGCGCTTTTGATGCGCCCGTCTTCACCATCTCCCGCTTCAGTTACGCCGAGATGCAAGGGGTAGTGCATATCTTCCATGGCCATACGTTGCACGAGCAAGCGATAGGCCTGAATCATGACCTTCGGATTGGAGGCCTTCATCGAGAGGATGGTTTGTTTGAAACCGTGTGATTCGGCGATGCGGAGAAACTCGAGAGCGCTTTCGACCATCCCGAGCGGCGTGTCGCCGTAGCGGTTCATGATCCGATCACTAAGTGAACCGTGATTGGTGCCGATTCGTAAGGCGCGACCTAATTCTTTTGACCGCAGGACAAGCGGTGAAAATGAGTCGTGGAGGCGCTGCAGCTCGCGTCCATATTCCGCGTCGGTATATTCTTGGACGGCGAATTTCTTTTTGTCGGCATAGTTGCCGGGATTCACACGGACTTTCTCGACGTGTTCGATCGCTTCCATCGCAGCGGAGGGGAGAAAGTGAATATCCGCAACGAGGGGGATATGCTCAAAGCCAGCTGCGGTAAACTGTTCTCGAATGGGGCCAAGGCATTTGGCAGCGGTGACATTGGGCGCCGTCACGCGGACGATCTCGCAGCCCACTTCGGCCAACGCGATGCATTGCTTGACGGTCGCGGCGACATCCTGCGTATCGCTGGTCGTCATCGATTGGATGCGCAGGGGATTTTGACCGCCGACACCGACTCCTCCGAACACGACTTCGTGAGTGGGACGGCGAACGGTTTGAAAACGTGAAGCGCAATAGGACATGACTTCCTTATTGGTCATTTCTTATCGCCGAATGAGCAACGCCATTTCCGAAATGGCGGGAAAATCTTTGCTGCGGTTGAGCCGAATCTTATTCAGCGGCCTCTTCCTGCGGGGCGGGATCGTTGGGAAGATTATCGCGGACGATGCGGCGCACATCGAAGAAACTCACGTAAATGATCATCGAGAAAAGGAGGATCACAAACGTGCTCTGGGTCGCCATGATGAAATTGATCGGCAGGGCGCGGCCACGAATTTTGGCGATAGTGGCGAAGAGCATCTGCCCACCGTCGAGCACGGGGATGGGGAGCAGGTTGAAGATCGCGAGGTTCACATTTACCAAGATCGTAAACATCAGGATAGTGATGAAACCGGCTTCAGCGGCGCTGTGAAAGATGCGGAAAATACCCACCGGTCCGGAAAGTTTGGAAAGACCGATGTCCGAGCTCGGGTGGATCAGGCTGCGCAGGGTGCGGACGGTCATCACCGCGTGATTGGCGATTTGCTTAAAGGGCGAAGGATAAGTGCGGGAGAAACCCGTGGTCAGGCCGATGTCAAGTGGAGCTTCGATCGCATCGCCAGTGCGCTCCGGAATCGTGAATTGGGTTGATTTCCCGTCGCGCAGGACCACGACGGTAATCAACGCGCCCTTGGAGTCGGCGATGATGTTTTGATAAACACCGGCATTGATCACGAGTTGTCCGTTGAGAGTGCGAATCTCGTCCTTGGCCTGAAACCCGGCTTTTTCGGCAGTGCTACCCTCAGTCACACCGGTGACGATTAATTCGTAACCGGCGTCGATGCCGACTCGGCGAAATTTTTCATCGCCTGAGAGGCGTGGGTAAACGGCGATGGTCAGGATTTCTCCGGCCCGATCAATGGTAAATATGGTCTTGGGATTCCCGTCCGCAGTGCGATCGGAGCCAGTGACGATCGTTTGCACGATATCCATCCACTCGTTGATCTGATATCCGTCGATTGCGACGATGGTGTCACCGATTTGGAGTCCGGCTTCGGCGGCGGGGGATGTGACTTTGCTGTCGTCGGCCAATGTCAGAGTCGGACTCACATAACCGATTCGCGTGCTTGCACTCATGCTGCTGGCAGGTTGCCCCGCGAACCAAATCACGGTCGCGAGGGCGAGGGCGAAGAGAATGTTAAAGGCGGCGCCAGCCACGAAGACCAACATTTTGGTGCCGTAGGTGATGGGCGGTAGCGCATCGACATCCACCTCACTGTCTCCCTCGATCCCGCGCAGATCGGCGAGTTGAGGGAGCGTTACGTAGCCACCGAGTGGTAGCCAAGAGATGCGATATTCCACGCCATCCTTACCTTTCCACGAAAACATTTTCGGACCGAATCCAATGGAGAATCGCTCGACGTGCACCCCGCGGCGACGCGCGGCGAGAAAGTGGCCGAGCTCGTGGACAAAAATTGATCCGCCAAAAAATAGGACGACCAGAAAGATCGACCAGACGTTGGAGAGGAGAGTGGGAAGAATGTCAGGGGACACGGTTAGTTGGAAAAGTTGGGGGTGGCTGTCGTGGCGATGCGCCGGGCTTCGGAATCAATGGCCAAGACATCAGCCAAGTCGGTCGGTTCACGAAAAGTGATAATTTGTAAGGTGGTATCGACTAAGCTTGGAATCGCAAGAAAGGGAATGCGTTCTTCGAGGAACGCAGCCACGGCGATTTCGTTGGCTGCATTGAAAACTGCGGGTGCGCATCCGCCCGTCGACATCGTTTCTTTCGCGAGACGCAACATCGGGAAACGAGCTTCATCCACCGGACGGAATTCCAGCGAGAGCAGCTTCGTGAAATCGAGAGCAGGTTCCACGCCCGCAACCCGATCAGGATAGAGCAGGGCGTGCTGAATCGGAAATGTCATCGAAGGTGGGCAGAGCTGCGCCAGCATCGCGCCGTCTTGATATTCGACGAGGCAGTGCACAATACTTTGCGGGTGGAGGACCGCATCGCATTGTTCGGGGCGAAGATCGAAAAGGCACTGCGCCTCGATCAGCTCCAAGCCCTTGTTGGCGAGGGTGGCGGAATCGACCGTGATTTTCGGTCCCATGTCCCAATTGGGGTGCTTGAGCGCATCGGCCACTGTGACGTGCTGGAGTTTCTCAGCCGGCCAATCGCGAAACGCGCCGCCGCTCGCCGTGAGTATAATACGACGCACGTCTGCTTGTGAATGGCCTTCGAGGCACTGAAAGACTGAGTTGTGTTCGCTATCCACGGGCAGGAGTTGCACGCCGTGTTGCTTGGCCGCGGCCATGACGAACTTGCCGGCCAGCACGAGGATCTCCTTCGACGCGAGCGCGATGGTTTTTTTCGCACGGATAGCGGCGAGAGTCGGTTCAAGCGCAGTGGTGCCGACCACAGCGACAAGCACGATGTCGGCTTCGGCGAGTTGCGCGAGTTCGACCAAACCGGGCATCCCAGCGTGAAACTCGGTGCCGGGGCTGAAGCTCCCGGATTTTTGCGCGGTCGTGCAGGCGGTTTCGTCGAACAGGCCCACGTGCCGCACGTGGTGAATTTTCGCGATCTCGGCCAGTTTCTCCCAACCGGTGCGAGCGGCAATGCCGACGAGTTCGAGCTTGTCGGGATGCGCGTTGATCACTCGCAGGGCGTTGTCACCGATCGAGCCGGTGGCGCCGAGGAGGACGACGCGTTTGCGGGATTGTGTAGAAGATGCGGCCACGAAGATGAGGAGCTTGCCGGAGCGAGCCTGTGCTCGGCAAGCGTTTGTCTCTGCCATGATCAGCTAACCAGCCGACTTTGTCAGGATTAGCAGCGACGAAGTCGCTTTTGACGGAGGAGAAACGGTTTTTTTACAGGTCTCTGCGGTTCGGTCTATCGGCAACGAGTTCTAATGCATTAGGTAGGCGGCGAGCAAGCTCTCGGCCTGCGTAGGAGCCCACTGTTCTTTAGAGCTGCCTCAGCTAATATGGAATGGCTGAGTCCAGGCGGCTTGCAGACCGCGACCGAGGCATTCGAAGCGCACGTATTTGGACTTCTCCGAGACTTCGATCTCAAGCGAGGTGCCATCGACGTGAGTGATTTCGCGGCCTATATTGTGGAACGCGATGATACGATCGGCATTGGCCGCTTCGACTTTGATGCGGTTTCCGGTGACGGTGATGTTGTCGATCGTGACACCCGTGGAGCCGTAGAAACAACCACGTTTAAAGGCATCCATGATTCCGGCGAGGCTGCGATCGGCGGTGCAAACCATGTTCCAGCCCATGTTCACATCTTCGCTGAGTAAATGGCTGTCATCGTTGGCGAACCCCCAGACGCGACGTCCAGAAGAGAGGAGGCGATCCCATTTGTCGGTGGCGAATTGGCTGCCGTCGAGACGACCAATGGTGGCGTTGAAGATCTCCAATCCGAGATAGTTCTGCCACTTGGCGAGATTCTCAAAGCTGCAGTGATTGAAGTCCTGCATCCAGTTGGGGTGATTGATGACAGCGAACCCACCGGCTTTGTTGATGGTGTCGATAATCGCTTGGCGATCCTCGACGGGCTCGACAAATGTTTCGGCGCCGACGTGCAGCAGATGGGGGCCGTTGCGCGACACTTCGTTGCCGGGAAGCAGGATCAGACCTCGATTATCAATTTTGGCGTAATCCTCGCCTTTGGTGACGATATCATGATCGCTGATCATGAGAAAATCGTGTCCCGCCTCGGCGTATTTATTGATGACGTCTTGGAGGGGAGATTTGCCATCACTCGCCGTGGTATGAGAGTGGAGATTACCGCGCAGTGAAGAGCTAACAGGTGCACCGGTGTAGGGATTTTCAATATTCATCGGCATTAGGGTAGAGGTGATATTTGAGTCGAGGCGAGCCTTGCTGTGCGACAATCCGGTGAACTTGCGAAAATCGAATCGTATTGATGGCTGGCAGATTGAGCTGGGGATGCTCTAATTTGCAGCCAGTCATGAAACGTCCACTCCACGTCGAAAAGAAACCGTCCTGTAAAGGCAAGCGTCGCTACCGCACCCAAGGCGATGCACTCGACGGTGCGATGCTGGCGGGAGTGGAGCGGCAACGGGAAGCTTATCAGTGCCCGTGGTGTGGGCTCTGGCACCTGACGACCATTTACGAAGCCTAGCTCAGGTGAGATAGAGGATGCCGGGCCGAATCGTTTCGGCGAGACTCATGCCCGCGAAACCGGTGGCTTCCATGCGGAGACCAGCCCATGAGCGAACTCCGTGTTTGCTAATCGGTCGGCCGGAATCGGTGGCCATGACTCCAAGGCGGCGCGTGTAAGTAGGGTTGGCCAGAATGTGATTCGCGTTGGCCAAGGCGCGATTCAATCGCGGAGAGCTTTCGCCGTGTCTCTGGGCGAAGAGCAAAGTCTGCACCATGCCGAGGCTCTTGGCGTTATTCCAAAGATCCTGAACCGGCCACCAAGTCTGACGATTTTGGGCAGCCAAAAGACCGGCGCTGCCGTGGACTCGATTGTGGAGGGCGCGGCTGACTTGGGTCCGGAAGGTGCGATCCTCGATGTGGTGCCATGCGGTGATGAAGCCTTCGTCGTAATACCACATGTCGCCGAAATAGAGGCTCTCCATCATGAAGGGCTTGTGATTGTGCACAGTCCAGTGCGGGGCGCGTCCGATCATGCGTCCGTCATCTTGCCAATCTTTCAAGAGGTAGTGGATCGCACGTTTGGTGACGTCTAGATAACGGGCATCACCGGTGGTGCGGTGGGCGAGAGCAAAGGTGGCGGCCTCAATCGCGGTGGCGCAGGAGTATATGTTGGTGGGTTGGGGCCACACTCCGTCATCGAAGGCTCCGTTGCGGCGCTGGAAACGTGGCGCCCATTCGCTGCAAAAAAGTTTCAGCGATTTGGTGTAGCGTTGTTGTCGCATTCCTTTCGCCAGTGGGGTGGCGATAGCTAAGGCCGAAACCACCGAGCCGACATCGGACATGGGCAAGCGCTCTTGGCACAGAATGCGTGTCACCTCGGCGCGCGGCAATGAACGCGTCGCACGGCCCCGCAGCTCGGCTTCCCATGCGCCGTTGGGCAGTTGCTCGTCAACAAATTGATCGAGTTGATCAAAAGCGGCCGAGAGGTAATCTGCACGATTGAGCAGTTGGGATGCGGCGATCAATGTGCGCAACGGCAGCGAGGCGGTATACCAATAGCTTTCGCCCGGGCCATAATTATCGCCCAAGTATCCGTTTGCTTGGCGATGCTGAAGAAACCAATCGCCAATTTGCCCGAGAGCTTTGGCCGGGTCGGGTGCGGGTTGCTTATTGAGCTCATGTTGATCCGGCATCGTAGCCGAAGGTGATTGGCGAAACAGCGGGAGTAACTCGACCGCGTGCTCCCCGCGAATCTCGATCGTGTTGACAAGAAAATCGCCTCCGGGCTGAGGTGTAAATTTGAGGTTCAGTCGATTACGCTTGGCATGAGCGATAAACTTTTGGCGGAAGGTTTGGCCGGGTTTTAACTCAACTTCGGGGATCGCCTTTTGGCCATTTGCCGTGACGGCATACGAACCGTGACCCTTGTCTTTGGTGAACGCCGTGAGAATGATTTTGTATGCCCCATCGGGTAATCCGAGGCCGAGGGTAGCGGGGGTTTGCGAGGAGACGTAACCTTCCAATCTCGCATCCTCGATGTTTTTGCCGCCGCCTTCATCGACGGAGTCGAGCCAACAGTAAGAGGGATGGGTATAAAGGCGCGACAGGACGTTGAAGCCCGGGTGCCGCCGCTGATACACGTTGCCGAATTGGAGCTTAAGGATAGGGCGCATCGGGTGGAGTGGTTCAGGAGTTCTGATACTGCGCTCGGGCACCGCCGAATGAATCGATGGCACGATAGTTGGCCGTGTATTCGCCGCTATGGGGGATGCCCGCCGGGATGTGGCATTCGTCGCCAGGATGCATCGTGACGAATTGGTCGCCGATGTATCCCGTAAACGTGCCCGACAATACGACGGCATATTCATCGTAGTCATGGGTATGCGTGGCGCAGGTGCCGCCGTGCTCGCATTGCCAGAGGACAATTTGAGTGCCGTCGCGACCTTCGTAGAGGAAGCCCTCCAGAGGATCAGATGCACTGGCGCTTTTTACCGCGTTGGCGGCCTGTAGCATGAATGCGGGGAATTCTTTCATGGGGGCTGGGGTTTAGTGGGTGCTCTTATTCATGCGAACACAGGAATCGTTGCGATCATATTCGATCTAACCGCGATGGGTCGAAGGGGTTGTATTCCGGGTTGATGCCTTGCTCTTCGCAAAGAGGGGTGAGGATTTATGTGCATGTGAATGCTTTGTCTAAGCGATGGAAAGAGGAAGGGTATCTCATCGTGCGCGGGTTTTTCGATTCGGAGAGAACGGTGAAGCTCAGAGCACTTTGTGATGCGGTGCTTGAGCAGTGGAGAAAGTAGTGTCCTCTCACGGGGAAACCGGGAATCGATAATCCCGATGCCACGAATATACGGCACCTGAATTATTCCGGATATGCCGATGTTTTTTCTGAGGCTGTCAGGGCGTTATTGAAGCCACTGCAGATCCGAGGACACTGGAAACATGTCGTGTCATTCAGGGCGGTGATCCGATGTTTCGCCGCACGAGTCTTTTCATGAATCCACTTAAGACGACAAGGGGTCGGCATTGGCACCGGGATGCCCCGTTTCTCTGCCCAGATGTGGACGAAGAAAAGAAGAAGGTCGCGGAGAGGGGACCCGCAGCATCCAATTCCAGATGGCGCTCGTGCCTTCCAGTGATATTGAAATCGTGCCCGGGTCTCACCTCAGATGGGATACGGATATGGAGTATCAGATTCGTCGCGTGAATGGGGGAGCGAATTGTAAATCCAATGACATGCCGAATACCCTGCGGGGGGAATGGAGGTCGGTGATGCCGTGGTGTTTAATCCTATGGCTCTGCACCGTGGGCGTTACCCTACCGATAAGCTCAGGCGCACCTTAATGCTGACTTATACCAGCGAGAGTTTTCCAAGATCAGATTTCTTTTCCGATCAACCGTGATTATTGGAGAAAAATTACTTGGCAGGACTATCGGAGAAGAGCCGCCAGTTTTATCAGCGTTTCATCGATCAATATCGCGGCTTCTGGGAAGGGGCCACTGATCCGTCGATTAAGTAGGTTATCTGGGCTACTTTTTGCGGAGCTTGGGGCTGGAGTGTGAGATGTAACAATATTCCACCTGACTCTGGCAGTTGATTGAGTTAGGATCGTTTCGATGATCGAAGATTTAGCCCCGATAGACCAACTCGAATTCTGCATTGAATCAAAGGATGCGGTGGGGGCGGCGGCATTGTTGGAGTCTTTCCCGGCGACAGATCGTTCGCGGCTAATCGATCGTCTTGATGATGATACGCAGGAAGAATTGATGGTTTTGATCACGCCGGAACAGGCGGCGGAACTCCTCGATAAGATGGCTCCGGCCCAGGCGGTCGATATTCTCGATGGTATCGAGCCGGAACTGGCGGCGGATATTATTGAGCAGATGGATAGTGATGCCGCAGCGGACATGCTGGGCGATCTCGAGGATCATGAAGCTGCTGCGATTCTTCAGAAGATGGAGCCCGAAGAGGCGGCAGAGGCGCGGGAGCTGCTCGCTTATGATGAGGACACGGCGGGTGGTCTCATGCGGGCTGAGTTTTTGGCCTATTCGTTGTCAGCGACAGTGGGAGATGTGACGGAAGATATGCGCTCCAATGCCGAGACTTACACGGATTACGATGTGCAATACGCCTACATCGTGGATGACGGGGAGCATCTGAAGGGCGTGTTGCGTCTGCGCGATTTACTTCTGTCCACCCCGGAGACCCCGGTCACGAAAATCATGCTGCGCGAGCCCCTAGTGGTGAACCATGCGATGGAGCAGGATGAACTGGCGCGGTTGTTTGCGGATAAGGGATTTGTCGGTCTACCGGTGGTGGACGATACTCAACGTTTGATCGGTGTGGTCATGCGCAAATCGGTGCGCGAGGCGGCGGCTGAAGATGTGACGGAGGACTTTCTGAAAGTCAGCGGTTTGGGCGGCAAGGAAGAGCTACGCTCGATGCCAATCGTGGTGAGGTCGCGTCGGCGTTTGTCGTGGCTGAGTATTAATATTGGGCTCAACGTGATCGCGGCGAGCGTGATTGCGGCTTACCAAGATACGCTCGCGCAAGTGATCGCATTGGCCGTGTTTTTGCCGATCATATCCGACATGAGTGGCTGTAGCGGCAGTCAGGCCGTGGCGGTAAGTATCCGTGAATTGGCTTTGGGTTTGGTGCGACCGGTTGAGATGTTTCGGGTGCTTCGAAAGGAGATTGTGGTAGGTTGTCTCAATGGCCTCGCGCTGGGCGTGTTGTTGGGTGCAGTCACGTATCTCTGGCAGGGTAATGTATGGCTGGGCGCGGTAGTAGGTGGCGCGCTGATGATTAACACGATCGTGGCCGTCAGTTTGGGTGGGATGATCCCGCTCGTGCTGAAGCGGATGGATCTTGATCCCGCGTTGGCGTCGGGGCCGATCCTCACGACCGTCACCGATATGTGCGGATTTTTCTTCGTGCTCAGTTTGGCGACGTTGGTGCTGCCGCACTTGGTGTGAGCGGGGCTCGCGAGCGAACGGCCTACGATTTCCGGAGAGTGTTTTGGCAGCGAGCTCTTGTTGGTCATAGCCTCTTGCGAACGCTGAGGCTCGTGCTTGGAGCCTGACGGTGGCGACTTCAACTGACAACGTCAGCTTATTCCAGCAGCTACGAATCGTTGGGCTTCACAGCTACGAATGAAACGGCAGAGACGTGGTCCACTCCAGAGACAAAGACAGCATCCTTTTCCAGCCTGTCGGTTGCCGATGGAGAGTCTTTCTATATCAAATTTTCGAATGCAACTGGTGAGTCGTATGATGTAATCGCCTTTGATGATTTTAGCATCACGGCGGTTTCGGCAGTGCCGGAGCCGAGCCACTATGCATTGGTTTTTGCTGGATTGATGGCCGTATCTGTAATGGTGCGGAAGCGAGTTAGCGCCAAACGGCGACTAGCCTAGACGGAAAATAGAGACGTCTATTCAGAATTTCCCTAGCGAACACCCTTTCAGGCGCGCGGGAGTAGGCTTAACTGATTAGCAACAGGCGGGGCGATTGACCGGGGAGAGTCTCAGGGGCGCGATGGATGCAAGGAGGGACCGGACTACCGGGATGTTGCAGTGCGATCCGCCAGAGGTTTCCCAATCCGAATGAAAATGGCTGGGCGTGCAAAAGGGGAGAGTAGTGGAGATCGTAGCAGAGCTCGCTGAGGTGAGCGCGAAACTCGTCGTTATCTTCGCCGCCGAATTGTTTGAGTAGTGCTGCACGGGTTTCGGGGAGGTCGATCTTGCGGATTGCAGAATCGTTATCGATCCCTTCCGAGGCAGCGCCGGCGTAGGTGCAGAGGTAAGTATCGGCGACGGTCTGAGCGCTGTCGGCATGGAAGGAATAGACATCGGTCGGCAAAATTTCGTCGTCGTCACGCGGATAGTCACGAATGCAATCGAGGGTGGGAGATAGACCGTGATCGTGAAGCAATTGCAGGTCTTCGATGAGAGTGTCTCGCGCTAACTTACCAGCTTCGCTCAGTGTAAGCGTGTTGAGGCTCGATTTATCGAGCGTCGTGATCTCTTCAGTAGAGTTGAGCAGAGCCACGACTTCATTGAAATCGCCGGGCAGGTTGCGTTGCCAGCACAGGGCATTGATACCGTTTGCGAACGGAGTCGATACCAGCTCGTCGAAATTATTCACCACCTTGATACTCATGTGTTTAAGAAGCCGAGAGGCTAAGTTGTCTCCAACGGAATCAAGTCGTCGGCAAAGGCGACGCGAAACTCGCTTACGATTCTCATGAGGCTGGCATGAGGTTCTTCTCGGTAGCGTGTGGCCATATCTTTGAGCGCTTTGGTTCTGTCTTCGATGGAGGCGTAGTCTGCGATGAAATGATAGTCGGGGATGTCCGGCGCGCTGGCCTGGTCCTTCATGTGCAGCAGGCGGTAGTCGAGCATCAGATTGTCCTGAATTTCATTGGCCACAAAGCTGCGCATCACCGTCTCAAGGTCGGCGCGAGTAACGCTTTTATTCAAACTGAAATAGACGTGATACGAATGCACGAGCTGATGTTTTACATTGTCGGCAGTTTCCAGCGCACGGTGGCGGTGGAGATGCCACCCTTGTTGGCGCATTGTGCGTAAAGAAAGAGCGCGGAGAAATTCCGTCGTAAGTGAAACTCCATGAGTTCCGGGTCTTCGCGCACGAAATCCTTAAAGCGCCCCGCGTAGGTGCGTTGCATTGAAGCGTAGTGATCGTAGGTCGCCTCATCCATGTAGCCTTTGTTATTGGCCAATTCGAGGATCTCTGGATCGATCACCGGATAGGAATAGGGAGTAAGAAAGCTGCCGTCTCGCGTCGTGATGGTGTTGCCGAAACACCCGGCATTGCGCATCGCGTCAGGGGTGCAGTCGTCAATCACGACGACATCCTTGCTCAGGTCGAAATCCATGGTGCCATCGGCTTTTTCTTCGACGATCACGGCCTGCACCCCGACTTTAGGATGAATCGAGCCTGTGCCTTCCGGAGGCACTTCGCGCACCGTGAATGTAAACAGCATCCGGCTTTCATCGAGCAGCTGAATTGAGGGATACATCAGCGAGGGGAAGCCTACCGCGCGAACGGGTTCCCACGACATGCCTTCGTCTTTGGATTCAAACAGCATTTCACCATCTAAATTATCCGATTCAGTTTCTTTCCCGTAGGCAGGATGAAAAGCCAGTGGGGCATCAAAAGTGGCGAAACTGTAGTCCACCCGACTGAGCATCAGCAGGCGTCCTGAAGGTGATCGAAACGGCACTGATTCGGAAAAGAACGCACGATTGCTTTTCGGATAATGACAACCAGGGATCGCCACATCGTGCATTTCCCATGTCTTGCCATCATCCCCCGAGATCGCCGCCCGATGGGTCTTGCCCACGCCGATCGCCATATAGAGTCGCCCATCCTTGAGTTGGATAATCTCACGCGCGCAATCGATGACATCGCCTTCCTTTGCCCCGGTGAATGTGGCATCGATGATGAAGCGATCAAAGGTTTCGCCACCATTTTTTGATCGGGCGAGAACGGCATAGATGTGATCTCGTTCGGCGTAAGGGTCGGGAAACCAGCCTCCGCCGTGGCTCTGCACTTTCACGAAGAGGGTATTGCCGAAAACGCTGACCGAGGGTTCGTGGCCGCTGAGCAGCTCCCGCACATGTCGGCCAACGGACCACGTTTTGCCGTCATCCGAGGATCGATACATAACGACGTGAGATGACAGTGCACGTTCGGCCAACACAGCGTTATGAGAGGTGATCTTCTCTTCAGCATGGGCATGAGCGACAAACATCACGATCTCACCATTGGCCAGCACCCCAACGTGCGGCTTGAAGTTAAATGTTCCCTCTAGGCGGGTAATAGAGCCTTCCAACGCATTGGGCAGTTGTTCGGGATTGGCGACTTTGAGGGAGTAGGGGGCTGGGTTCATATTAGGATTAAAATTGGTTCAGTTAGTGTTAGTCTAAGAATTGAGCGTAAATGGACTGTTTGAACGCTGTCTCAATCTCGCTCCAATTGGTGATCTGTTTGCTGAGGTGAGGTATGGACTTTTCTAACGGAGTATTGAGTGCTCCCGCGAACGGCTCGTGCTCCAGAAATGTAGCTACCTTCTGTAAGCATTGAATATGTTGACTCGGTTTTTCCCGATCATCTTCGTAGGGAAAATGCAGATGGTCATAGCCGGCCAGCAGCAGCTTATCACGACTTTTGAAATCCATATTTTCCTCCATTATTTGGATTAGCTCGTTCGATTCCTGATTTCCGGCAGGGTGGCATAGCCTGCCTGAGCATTTGATTCATTGGGTTATATCTGGGGTGGGGATTTGGGGTCGCTTAAGATTGTGAATGAGCAGGTGAGCTAGATCGTTAAGTAAGTGTTTCGCATGCTCATGTGATGAAGCTTTAGCCGACCGAAGGATTCTCAACGACGGCGGGGCTCAACTCCATCACCTCGGAGGTGTTTACTTGAGGATAAGATACCACCTGAACGCCGGCGGAATAATGACACACCGCATTCGGATCGAGAGGGGAGATGCCAGCGGCAGATAAGAGATCACACGTTTCAATCTCAGCTTCGGCCTGCTGGAGCGGCCACGGCACATGCTGCACCTCGACTCGATAAATATCCCCCTTTCGGGATTGCGAATACAAACAGTAGCGTTCCGTGGCCCATGATTCGATGCTGCCGCTTTCAGCGATGAACGGATCGCCGATCGGACGATAACGTGCTTTGAATCCGATATCACCTCTACGGCGGGAGCTGGTGCATTCGAACCAGCCGTCTTGTTCCTCGAGCTTAATATTCGCTTTGAAGTAGGGCAGATTATAAATGCCTTTTCCTACTAAGACGATGGGCCAGTTATCCGCATCGAGACTGAAAAACCAGACGCCAGGCTTACCGTCTACTTCGACATAGGTGCGCAGATTCAATTCAGGAAACGAACGGAGTAGCGGAATATCTAAAGGAGGTCTGCGCGTGAATCCTGCCATCCGAAACGGCACCACGCCCACCCAGGCCGAACCATCGAATTCCTGCAGCTTTACCTCTGGTGGAAGCAGTTTGCGAACCTCCTGAGCTGAAACTCGATAGTGCAAAAACACCAAATCAAGCCACGACTGCTGCCAAACCCATGCCTTGTTTGGCAGAGGCCAGGGACGGTGATTAATCGATTTGAATGCGGGGTGTATGGGCTTCGAACCCAGCTTTCGAATTTCAGAAGGTTCTGCCAGCGAAATTATCGATGTAAACGGGTGCGGGTGGCGCATCGACTAGGTCGCGGCTAAGTTTTGCGCTCGCCGAGCCGCAGTCGATTCCCATCGGGATCAGTCAAATGCACCTCCCAAGCCCAAGGCTGTTCGATGATTTCTGAGGCGAATTCTGTAGCAATTGAATCCACCTCTTGAACATAGAAATACATCAGCGTTCCCGGTTTCGCATCTCCCGCGTGCTCGGACAAGTGCAGGCGATTCGAGCCACGCACTAAGAAAAGATATCGGGGCAGGTCCGGTGCGAATTGATGCTCACCCTCAACCTCAAACCCCAAACGCCGATACCACTTCGCCGATTCATGAGCATCCTTCGCGTGTAAGATAGGGATGAGTTCTTCGTTCATGGTGGATGAGTTATATCCCTAGCTGGGATCAATGGCTTTTTTAGAATCTTCTTTTTGAGCCAGCAGACGCGCGACTACGAGGCCTATTAATCCGAGTGCTGAGTTGATCGTCCCATCGCGCCCGCGTTCTTTTTCTAATCGAGCTATGTAGCTTTCAGTCTCAGTGCGCCAATGACGGAGGCCGTAATCATGCGCAGTGGCGGATAGCAAAGCCTCCTCTTTAGTCATAGAATCTCGGGCGGGTGGAATGAGGACGGACGTGGGCCGAGTATCTGGGATGCGTTTACGCATACGCTGGGGAAGACGAACTTGGGCCAGCCAGCTGAGGTGGCGTGTGATCACTACCATCGCGTCGAGGGTGATATCGCGCTGATGAAGGCGATGGGCTCAAGGCTAGAATTCCAAGGCCTAAAACTTCTAAGTAATGAAAAGGACTGAATCCGGCGACGATGTTTGGAGTGGGGGGGGATTTCGGAGTTGCCAGATAGACGTCTACGGGCTAAAAGGAGCAATCGACTTGTTGCTTGGCTCCCCATGGACTAGGCTGGTTTATGAATGTGCGCATCACGGGGGGTAACCAAAGGTCTGGGAAAGTGTTAGTGGAGCCTGATCTGACGGAAGGACACACCGTGATCATGTGTGGTCGTGAGACCGAGAAGATCTTGGATCTGCGCTTTGGATGTGATGATAAGCATCGGTTCGACATCGTGGATGTGGCGCAGGCCAACAAAGTGGACGTATGGTTCGAAACGGTGGACGCATCGCACGGATTGCCTGATTTGTTGATCAACAATGCGGCGCTGATGAATGAGCAGACGAATCGGTGGGAAATGCCTACCAAGGAATTTCACCAACTCATTGATGTGTATGTGAAGAGCGTCTTTAATGTGATCCGGGCGTTTAGCCCGTCGACTTGCACCGCTCGCTCTTCGGTATTCACACCACTCCCAACGCCAGCCGCCTTGCTTCCACGAAGATTAACGGAATGACCTCCTGACTGGCTCCGAAAAAACTATGAACGACATTATTGAACAAAGCATTAAGCTAGCCGAGACTTGGCAGCGACAAGCGAACAAAATCAAAACGGCCGACGAAGTGGCTTTTGATCGAAAAATTGCCAAAATGGTCACAAATCCGGCCAACAAAGTTTTTCTGACCGAGTTGATTGATCAGAGTTTCCGTCCTCAAGATGCGAGCCGCATTGCGGACCAAATCACTTACCTCCTGAACAAATATGATGATATCGATTTGTTTGAAGCCTTCGAAAAGGCACTCATAAAGGTATTCTTATTAGCAGGTCGCCACATCCCCCAGATCTCCGTCCCCGCGATCATCCACCGCATTCGACAGCAAACGGCTGCGGTCATACTCGACGGAGAAACTGCCAAATTAAAAAAACACATTGAGCAACGACAGTCCGAAAACATCGGTGTAAATCTCAACATTATCGGCGAAGCTGTCCTGGGGGAGGGTGAAGCCGAAGACCGGATGCGCATCTATGAAGAAGCGCTGAGCCGACCTGAGGTCACGTATATATCGATTAAGATATCTACGATCTTCTCCCAAATCAGTGAGCTGGCTTTCAGAGGCACCGTTCGGATTCTCACGGAACGGTTGAGCCGAATTTTCCGTTCGGCCATGGAGCACACCTACACTGACGAGTCCGGAAAAAGAGCTTACAAATTCATCAACCTCGACATGGAGGAATACCGTGATTTGCCGCTCACGTTTGAGGCATTTAAGCAGACCTTGGATCAAGATGAGTTCAAAAAGCTTTCGGCCGGGATTGTCTTACAAGCGTATTTACCGGACGCGATCGACTGGCACGAAGACTTGTGTGTCTGGGCTCGTAAAAGGGTCGAAGCAGGAGGTAGTCCGGTCAAAATGCGTTTGGTCAAAGGTGCCAATATGGACATGGAAAAGACCGAAGCGGCGTCCAAGCACTGGCCTCAAGCTCCCTACAACCAGAAACTGGACACAGATGCCAACTATAAGCGCATTCTGCGCTCAGCGCTCAAACCTGAAAACGCCCGCTGCATTCGGATCGGTGTCGCCTCGCACAATCTGTTCGAACTCGCATATGCCCATTTGTTGGCCAAGGAACTGGGCACCGGAGAGTATTTAATCTTTGAGATGCTCGAAGGCATGGCTGGTGCGGCCGCACGGACGCTGCACCAAGAAGGACTCCCCGTCCTGCTCTATGCAGCCGTCGCAACCAAAGAGAACTTCAGCCACGCTATCGCCTACTATGTGCGCCGTTTGGATGAAAATACCAGCCCGCAAAATTTCTTAACCCACGCGTTTAATCTTATTCCTGGGAATGAGGAGTGGAACTATTTGGCCGCCCAATTCCGCGCGTCGTTTGAACGAATTGAGACGGCCCCGAAGAAAGCATTCCGCCAACAAAACAGATTGCAGAGAGAGGATCGCACCTCCCATTCGACGTTCCATGAAGATCGCTTCCTCCCGGAACCTGACACCGATTTCACGCTAAAACCCAATCGACAATGGGCGCGTAACATCGTCCAGCAATGGAAAGATCAAGCCGCGAATTCAATCACCGAGATCCCCGTAATCGTCGGTAATCGCAGTCTCTATCAAGACCTCGAAACCAAAGCGGTGAAAAACTTAGCTGACGCCGCCTCAGAGAAGCCACTAGCTCAGTATGGTCTGGCGACGATCGAACACATTGATGGGGCGATGGAGATTGCCGCGAGTGATCAATCGGGCTGGGCAAAAATGTCGCATGAAAGTCGCCACGAAATCATCAGTCGGGTGGCCCAGAACTTACGCGATCTGCGTGGTGATTTGATTGGGGTGGCAGCAGCCGAAGTCGGTAAGTGTGTTTCAGAAACGGATGTTGAAGTCTCGGAAGCGATCGATTTTGCAGAATTCTATCCGTATTCACACCGTAAATTATGGCGGCGTAAAAACCTTAAATTTGAAGGTAAAGGCGTTGGAGTCATTGTGCCCCCTTGGAACTTCCCCATCGCGGTTCCAGTTGGCGGCGTCATCGCCTCACTGGTAGCTGGCAACAATACCATTTTAAAACCGGCACCGCAATCAACCTACTGCGCATGGGTCCTTTGCCAAGCATTCTGGGATGCTGGTGTGCCCAAAGAAGCGCTCCAGTTCCTTCCTTGCCAAAATGATCCCGAAGCCAGCCACTTAGTGGCTCATCCGAAAACTGATTTCGTAATCTTCACCGGCAGCACCCAAACTGCGCTCAAAATGCTTAAGGCCCGCCCGAGACTGCACCTCTTTGCAGAAACTGGTGGTAAAAATGCCATGATCGTTTCCTCCCTCAGCGATCATGATAAGGCGATCGCCGACATCATCCATTCCGCCTTCGGAAATACGGGGCAGAAGTGCTCGGCCACTTCTCTCCTCCTTCTCCATCGCACCCTCTTTGACGATAAGCATTTCCAAGATGCCTTGGTGGATGCCGCCGCGAGCATCCCGCAAGGCTCCCCTTGGGATCTGAGCAGCAAAATTGGACCTTTGGCCAATCCACTCGGAGGCCCACTGAAACAGGCCATTGACCAAATCCACCGCGACGAATCCTGGGCACTCAAACCCAAGGTCTCTTCCGACAACCCGCACATGGTATCGCCCGGCATTATCTGGAATGTTTCTCAGCAATCTTACTGCTACCAAAACGAGCTATTTGGTCCGGTTCTAGGCGTTATGCCCTACGACACGATCGAAGAGGCGGTTCGTATCGTCAATCAGACCGACTTCGGACTCACCTCCGGAATCCATTCGCTTGATGACCGTGAAATCGAGATCTGGCGCGAATCGATCCGCGCTGGTAATCTTTATATCAATCGTGGCACCACCGGAGCAATTGTCTTGCGACAACCCTTCGGCGGCATGGCGAAGTCTGCCATCGGCCCGGGAATTAAAGTCGGCGGTCACAACTACACTTTAGAATTTTCCAACTCTTCCGAAATAGGATATCCTGAAAATCGATTGGTAAACGCCCCGGAAATCGTCCCCTTTAAACCATTGATGAAATCGTTCCCGGGAGGACTGACCAGCGAAAGCGAAAGGGATATTTTAGCCAGTTTCGAAAGTGCAGCTTACGAGTATCAGGCGCTCTACGGGCAAACCGAAGACTACTTTCAGATTCGAGGAGAAACCAATCAAAACAGGTATCTCAGAATGAAATCAATTCTCGTTCGCATCGAGGCAAGCGATGATGCCTTCAGCATTTTCTCACGCCTCTTCAATGCCAGGCTTTCGGGCTCAGAAACCATCGTGAGTGTGGCGTCGGACTGCTCAGATGATTTCCGCGAATGGATGCTCCTTAATGCACCACTGATTGGGACGACTTATCAGGAAGAATCGCAGTCTAATATCGCCGCCGACATTTCAAACTATGAACGGATACGATTTGCCTCGCCCGAAGCCGTCAGTGATCGCCTCGCCGAGAAGGCCGCAGCGGAAGGCATCTACATCGCTTGTGAAAAACCGCATATCGATGGTCGAGTTGAACTGATCCTATACTTCCGTGAACAAAGTGTCTCTCACAGTTACCACCGTTACGGAAACTTAGGCTACCGTCAATTGACCGAAGAAGCCACCGAGATTGAGTCGCCCGGTGAACTGTAGAGTAGGTTTTATGGAATACCCACTCACCTCCGCCTGTCCCGACTGATTGGTTTATGCCTGGCGTGAGGCAGAGTGGGTTTCCAGATTAATAAAGGGGATATCCGACGGAATTAAGCCGACTGAGGAATGAGAAAGAATGATGAGCTTGGGGTTTTCCGTTCCTGATTTCTAGCTTACGCATTAAACAGCTTGGATCCCTCCCGATTCTTCTGAAAGGCTTTTAGGCTTATGAAACAATTTCCGGAAAATTTTGTGTGGGGGTCTGCCACGGCGGCTCACCAAATTGAGGGTGGGCACGAACAGGGCGGACGTGGGCCGAGTATTTGGGATGCGTTTACGCATACGCCGGGAAAGACGAATCTGGGACAGACGGCCGATGTGACCTGTGATCACTACCATAAGATGGAGGAAGATGTTGCGATGATGAAGGCGATGGGGCTCAAGGCCTACCGGTTTTCGTTTTCATGGAGTCGCCTGCTTCCCTTGGGTCGTGGCGAGGTGAATGAGGAGGGAGTGGCGTTTTATAATCGATTGATCGATACGTTGCTCGCGAATGGCATCACGCCGTGGGTCACGCTTTATCATTGGGATCTGCCATTGGCTTTACAGATGGAGAAGGACGGGTTGCTCAACCCCGAGGTGGCCGACTTTTTTGCACGTTATGCAGAGGTGTGCTTTGATCGGTTTGGGGATCGGGTGAAAAACTGGATCACTTTAAATGAGGCATGGTGCAGTGCGGTGCTCGGACATGGGATCGGCTATTTTGCACCGGGTCGCGTGAGCAGATCCGAGCCGTATATCGTAGCGCACAATCTGCTGCGTTCCCATGCCAAGATCGTCGATGTATATCGCCGTAAGTTTCAAGCCGAGCAGAAGGGTGAGATCGGGATCACCAATAATTGCGATTGGCGTGAGCCGAAAACAGATAGTGCGGCGGATAAGGCGGCGGCGCAGCGTAGCATGGAGTTCTTCATGGGCTGGTTTGCCGATCCGATCTATCTGGGGCGTTATCCGGAAGTGATGCATGAGCGGGTGGGCGATCGCATGCCGAGGTTTAGCGATGAGGATCTCGCATTGGTTAAGGGCTCGAGTGATTTCTGCGGTCTCAACCACTACACGGGCATGTATGCCGCTGAGCCGAAGCAGGGTGAAGATATCACGATCGGAGCACCGGCGGGCAACGGAGGGATGGCCGAGGATCAACTCGTGGAGCTATCCGAGGATCCGACGTGGGAGAAGACGGGGATGAACTGGAATATTCTGCCGTGGGGTTGCCGTAATATGCTTAATTGGATCAATGAGCGTTATGAGCATCCGCCGATTTATATCACAGAAAATGGCTATGCCGCCTCGGATGAAGACGATGTTTCCGTGGCGATCAATGACTACAAGCGGATTGGACTCGTGGATGGCTATCTCGGGGCTTGTCACCAAGCGATCAACGAAGATGGCGTGGATCTGAGAGGCTACTTCCTGTGGTCGCTGATGGACAATTTTGAATGGGCAATGGGCTACAGCATGCGCTTCGGAATCCACCATGTGGACTTCGCAACTGGCAAACGCACGCCTAAGAAATCTGCCGGCTGGTATGCAGGTGTGATCGAACGCAACGGGCTAGAGTAGTCGGCTTAGCTGCCAGCCGCAGGGATCAATGCGCAATCCTCTTGGTTTGTGGGCGAGCGAACTCGCGGCTTACGCTTAGATCAATCCGCGCAGGGATCGAATGCGGATTGCTTTCAGCGGGAGAACGCACTCGCCTCGGGCGATGTCTGTCGCCCCGCGTCTTCTGACGAACCTTTGCTATTTAGCCATGATGAGCCTTTCCCTCGGGCTTAACTTATTACCGGTATTTTTGACGACATTGAGCGCGACCTATGGCGGAGTGGATGGGCTCACTCAGGAACAGCTGGGCAGGTTGGGTGCGATATCGTTTGCGGGTCTCGTCGTGGGTATTTTGGTGACAGGTCCACTCGCGGATCGATGGGGGGCGAAACCGTTTGCTCAATTGGGAAATGGTTTGATCGGGGCGAGTTTGTTGGGTGCGGCCTTCGCACCGAGTTATGCGTGGTTGGGGGTGGCGTTACTTTTTCTTGGGATGGGGGCTGGGGTGCTGGATATGATTTTGAGTCCGGTGGTCGCGGCGCTCAATCCGACGCGTCGGGCGGCGGCTCTGAATTGGCTGCATTCTTATTTCTGCGTGGGAGCGGTGGTCACGATTCTCGTCGGCACGATGGCGTTGTATCTTGGTTATGGATGGCGCGCGGCTTGTTTGGTTTTAATGCCGTTGCCGGTGGGGTTGATTCTGGCGTTTGCTCCGTTGCACTTTCCCGCATTGAGCGTGGCAGGAGGCCGTTTGAGACTGAGGACTTTGGTGAAGCGAGGTTGGTTTGTGGTGGCACTGCTTTGCATCGCTTTGGGTGGTGCCACGGAGATAGGGATGGCGCAGTGGTTGCCGGCTTATGCTGAGACTTCGTTGGGATATCCGGTGTGGATGGGCGGTTCCGCGTTGTTGCTATTTTCTGTCGCGATGGTGATCGGGCGCATGGGTGTGGCCGCGATGGGAACACGTTGGGATCCTTATAAGGTGATGGCCTGGGGGTGCGGCGCATCGGTAGTGATGTTTGTGATCGGTTCTTTTTCACCCGTGCCCTCGATTGCATTGATCGCCTGTGTGCTGGTGGGGTTAACGGGGAGTTGTCTGTGGCCGACGATGTTGGCGGTGACGGCGGATCGCTATCCCGATGGCGGGGCGACGATGTATGGGGCGTTGGGAGCGATGGGTAATGTTGGAGGGATATGCATGCCGTGGGTGGTCGGATGGGTGGCAGACTGGCGCGACCTGCACTGGGGGCTGGCGGTCTCGGCGCTCGCACCTATGTTGATGTTGCCGCTGGTGTTGGTGCTGCGCGCTCGTAAGGTGAGTTGAGGAGGCGCATTGGCTTACTGGGTTGATCGCCACCGAGAAGTTCGTTAGAAAAGCAAATGCCTTCGCTTATTTTAGAAAAGGGTCGCCTGTCACTTCCGTCTGACTCGGAAACGGTTAGCTTGCACTTAACTGTATGCGCCGCTGGTGGCGAGTGGCATGAGTTGCCTCTGAATGCGGAGAGTGCGGATCGCTATTCCTTCGATACGAACGGTGTGCGCGGTTCGCTGGCATGGACTGAGGTAACGGAGGAGCGGAGCGATTACGACCTGGAGTTTACTGCCGATGAGCCGTTGCGGTTGTGTTTAGAGTTTTCATGGAGTGGCGAAGCTCAGGGGTATCACCTGATTCCCGCCTGCATGTTTGGTGACAATAACCACGAGTTGGTGCGCCCGAATGAATTTCCTACTTTGCATGAGCCAGTCGAGGGTAATGAGGCGGCGGCACCGTTGTGGGAGTTTCGCGCGGATCGCGCGGCGTGTCCGGTCTCGATGCTTTGCACGGAGGGCGGGGTCTTGGGCTTATCGATCGATCCGTATTCTGATGATGCGAACGCGGAAGAGGGTTTCATCCGCAATGGTTTGTTTAGTCGTTTGCCCCATGCAGGCGGTGTGAGTTTGGGCTACGGTAACGATCCGCTGACTTACGTTAATAAGACCATGTTTCGCGAGCCAACAGCTCATCGTTCGGTGGGCGCGAAGGCGACGGGCTCGTTGTATTGGTTGAGTGGTGCGGATCGCAGTGGGGCGCATCAGATCGTGCGTGACCTCTATTCGCGGCTGCATAAAAAGCCGCATCATCAGAAGTCGATGGAAGAGGCGGCGCGCGCGTTGGCGGAGGGATTTGCACAGGTGAACTGGAGCGAAGAATTTGGCAATTACACGAACATGGCTTGCCGGGTGCCGACCGATAATGTGCTTAAGGCTTGGCGGCCGGTTTCGGAAATCGGTTGGACGGGTGGCGGGGTGTTTGCTTATCCGTTGTTGATGGCGGCAGCGCGCATGCCCGAAATCAAATTCCCCAAAACTGGCGGCGCTATTCTTGATCAGATCGTGGGGGCGTTTAATGAGAAAAGTGGATTCTTCAATGATGTGGTCGGGCCGAGTCTGGTTGGCGTGCCGGGCGAGGGTGGTGAAATCAAAGAGGGTGGGATCAACGGTTGGTGGTCAGGCTTTATGCCGCACACGATGAACCGCCACACGGCTTATACGAATGGCAATGCGGCTTACTATTTGATGAAGTGCTCGCGCTTGGTGCGGCGCGCCGGAGGCGATCCCACGACGTGGGAAGATGGGGCGCTGCAGGTGCTCGACACTGCGATCGAACTGCAACGGACCGATGGCGCATTTGGATATTTGTTTAGCGCGAGTCACCGCAAAGTCGTCGATTGGGATGGGTTTGCGGGTTGCTGGTTTGCGGCAGCGTTGCCGATCGCTTACGCGATGACAGGGAACGATTATTACATCAAGGCGGCGAGACGGGCTCTGCGTTATTACGGGCACGCAGTGACTCAACTGAATTGCTACGGCACGCCGATGGATACTTACAAGAGTGTCGATCAGGAGGGTGTTCTGGCGTTTGTGCAGGCCACGCGTTTGATGCATGAGGAGACGGGCGAGGAAGAGTGGCTCAAGTATCTACAAGCGGGCGCTGATTACGAATTGCTCTGGCGCTACGCCTACAAAGCACGACCTGAATACGCACCGCTCAAAGGCACGGAGTGGAACTCGTGCGGAGGTTCGGTGACCTCGGTGTCTAATCCGCATATTCATCCCATGGGCCTCGTGATTACCGATTCGCTATACTATCTCGCAGATCAACTGGGCGATGACTATTATCGTGATCGTGCAGACGATGGGGTCGCATGGGCGTTACAGACTTTGGAATTGTATCCGGAAGTGTCGGGCTATGGCCCTTACGGTGTGATGACCGAGCGCTATTGCCCGAGCGATGGACTCACGATCGAGACTTTTGAGGATACCGGTGAACCATCGAGCATGTGGTGGAGCTACAACGCATGGGCCTCGGCCAACGTGATGGAAGGTCTGCTCGATACGATGAATCGAAATGCCGAACAAGATTCTGATACGTCAACTAGTAGTTGATGTGTAGATCAGAGGCATTGCTTGAAAATGTAGGGCGGGATCGCTGATCCCACCCTGTGCGTCTTTGGTTGTTCGAAAGCGGCATCAGCGATCCAGCCCTACATTGAGATTAGAATTTTCCAGTTTAGAAGTTGGATAAGATTGCCGCCTTCGCCCCGCTGGGCGCATGTGCGTCAACTTAAGGAATATTTAGGGTAATAAATGATATAAGTATTAGATTGGCAGTATCATATGTCGACCGAGCTAGAGGGTCGCACTCCCGTCAGACGCGCACTCTACCTCGCAGCCGTCGTTGCCGCGCAACACAACGAAGCGCTCAAACCCTATTATCAACGATTACTCGTTGCTGGCAAACCTGCCAAAGTCGCTTACATCGCCGTCGCTCGCAAACACTCCATCTTCCTCAACCGCATCATTGCTGAGGCTCCCGATAGACCTATTGATCAAAATAGTTGATACGGTTGATGCTCTTTAGCCGCGATTTTTGTGCGTTTTAAGCCTCTTTGCGGCAGGCAATCTCTTGATTCTTTAGATCGCAGGTCGGAGTGAAAACGGTCGAGATTGACTCACCTTGTCACCAAAGCCGGCGATTAGCGAAAGCGTGACTAGAACCTGGCTTGAGGTATTTCTCGGATGGGAGGGCTTGGTTCTTTGCGGAAAAGTCGAGGTATGTCTGCAGACGCCACGGGGGATGACCTACCGTTGTCGGGTTCTGGCCAGAATTGTGATCGTCCAACCTTCGTCTGGGACCCTCAGAATACCCGATATATCTCCTGTTCTTAAGCGAAATGCTCTCGATCAGGTAAACGTAGTGCATGGTTTCTTGTGATCAATTCCATGAGATTACGCGAATTATCCCAACGGTTGTTTGATGCATCTATTGCCCCGCCACGCTAAAGATTCGAGGGGCATGCTTCGCTGCGGCCGATCTCTGGGACACTTAAATAAGCAGATAAAAGCTAAATGGCCGTGCCATGCTAAGCTCGATAGAGCGAAGCATGGCGGAGAGGGAGGGATTCGAACCCCCGGTAGGTTTCCCTACACACGCTTTCCAAGCGTGCGCATTCGACCACTCTGCCACCTCTCCGGTTGCTTGGCCCTGAGACGTGAGTCTCAGGGCTGTTGAGTGAAGGGAGAACAAAGTCGAGCTGAAGGGTTTTGGTCAATGGCAAATCCGGGTTTTACGCCGTTCCTTACATTTTCCCAAGATGTCACTTGCACGCTTTTGCGCACCTCGTAACTATGGTGTTGATTCCGCTTAATCAAGGCGGCTTTTAACCATGGTATCCTCCAACACAGAACTGGCCTACAACAGCAAAGTAGAGGGCGAAGTCGTCGTCACCAAAGCCGATGCGGCCATCAACTGGATCCGCAGTAACTCGATGTGGCCAATGCCCATGGGGCTTGCTTGTTGCGCGATTGAACTCATGGCCACCGGGGCTTCGCGCTTCGATATCGCACGATTTGGAGCGGAAGTCATGAGATTTTCTCCCCGTCAGGCCGATTGCATGATCGTGGCGGGCACGGTGACTTACAAAATGGCCTCCTCGCTGCGCCGGATTTATGATCAGATGGCCGGCCCCAAATGGGTGATTGCGATGGGTGCGTGCGCGAGCACGGGCGGCATGTATCGCAGCTATGCGGTTTTGCAGGGAGTGGATCGGATCGTGCCAGTGGATGTTTATGTCAGTGGTTGCCCTCCGCGTCCGGAGGCTCTGCTCGATGGCTTGATGAAACTACAGACCAAGGTGAAGAAAACCGCTTCGGCAAAAAATCTGCTGACCGCTTAACCGTTTTTTATCCGCAATGTCTTCATCCACTGCCGACGTGACGTCCGCTCTTCAGGAAAAATTTCCCAATATCACCGCGCGTGATAGTCTCGATCACGAAGCGATCAACGTGCCTGCGGTTGACGTGTTGGCCGCGATGCAAGCTCTGCGCGACGAACACTCTTTCGATCTGTTGACGGATTTGACCGCGATCGATTGGGCCGAGGGAGCTGATCCGCGTTTTGTCGTGGTTTACCATCTCTATTCGACCACCCAGCACAGTTACATCCGCGTGGCGACGAATTGCACGGGCGAAGAGGAGTCTCCGATGGCACCGAGTGTCACCAGTCTCTGGGCCGGAGCCGATTGGCACGAGCGCGAGACTTACGATATGTTCGGCATTATTTTTGAAGGGCATTCCGATCTGCGCCGTATTTTGATGTGGGAAGGGTATCCCTATTATCCGCTGCGCAAAGACTTCCCACTCGCGGGGATCGAGACGGAACTGCCCGATCCGGAAGTGGCTGCCGCGACGGGAACTCCCGTGATCGCCGCTCCTATGATGGGGGGACCGTTTGTCGCCTCGACTGGAGAAATGAACATGTCCGAGGCCGAACCGAAGGCTAAGGACGAGAGCTGGAGCGAAAGCAGCGAAAAACCGGAAGCCTGATTTAAAGACAACCATGGCCACAGAATTTGCTTATCCCGATGCCGCTGCGAAGAACGCTACCGGCGAGTTTGAAACCGAGAAAATGTCCCTCTCCATGGGGCCCTCGCATCCGTCCACTCACGGTGTGTTGCGGATTCAGATGGAGCTCGATGGTGAAGTCGTCACCAAGGCGGAGCCGGTCATCGGTTATCTGCATCGCGGTGATGAGAAGATCGCCGAAAACATGACTTACAATCAGTTCGTGCCCTACACGGATCGATTGGACTACCTCGCGCCTCTCGCGAACAACATGGCCTACGCCATCGCGGTGGAGCGCCTCGCCAATCTCGAAGTGCCGGAACGTTGCCAGGCGATTCGGGTGATCACGGCTGAGTTGGCTCGTATCTCGGCTCATCTCCTTGGACTCGGCGCCTTCGGGATCGATACCGGTGCATGGACAGTGTTCATGTATGCTTTCACCGAACGCGAAAAACTCTACAAGCTCTTTGAAGAACTGACGGGTGCGCGCTTCACAACCAGCTACACCCGCATCGGTGGTGTCTCGCGTGATGTGCCTGAAGGTTGGAACGGTCGTGTGGACGAGTTCTGCGATCAATTCCTGCCAATTCTCGAGGAGATCCTCGCGATGTTGACTCGTAACAAGATCTTCATGGATCGCACGGTGGATGTCGGCGTGATCCCCAAAGAAGACGCGATTGCCTACGGATTGACCGGCCCGAATCTGCGCGCTTCCGGCGTGCCCATGGATTTGCGCAAGGATAAGCCTTACAGTGGCTACGAGAAATACGATTTCGATGTGCCCGTGGGTAAGACCGGCGATTCTTATGACCGCTATCTCGTGCGGGGCGAAGAGATGCGCCAATCCGTGCGGATCGTTAAGCAGGCCATCAAGAATTTCCCTGAGGGCGATTGGTATGCGAAGGACGCGAAGAAGATTTTCGCTCCGCCGAAGGATAAGGTGATGTCTTCGATGGAAGAGCTGATCCAAAACTTCATGATCGTGACCGAAGGGCCGCAGATGCCAGCTGGTGAAGTCTATTTCGAAGCGGAAAATCCCAAGGGGGCTCTCGGTTTCTACATCGTCAGTAAAGGCGGGGGAGTGCCATACCGCATGAAGATTCGCGCGCCGTCTTTCTGTAATCTTTCCATTCTTCCTAAGGTCTGCGTCGGCATGATGGTGTCCGACGTCGTCTCCATTCTCGGCTCTCTCGATTTCGTGATGGGTGAGTGCGACCGCTAAATTTCCGCCTGATGAATCTCAAACCCGAAACACTGAAGCAAATCGACGAGGTAATCACGCATTACCCGGAGATACGCAGCGCCACGTTGCCGCTCCTGCATCTCATTCAGGAAGATATTGGTTATCTTCCCCAGGAAACCGAGGAATGGGTGGCGGAGAAACTCGAGCTGGAGCCGATCAATGTTTATGAGGTGACCACGTTCTATCCGATGTTTCGTCGGAAGCCCACCGGTCGACGCCACATCCGCGTTTGCCGCACGCTTTCCTGTGCGCTCGTTGGTGGCTATAATACCTGTGCTACGCTCCAGAAAGAGTTCAACACCGAGCTGAATGAAGTGTCGCCTGACGGCAATGTGACAATCGAGTTTGTCGAATGTCTCGCCAGCTGTGGCACCGGCCCGGTGCTCATGGTGGACGACGATCTCCACGAGAACGTCGATTGTGCCAAGGCCAAACAAATCGCCGATCAAATCAAAGCGGAACCGAAGGAAAGCTAAACGCCATGCCTAAACAAAGACGCCTCATTTTTAAGCACATCGATGAAGAGGGTTACTCGAACGACATCGATTGCTATCAGCGCAACGGTGGCTACGAGGTTCTCAAAAAAGCCGTTACACGAAAACCTGAAGACCTCCGCGAAGAGGTCAAAAAATCCGGTATCCGTGGTCGCGGTGGTGCTGGGTTTCCGTGCGGGGTGAAGTGGGGGCTGGTGGATCGCAAGAGCGGTAAGCCCATCTACCTCATCGTGAATGCCGATGAATCCGAACCCGGCACTTTCAAGGATCGCTACATCATGCATCAGGATCCGCATCAGCTGATCGAGGGCACGATGATCTCCTGTTTCGCGAATGATGTGAAGCAGGCCTACATCTACATCCGCGGCGAATTTCCGCACGGTGCGAGGATTCTCGAGAAAGCAATTCAGGAAGCGCGTGATCAGAATCTCGTAGGCCAGAACATCCTCGGCACGGACTACTCGTGCGACATTTTCGTTCATCGCGGCGCTGGTGCTTACATCTGCGGTGAGGAGACAGGTCTAATCGAATCGCTGGAAGGCAAGCGCGCCTATCCCCGCATCAAGCCCCCTTATTTTCCGGCCGTGCTTGGCCTCTACCAATGCCCCACGATCGTGAATAACGTCGAGACGCTTTGTCACGTGAAGCACATCATCGATATGGGAGGAGAGGAATACACCAAGATCGGCACTCCGGGTAATACCGGCACGCGTATCTTCTGTGTTTCCGGCCACGTGCAGAAGCCCGGCTATTACGAATTTGAAGCCGGCAAGATCACGATGGGCGAGTTGCTCAACGATGTCTGCGGCGGTCCGCTTCCTGGTCGCACTTTCAAGGCCGTAATCCCCGGTGGTTCGTCCGCGAAGATTCTCAAGTTCGGCGAACGCTTCAAGGGCACGTCACGCGCTGGAGTCGATTACGACATGGGCGTCGAGGATGTGCCGATGGATTTCGATTCGCTTGCCATGATTGGCACGATGGGCGGTTCCGGTGGCGTGATCGTGATGGATGATTCCGTCAACATGGTCGAAGCCCTCGCCAACATTAACGCGTTTTACTCGCACGAAAGTTGCGGCCAATGCACCCCATGTCGTGAGGGTTCGCTGTGGATGAAGAAGATCAGCACTCGCATGGTGAAGGGCGAGGCCCGCCAGGAAGACGGCGCGCTGCTCAAGAGCGTCGCCGATCAGATCCCCGGCCGCACGATTTGCGCCTTCGGCGAGGGCGCTTCATGGCCCACGCAAAGCTTCCTCACGAAGTTTGGCGACGAATTCGAAGCCTATCCCGAGACCAAGAAAACCAAATCCGTAGACGCGATTCCGTTGGTCTGATTTTACCACCACGAAAAACACGAAACACACCAAAACTCGATGATTTGTCATTCTGAACGCAGAGAAGAATCCACTTTGATTTCCGTATCGCCGATGAAGTCGAACAACGCTTTGGATTCTTCACCTTGCTCAGAATGATAGTATAGTAGCATCACATTAATCCGTTTCGTGCCTAATAAACTTCTCTCTCAATGATCCAGCCTGCCAAACCTGACCTCGTCACCGTCCTCATCGACGGCAAGGAGATCTCTGTGCCTAAGGGCACGAATGTGATCGAGGCCGCGAGCCAACTTAACACCGACATCCCGCATTATTGCTACCACCCGAAGCTTAGTATCGCGGGTAATTGCCGCATGTGCCTGATCGAAATGGGCATGCCGATGACGGATCGTGCGACCCGCGAGCCGATCATGGATGAGAAGACCGGCCTGCAAAAGATCGGTTGGATTCCACGTCCGATCATCGGTTGCGGCACGATCGTCGCGCCGGGCATGCAGATCAAAACCAAGTCGCAGTTGGTGAAGGACTGTCAGGAGGGAGTGATGGAATTTTTGCTCATCAATCACCCGTTGGATTGCCCGATTTGTGATCAGGCCGGTGAATGTAAACTTCAAGAGCAAGCGACTGGATACGGTCGCGGTTACTCACGTTTCATCGAGCAGAAAAATGTGAAGCCGAAGCGCACGGTGCTCGGCCCTCGCGTGATTCTCGATGATGAACGCTGCATCCTGTGCTCGCGCTGTATTCGTTTCAGCAAGGAGATTGCGAAGGATGATGTGCTCGGTTTTATCGATCGCGGTAGCTACAGCACGTTGACCTGTTTCCCCGGCAAGGAACTGAATAATAATTACTCACTCAACACCGTCGATATCTGTCCGGTGGGCGCACTCACGAGCACGGACTTCCGTTTCAAGATGCGGGTGTGGTTCCTGAAGCAGAGTAAGAGCCTCGATACCGAATCAAGCGTCGGCGCCAACACCGTGGCATGGTCGCGTGAAGGTGTGCTCTATCGCGTGACGCCTCGTCGCAATGATGATGTCAACGACACGTGGATGTCGGACAGCGGTCGCTTGCTTTACAAGCAAGTCGGTGCGGAAGATCGCTTGAATCAAATCACGGTCGAGGGTGTCGGGAGCACGCTCGATATCGCCATTAACGCTGCCGCGACTCTATTCAAAGCAGGCGATGTTACAGTCATCGGTTCCGGACGCAGCACCGTTGAAGAGCAATTTCTCACCAAGAAGCTTGTCGATGCGACCCACGCCTCTGCTTCGCTTGTCAGTCGAGTAGGCGAGGGCGATGGCATCCTGATTTCTGCAGATCGTAATCCGAATGTGCGTGGAGCGCTTGTCACTGGATTGATCTCCACCTTGCCTGAGCAGCATCTCACCGCGCTCGCGGTTGATATTGATGCAGGTAAAGTGAAGACGATCATTTCCGTCGGCGAAGATCTCGCTGCAGCCGGACTCTGCGCAGAACAACTCGCGAAGGTGTCGATCGTTTATCTCGGCACGCATGCCAATGCGACGAGTGCCGCCGCCAAGGTAGTGATTCCTACGCTGACGACTTTTGAGAAAGCCGGCACGCTGGTTAATCAGCAGTTCCGCATCCAGAAATTTGCCAAAACAGTTCCGGGCAAGACTGGCGCGACTGACGATCTCGCTGTTTTGGCGAAACTCGTTGCTGCTTCGAGTGGCGCCGAGGTCTCCGGTGAGTTGAAAACTCTCTGGACGACGATTGCCGCCGAAGTGCCCGCACTCGCCACGATGAAATACGTTTCGATTCCCGACGAGGGTCTGCTGTTGGATGGCACCCCATTTGCTGACCTTCCTTTTGTCGAGGGTGAGACCTTACACTATCAACCGGCCGTCGCTGCCGAGACCACCGCCTGATCCGAGCTATGATCGAATATTGGTCCACTCTTCATCCTCTCGTCCAAGGCATCATCAAAGCCTTGGCGGTTATCGGCGTGGTGTTTCCGCTCGCTGGGGCTTGCTCGCTGGCCGAGCGAAAAATTTCCGCCTGGATTCAAGGTCGCCCTGGTCCTAATCGCGCAATTGTGCCGTGGATCGCGTGGATTCCGTTTCTCGGGACGTTCCTGCAACGCCTCGGTGTGTTTCATCTGATAGCTGATGGTGCGAAGTTCCTCTTCAAGGAAGATCCGCTTCCTGGGCACGTAAATAAATTCTACTTCATCCTCGCCCCGATGGTGGCCTTGGTGCCTGCATTTACCACGGTGGTCGCGGTGCCATTTGGTGCCTACTTCGATGGTGAATCGGTCGTGCCGCTTATTCTGGCTGACGTCGATGTCGGCTTGCTCGCGGTCTTCGCGGTGTCGTCACTCGGGGTGTATTCGCTGATACTCGCGGGATGGGCTTCTAATTCGAAGTATCCGTTTCTCGGTGGCGTGCGCGCTTCGGCTCAGCTCGTTTCGTATGAGCTATCGATGACACTCTCAGTGTTGCCCGTGTTTCTGTGGATCAATGCTCCAGGCACGGAAGGCTCGCTGAGTCTCGTTCGGGTCGTGGAAATGCAAAGCGGCTTTGGGCTGCAGTGGGACAGCCTATGGTTCATCTTCACGATGCCTTTGTGCGCGATCATTTTTCTGATCGCACTATTCGCCGAAACAAATCGCCATCCGTTCGACATGCCCGAATCCGAGGCAGATCTCGTGGGCGGTTTCCACACGGAATACGGCGCCTTTAAGTGGTCGTTGTTCTTTGTGGCCGAGTATGCCCACATGATTATCGGCTCTGGTATCTTCGTGCTGCTCTTCCTCGGTGGTTGGAATCCTTTACCCGGACTCCCGTTGGAGACTCTCGTGGGCTGGCTCGCATCAATGTGTTCCTGGGCCACTTGCTCGATCTTCGTCGGAGTGCTTTCAATCAGCATCTTCCTCGTCAAGATTCTCGCCTTGATCTTTCTCTTTATGTGGGTGCGCTGGACCGTGCCTCGCTTCCGTTATGACCAAGTCATGAACCTCGGTTGGAAGAAACTCCTCCCCCTCGCGATAGCCAATCTGCTGTTCTATCTCATCGCGATCGCTATCATCGAAAAGAACATCTGATAATTTCCTGCCATGGCCGTCATCCCTGTAGATCGTAAACCACTTACTCTCGCTGAGCGCACTTACCTGCCTCAGATTGCGGGTGCGATGAAGACGACGCTCAAGAGGCTGTTCAAGCCGGCTGAGACGTTGGAGTATCCTGAAGCTCGCCCAGAAATTCCGGAAGGCTATCGCGGAGTGCCGACTTTGGTAAAAGATCCCAATGGTCGCGAAAAGTGCGTTTCCTGTCAGCTGTGCGAATTCGTCTGCCCGCCCAAAGCGATCCGGATCAAACCGGGTGAGTTGCAGGAGAATAGCGGAAGCGACCATGTCGAAAAAGCTCCCGAGGCGTTTGAAATCGATATGCTCCGCTGCATTTATTGCGGACTGTGTCAGGAAGTTTGCCCGGAAGAAGCAATCTTTTTGCAGAACGAATTCTCCCTGTCGGGATTCACCCGCGAAGAGATGGTGAACGACAAAGAAAAACTTTACGAACTCGGTGGCACCCTACCGGATGAACACAACAAGTGGGACAAAAAGAAAGCGGCCGCCGATCACGGCAACGCCCATTAAGCCCTGAACGACGATGGCTGAATTTCTATTCTATTTCCTCTCCGCCTTTACCGTGCTTTGCGCACTGGGGGTCGTCTTGAATCGCAACGCGATCAATTCATCGCTCTGCTTTCTGCTCTGCCTGGTCGGGGTGGCCGCATTGTTCGCGATGCTCGAGGCCTATCTGCTCGCGGTGCTGATGGTGCTGGTTTATGCGGGAGCGGTCGTCGCACTGTTCCTCTTCATTGTGATGTTGCTCGATCTGAACGAGAAATCGCCTTGGTCGATGAAGGGTATGTCTACGGTTTCCGCCGTGATCGCATTTGCACTATTGGTAGCGGGCGTCTGTTCCTTCGCTGCTCAAGGCCAATTGGCAGCGCTGCCATTATCTGAGGTTCCCGCAGTTGGCGCCTCACTGAAAAATTACGGGCATCAATTATTCACGATCTATCTGTTGCCCGTGCAAGTAGTGGGGTTTCTGCTCCTGATCGCCATGCTTGGCGTGATCGTGCTCAGTAAGAAATTCGACGACGTGGAGGATTCACAATGATCGAAATCGGACTCAACGCTTACATTCTTCTCAGCGTAGTGCTGTTTGCTATCGGCTTCTTCGGAGTGCTCGTGCGCAAAAACACTCTCGTGATCTACATCTGCTTGGAGTTGATGCTCGTCGCGGCGACTCTCGCTCTGGTGGCCTTCTCTCGCTACAACGGCACGATGGATGGCAACGTCTTCGTGTTCTTCATTCTCACTGTCGCCGCCGCGGAAGTCGCGGTTGGCCTCGCCATCATCGTCGCCCTTTTTCGTAAGCGCATGACGGTGCAGGTAGACAAACTCAACGCCCTCAAGAACTGACGCCATGACGCCCGTTCAACAAGCTCTCCTCATTCTTCTCATCCCGCTCGCTTCGGCGGCGATCATCGCGTTGTTCTTACGACGCAAAGGTGGCCTCGCCACGATCGTTTCCATGGTGGCTGCAGCCGCAATCGCGGGACTATCGTTGAGCCTGATCGCCGGCGGTGAACGATTCACACAGTCCTGGGAATGGATGCAACTCGGTGGTCTCACCATTTCGATTGGATTCAAATTCGATGATCTCGCGGCACTGATGCTCTTTGTTGTGAGCTTCGTGGGTTTCTTTATCCACCTGTTCAGCGTAGGCTACATGCACGATGACAAAGCTCGCGCCCGTTATTTCGGCGGATTGTCCATCTTCATGTTTTCGATGATCGGAATCGTTTTCGCGGACAATCTGTTCATGATGTTTATTTTCTGGGAACTCGTTGGATTCAGCTCCTACCTGCTGATCAACCACTACCACGAAAAGCAATCAGCGGCAGATGCCTCCAAGAAAGCATTTATTGTTAATCGGGTGGGGGACTTTGGTTTCCTCCTTGGTATCATCCTCTGCTACTGGACTTACGGCACCGTCAATTTGACTGAGCTCGGTATGATCAGTGATTCGGGTGGATTGGTTTACAGTAAATTGATTCCCCTTCTCCTTTTCTGTGGTGCGGTTGGCAAGTCGGCTCAAATGCCATTGCAAGTCTGGTTGCCCGATGCCATGGAAGGCCCGACACCCGTTTCGGCTCTCATCCACGCTGCGACGATGGTCGCGGCGGGTATCTTCATGCTTTGCCGTATTGAAGTGCTGATGGTTCCTGAAGCGCTCAACATCATCATGTGGATCGGCACCGCGACTGCGCTCTATGCCGCACTCTGCGCGATCGTGCAAAGCGACATCAAGAAGGTGCTCGCTTACTCCACCCTCTCCCAACTCGGCTACATGGTCGCCGCCTTTGGTCTGGGATCGCTGGTATTCGAACAAGATGGAAAGGACGTATTGATCTTCGCTGGTGTCGGTGCCGCGATGTTCCATCTGACGACCCACGCCTTTTTCAAGGCTCTCCTCTTCCTCGGTTCTGGTTCGGTCATCCACGGCTGCCATCACGAGCAGGATATCTTTCAGATGGGTGGTCTGCGAAAGAAGATGCCCATCACGTTCCTCACTTTTACGATCGGAGTGCTCGCGATTATCGGCATGCCCGGTCTCGCCGGTTTCTTTTCGAAGGATGCGATCCTGCTACTCGCGATGAGGAACAACACCGCGGTCTTCGCGATTCTCCTTTTCACCGCGATCCTGACCGCTTTCTACATGGTTCGCATGTGGAAGCTCGTTTTCTTTGGCGCGACCCGTTCGGACAATGCGGCGAAATCGCACGAAAGCGGTTTGTCGATGACTCTGCCGCTCATGGTTCTCGCTGGACTCGCGATCATCGGAGGCTACACCGGAATCTATCGTAAGCTCGCTGGTTCGGTCGCCGATCTGGTGCCTCACGCTCATGGTTCCGAGCACACCCTGATTCTCGTCACGAGTATTGTGGTGCTCCTCATCGGCTCGCTCGGGGCCTGGGCTTATTACAAGCCGGGCACGAAGGATACTTTGGAGCAAAATTCCAATGGCCTCTTCAATAGCCTGACTACTTTGAAAGAATCGTTCGATGCACTTTACGGCTACTACGTCGCGAAAGTGCAGCAACGCTTCGCCATGTTGCTCAACTTCTTGGAGCAAATCTTTCTCGCGGGTCTCATCATCCGCGGCTTCTCCGGGCTGGTTGGCCTGCTGGGTCTGGGCGCACGTGCGCTTCACCTCGGCAGCCTCCACGCCTATGTTCACTGGTTCCTCTTGGGGATTGTTCTCCTCTGGGTCCTGACCTCGGGATTGTTTTAATCTGAAATGACCGCACTGCCTTTTGATCCTCTTCTGTTGGCCATCGTGTCGCCCCTCGCGGTGGCGCTAGCGATCGCGCTTGGTCTTCCCAAACGTTTCTCGATCAAGCTGGCCTATGTCGGCTTCGGATTGCCGGCCTTACTGGCCCTGCATGCGTGGTATCATTTTCCGGCGGGAGTCGGGGCTGATTACGCATTTACGACCGACTACAATACCGGCCTCGAAAGCATGGGCATCAGCCTGAAGCTCGGGCTCAACGGTATTTCGATGCCGCTCTTTGCCCTGGCGGGAATCGTCGGCTTGGCGGCCGGTCTCTACGCGATTCAATCTGGTGCGGAACGCCTCAAGATCTACCTCATGCTGCTGCTCACGATGCAGGGCGGATTGATGGGTGTGTTTGCGAGTATCGATGTATTCTACTTTTACTTCTTCCACGAACTCGCACTGATCCCGACCTTTGTCATGGTGGGCATCTGGGGCGGACGTGACCGCAACTACGCGGCGATGAAGATGACCATTTATCTCACGCTCGGAGCGATGCTGTCGTTGATCGGTTTGATCGCGATCTACGTGAAGAGTGGGGCGAATAGCTTTGATTTGATCACGCTGCGCCATGCGCTTGCGGCTCAACCCCTTGAGGTGAGCGTGCAGAAATATCTGTTTGGCCTCCTGATGTTCGGCTTCGGTATTTTGGTGTCGATCTGGCCACTGCACACTTGGGCTCCACTGGGCTACGGCGCGGCCCCGAGTTCCGCTGCGATGTTGCACGCGGGTGTGCTCAAAAAATTCGGTCTCTACGGATTGATTCAAATCGCAGTGCCTTTACTGCCGGCTGGTGCTGGGCACTGGGTGACGATTCTCGCGATTCTCGCGGCGTTTGGTAATGTGCTCATCGTCGGCCTCATCACGATGGCCCAACGCGATCTCAAGCAGATGGTCGGTTACAGTTCCGTGATGCACATGGGCTATGCGTTTCTCGGTATCGCGTGTCTCACCAGCATGGGTGTGGGTGGCGTCGTAATTCTGATGGTGGCTCACGGTTTGTCCGTGGCGCTGCTCTTCCTCCTCGCTACTTGTGTCCATCATCGCACCCAAACTTTCGATATGGAAGAGATGGGTGGGCTCGCGCAAAAAGCACCGGTGCTCGCCGCTCTGTTTGTCGCCGCGACGATGGCGGGAATCGGTCTGCCGGGCTTTGCCAATTTCTGGGGCGAGCTGACGATCTTCGTCGCCCTCTGGAATTTCTCACCTCTTTACACGGCCATCGCCGTGGCGGGTATCATTATCTCCGCGATCTACGGTTTACGGGCGACGGCTCGCGTGTTCTTCGGTTCGCCAACCGAGGAGTTTACCAAAGTCTCCGCCGAACATCCGCCGACCGATCTGCGCTGGGGCGAAAAGCTCCCGGCACTGATCCTCCTCGCGGTGCTTCTCTTTATCGGCTTCTGGCCGAAATCTGTTTCCGAACCGGTTGATGGTGCATTGCACCGTGCTTGGCCCGCTGCCGGAGCCCTGCCTGCTACAACCGCTGCCAAGTAAGTTACCGCCGCCATGAATATCGAACTTCTTCAGGCCGCCGCCGAATCCAACCAGTGGAGTGCTATTTACCCCGAGGTCGCGTTGGGCTGTCTCGCTCTCGCGTTGCTCGCGCTTGAAATCATGCTGCCCAAGTCGCAGCACAAGATTATTCCCGGGGTCGCCATCCTCGGCCAGTTGGCCCTGTTGATCTGCCTACTGGTCAATTTCAATGCGTCTTATCTCGGGACGGATACGTTCAACGGATTGATCAGTCACACGCGTGACGGGCAGTTCATGCGCGTCTTCTTTCTCGCGAGCTCGCTGTTAGTCAGTCTGCTGGCGACCGTCAGTCTCGCGAAACAAAAGCTACCACGCATCGAGTTTTACGCGATCACGTTGGTGATTAGTGGGGCGATGATGCTCCTCGCGCAGAGCAACCATTTCGTGATGCTCTTCGTCGCCCTCGAAACGGTGACAGTCGGCTTCTACATTTTGGTGAGTTACTTCCGCGCCAATCCGCTTTCGCTCGAAGCAGGTCTCAAATACCTGATCATGGGCGCGCTTAGCTCGGGTCTGTTGCTCTTCGGTATTGTGCTGCTTTACGGTGTAGCTGGTAATCCTACGCTGCCCGGTCACGTCGCGAATGGCATGAGCTTCCCTGCGCTGCAAAATTTTCTCGCGGCCAATCCCGATAACTTCCTCGCCGGCCTCGGTATCCTTCTCGTGCTCTCCGGAGTCGCTTTCAAAATCGGTGGATTCCCCTTCCAGATCTGGGTGCCTGATGTTTATCAAGGAGCCCCTACGCCGGTGACCGCGTTTTTGGCCGTGGCTTCGAAAGGCGCCGGTTTCGCTATTCTCCTCACCTTGGTGACGACTGCCTTTGCCCCTTACGCTTCGCTAACGATTCCCGTGCTTACCGTGATGGCCGGAGCGACACTGATCTTCGGTAACATCGCTGCGCTCACGCAGCACAATGTGAAACGACTGATCGGTCTTTCTGGTGTCTCGCACGCTGGTTTTCTGCTGATGGGAGTCGTAGCGGCGATGACGGTTCCTTCGACGACTGGAGCCGTTTACTTCTACCTCTTTGTTTACCTCATCGCCTCATTCGCCGTCTTTGGCGTGATGGCGCATGTCGCCGGTGATAACGATGCTGAGCAAGAGCTCGATCATTACGCTGGTCTGGCCAAACAACATCCGTTTCTCGGATTGGTGTTGGCGATTGGGTTGGGTTCGCTCGCTGGTATCCCGCCACTGGCCGGATTCATGGGTAAGCTGTTCGTCTTTATCGCGGCATTCAAAGCCGAGCTCTATCCGCTACTCGCAATCGCAGTAGTTGGTGTGGTGATTTCGATCTACTACTATTTCGGGTGGATCAAATCTGCTTTCTTCGACACTTGGCGTGCGCCGTTGCTCGAAGGTGAAACGGATGATCGTCCTGCCGTGACTGCCGTGCGCTGGCCCCTAGGGATCGCGCTCAGTATCCTCGCGATTAGCACCGTCGTTCTTGGTTTCTACCAAGGCTGCCTCGGTGAGTGGTTCTTGAACCGCTAATTGTCGGGAGTGATCGGCTGATCCCGCCTTCGATAACCCAAAGACTTCCAAGGCGGGGTTCGGAGACCCCGCCCTACAGCCAATCTGGAGATACTTGGATTGTCTTGTTTCTTGGCTCTCTTTCGGGGCTTTGGAGATTTTGAGTTTGAAGGAATCAACTAAACGTCACGTCCTTCAATCATGACCCGTTTTCGCCCCTGCATTGATCTTCACGAGGGAAAGGTGAAACAAATCGTCGGTGGCACTCTGCGCGACGATGAGGATGGACTGCAGACCAATTTCGAAAGTGATCAATCAGCGGGATATTTCGCGGGACTTTATCGCAAGGATTTGTTGAGCGGCGGACACATCATCAAGCTTGGTCCGAACAACGATGAAGCCGCCCGCGAAGCTTTGGCGGCTTATCCTGGTGGGCTGCAGGTAGGCGGTGGGATTAATCTAGTTAATGCGCCGCAGTGGCTGGAGGCAGGCGCGAGCCACGTGATCGTGACGTCTTGGCTGTTCGACCAGAATGGGCATCTACTACCCGAACGTCTCGATGCACTAGTCGCCGAAGTGGGGAGGGAGCACATCGTGATCGATTTGAGCTGCCGCGTGAAAGACGATGGCTGGGTCGTGGCGATGAATCGTTGGCAAACGCTGACCGATCTGCCGATCACCGAGCCAACGCTCAAAGCCATGGCGAGCCACTGTGCGGAATTTCTAATTCACGCCGCCGATGTCGAAGGTAAGCGCGAAGGTATCGACGAAAAGCTGGTCGAGTTAATCGGTCAGCATTCACCGATTCCCGCGACTTATGCCGGTGGAGTTCACTCAATTGAGGACCTCGCAACCGTGGAGACACTGAGTGCCGGCAAGGTCGACCTCACCATCGGTAGCGCACTTGATGTTTTTGGCGGAAGCAACGTCCGCTACGAAGATTGTGTGCAGTGGAATCACCGCACTGAGGCTAACAATAAATAATACCCATTCATGAAATCCGCATCCAAAACACCCCGCCTGATTCAATGTGCCACGCCTTGGAGTCTGATTGGCTATCCGAGCACGAAAAAAGAGTGGTCGATGAAACGTAAGATCGAAGCAATTAAGAAGGCTGGATTCGATGGCCTAGCCGCGAGCCCCGATCAGGAGGCCTCAGACCTTTGTGGTAAACTAGGACTCGAATTGATGGGGGGAATGGATGGCTCCAATGTCACGAAGGCGAAGCAGGAGATGGTGCGCCAGCGAAAGCTTGGAGCTACCCACCTCAATGTTCAGCTCTGGGATCATGACACCTCACTTCCGAAGGCCGCTAAGACAGCAGTCAAATTGGTCCGGGCAGGAAATAAGGCGGGAGTGAAGGTGCATATCGAAACGCATCGCGATACGGCGACGGAGACTCCGGAGAAATTCTGGGAGATCGCGCGTCTTTATCAGAAAGAGACTGGCGAATTGATGCCGACGACTTGGGATCACTCGCATTTTGCCATCGTGAAGCATCTCGTGCCTTCAAATTATGCGGAGCGCCTACTCGTTGATCCTGCCATGATTCAACTTTCTCAGATATTACATCTGCGCCCCTTCAATGGTCACCATTGCCAAGTGCCGGTGACTAATGGAAAAGGTAAATTAACTCAGGAATTCCTCGATTACCTCGCCTTCGTGGAGGAACTCTTCCTTTGCTGGCTAAAGGGACCTAAACCTCGCCCAGACCTATGGGTTTGCCCTGAGATGGGTGGGAGCGCTGGCTACCATTTGAGTGGTCAACCGCATCCGTGGCCCGATGCACAGGCGGCACGGGTTGAATATGAGAAGGCGTGGTCGCAGGCTCTGAAGCGGGCGAGTCGCACCCGGAAATAATCGGGAGGATTTTTCTCAGGATCGGGCCCTTCATGCTTGGCGATGGGGCGGCTTTAAGTGAAAACAGAGGAACACTATGAGAATTACCGGCCTCGCTATTGTTCCGCCCCCGACCGCTGCCGATCTGCCCAAAGTCACGCCTGAATTACTGGCTTCTGTTCTGGCGCGTTACTCGCGGAGCAACGATGGGATCGGCGCGATTCTCGATAAGGTGGATATCGCCAATCCGGATGCGTCGATCGACCGGATCCTGAAGTTTGTCGATTATGGCCACGCTTCGATCGGCGGGCTAACGGGTGGCCTCGCGATCGCCCTCGATGACATTTCGATGTGGCTCGCTTATAAACTTTTCGATCTCGCCCAAATGGCGGACGGCCAGGAATCGAGCACGCGCTACATCACGATGGATGCGACCAATCTACCCACGCCTGCAGAGATTGGGATACCCGATGATCTGGCACCGCGTTGGACTGCATTAATGGCGAAGTCGTTTGCGGCCTACCAAAGTGAATACGCGCGACTTGATGCACTCGGCGCGACGGAGCCGGATCGGGTGCGTGTGCCAGAAAATGCGAAGCCCGCCGTGGTGAATCGCATTCGCAAGAATTACGCACTGGATCGCGCCCGTTATTTTATCCCACTTGCCACCCGCACCAACGTGGGCCTGGTGCAGACTTCGCGCATGTGGGCGACGACCGTGAAGCATCTCGATTCGCTACCGCATCCGGAGGCTCGCGCGGCGGCGAAGTTGATCCGTGAGGAGTTGATCAAACAATCGCCACGTTTGATGCGTCACAGCTTCGCCGAGGAATCTTTTCAAGCTCAGGCCAACCAAGAACTCGCGAGCAGTCTTAAGCTGGGGTTGGATCGTCTCTCAACGGCACCGTTGACAGATGAGATTTGGGTCAATGTCGATCGGTCGGCTCCACCATGGTTGGCGGAGGAACAATCAGTTGGCGAAGCGCTCAAGCACCGCGGTAATCGCTATGGTTATCAAGGCACCGCGACTCGACGGATGCGGGTCGGCTTTGCGTGGAATAATATGGCCGTCGCCGAGCTGCGTGATCTGAACCGTCATCGCACGGGACATCGCTACACGCCGATGATTCAAGCGGGATTTTACCTTCCGGAAGAAATTAAGCATGCGGATCATCAAGCTTTGCTCGACGAGCAGGCCGCGTTGACGCGGGAGCTGATGGAGCGGGGTTCTGAAGCCTATGTGTATTCGCTGCTCCTCGGGGCGCAGACTCCGTTTGAGCACAGCACTCATGCGGATAAGTTTATCTACGAGGCGGAGTTACGCACGGGGATGGGCGCACATTTTCGCTATGCTGAGCATCTGAGCGCGGTGCTCCACGAATTTTTTGAGCAAGTGCCGGAAGCGCGTGAATGGGTAGTCGAGGGCACGGCGGAGCCCGAATAAAACATTGCTGCACACGCTGGTGAGTGTTGTGATGCAAACCATAAGCATGAAGCGATTTCGCGTAGTCATTATCTTAGTGGGAGCCTTGGCTTTGAGCTACGCATCGTCTGCGTCGGAGGTGATTCGCGGGAGCAATGCAGAGGATAAACGAATTGGTAAGACGGAGCTTTCCAAAGTGGTCGTGAAACATCCGGCCAGTATGGGAAACTCAAGTGGAAAGCGTTTTCAAAAGCGAAACGTCCTGCCCAAATATTCGGTTTCAAAAAAGAGTTCAGGCGCCTCGGTGAAAATTGTGCGCTCCTCTGGTAAAAAATCCACGGTGCAGCTCCGGAAATTTCCTGTCGTGAAAGTCACCTCTGCAACTGCGCGCTGATGTCTAGGATGAAACGCCTGCGAATACTTCAGTTTAACATGCAGTTTGGTCAGGTGTGGGATCAGGCGGATCCGGATAACGCCCCGATCAATATCGAAGCGACGATTGAAGAGATTAAGCGACATGATGCGGATATCATCATGCTACAGGAATTGGAGCATGTGCGTCCTGATGGCACGCATGCGCCGATGCCCCCTAATTACTCGCGGATCAAACAGGAACTGAAGGGATATGATAGCACGTTCTCTTTCCCACGGCCCGATCCGCGTGAATTGCCTTTTGGGGTCGGGCTGGCAATTTTCTCCCGATGGCCGCTTGAGCCTCTCGAATGTGTGAATATACCCTCGCCGCGAATCGAATTTGATTTCATGGGAGAAATGAAAACTCCTACTGATCGCTTGCTGATCAGTGCGAATGTGACTGTCGGCGGGCGAAAGATCCGTCTGATCAACACTCATTTACTGGCGTTTTTCATGCTCAAATCAAGCAGCGAAGAGAATCCTGGACAGCGTAAGCTGGTGGAGGATGAGCTACGGAAGAGTGATCTTCCGACGATTCTGACCGGAGACTTCAACGTGAGTAAGCACCAATCGCTGGTGGATCAATTTGGCGCTGCCGGATTTAGCACCGCCCAGTCAGAAGAAATCACCTGGCGGAGAATGCCCTACGTGCTCGATCACGTATTTTTCAGCGATGCATTCCGCTGCGTCGGACATGAAGTCGTGCAGAGTATGGCCTCCGATCATCTTCCCTTGGTGGCGAATCTCGAGCTGAACGACTGAACGACTAAGCGAACTTAGCTCTCTTCGCGCACGCGGTCTTTATCTGCTTCTCGTTCTTCTTCCAGCCGGGCTTTTTCAGACGAAATTTGTCCACGCATCTGATCAGCTTCTTCGGCGTTGCCCGAGGCGAGGGAGGAATCGAGCTTTTGCAGCAGGAAGATTTCCCGCTCGGCTAACTTGCCCTGAAAGACGAGATCGATCTCAGCGAGGCGAGCCTTCTGATCGTCGTTGAGGGTGTGTTTGGAGGATGGGTCGCTCTTATCGAGACGTTCCATCGCCAGTTCGTATGCGCTTTTCATGGTTGGGGAGTGTTAAACATCTCAGCCGAAATTCACGCCGAAAATCAATGTAATCGTGACGACAATGAATGGAGGCCACCAACTGCCGTGGTTTGGCTGCCAGCGCCTAGCGTAACCGTAGAAGATCGTGCCCAGTAGAATAACGAAAGCACAGGGGCCGATCCACTCGGCTTTGAAGGTGGCCTCGTGATAAATACCGGGCCAAGTGACGAATTCACGGATGGCGCTATCGATACCGGCCAGAATCAGCACCGCCGCGTGGTTGAACAGAAGCGTGCCCGCCGTGAATCCCACCATGCCGCAGAGTAGTGAGGCCATCCCTGACAAAATGACCAAACTCGCGATGGGAATCAGGACGAGGTTGGCCAAAAGTGCACCGGGAGTCAGGAGCCCGAAATACTGCACACCTGCCAACATGCTGAAGAGGAGTGCCGACAAACCGATGGCGAGAGTCGCGAAAAAGCCCCGCCAAATCGTCGCGGAGATTTTCTGCCAGACGTTCCAGGTTGATTCGGGGATCAGCGCGAACAGTGAGCAGTGGAGGTTCATTCTTTCGCCCAAGGGTAGGCCGAGTAAAAGGATGGCGATCACGATCCCGTAGCTCATTTGAAAACTGGCCGTGAAGAGTTGCTCTGGTGCGAGGCACAACACGATCAAGGCCGAAGCGGTGAGTGCGGAGAGTGGGTTGCCCGGTAATCGAAACAGGTAGGAGGTCTGGAGTAGCGTGACCATCGCGAAAGCGCGCACGGCCGAAGGGGTGTTGCCAGTGATCGCCACGTAGAGCCCCAGTGCCACGAAGCTGATCACGAATCTCCAGAGGCGTGGCAGTCGGGTGATCAGGAGCAGGGCGTGGATGGCGAGAGCGATCACGCCGATGTGGAGTCCACTGATGGCAAATAAATGCATCGTGCCGCTTTGCATGAAGAGCTCGTCCTGTTTGTCACTCAATTCGGCCTTTCGACCGAGCAGCATGGCGGGGGTGATATTGGCGAGCTCCGGTCGCTTCTCTGAGACGCCGAGTTTGAGGATTTGATCGAAGCGATCCGCCGTTCGTGCGCAGAATCGACGATAGGCCGAAGCGAGCTGGCTTTCGGCGATTACTTGTCCACGACGGAATTGAAATGAGATCCCCGCATCCGAGAGATAGTTTTCAAAGGAGTGGGGTTCTGTCTGAATGGGAAGGGGTTCGATAACGCCGAGCGTATCAATCTCTGCCGTGGGGATTGGGGCGGGAAAATCGTCCCGAAGGCGCAGAGAATAGAAAACTTTTTGATCGCGCAGAACAGCTAGATGAGGGTCTGTGCCGGTGATGGTGGCCAGGCCAGCGGCACGATTAGGGTAGAGGCTGTCGTAGGCGCGGGTTACGCGGAGTTGCAAATGCGCTTCCCGGGGAGGAAGCCCCGACCAATCGGGTGGAACACTTCGGTGCAGCGTGTAGCTACTGAGCCCAGCGAAGAGCAAACCGAAGCAGAGCAGAGTGGCCCAGAGATTCGATGACTTACCGGAGAAATAGCAGGCGCCTGCGCTACCCAACAGAGATATCCCGAGCGTGGCGGACAGTGGTAGGCCCATAGGCCAGCCCTTGGCCAATGCCAATCCTGCTGCCAAGGGTATTACTAACCAAAGCAGTGGTGCGCGGTGTCCGAGGCTGCTGGAGGCCATGAATGATTTATGTCATTCTCCTCAAGGAAACACACTTCTATTCTGAGTATAGATTGGCTCAGGGCTTATCGGACTATCTGAACTGAAACAATTCCAGCGAACAGGCTGTAGCTGGCCTCGCCGAGGCCGGTTCTAGAGATGCGATAGGTTGATCCTACCCATCGAGGGCAGCGATCCCGGCTACAATTTGTAGTGATAATACTGAAGGGTTTCGGTGCTCGTTCTTATGCAGGCTTTGATTCGGGAGGAATTGTGTCCATTAATGGTTACACATGCCTAATGACGATCAACCCGAGTTCTTTGGTGACGAGATTCTGCCGCCATCTGATTCGCAGCTGAAGCCCACGGCGAATCAACCGCTCGCGGCTCGCATGCGCCCGCGTCGATTGTCGGAAGTGGTGGGGCAGGAGCATATTACCGGCAACGGCAACCTGTTGCCCCGTCTGGTGGAGCAGAACCGCTTCGGGAGCCTGATTTTTTACGGCCCTCCCGGATGCGGTAAAACAAGCCTGGCCGAATCGATCGCGGCGGAAACGAAAAGTCGATTCGTGCGCATCAATGCCGTGATGAGCAACGTCGCGGAGTTACGAGGAATCCTCACTGCCGCGCGACGTCACCCGGAAGCGGGCACGATTCTCTTTATCGACGAGTTGCATCGTTTTAACAAATCTCAGCAGGATCTTCTATTGCCTGATGTTGAAGAAGGCACGGTGCGCCTGATCGGGGCGACAACTCATAATCCCGGATTTTACGTGAATCCACCGCTGCTTTCGCGCAGCCATCTCTTTCGTTTAGAACCGCTCGCTCCACCCGCCATCGCCGGAGTGATGGCGGCGGCGTTGACCGATGAGGAACGCGGACTGGGCCTCCGCCAATGCTCAGCGGATGAAAAGGTGCTCGTGGATTTGGCAATGCTCTGTGACGGCGATTTACGGCGCGCGCTCAATGCTCTGGAGGTGATCGTCTTTGGTTTGGAAGAGGGTTCGTCGATCAAGCCGGCTGAGATCGAGGTCTTTGCTCGCGAGCGTCGCATCCGCTACGATGCCGATGAAGATGAACACTACGACACCATCTCGGCCTTTATCAAAAGCTGCCGCGGTAGCGATCCCGATGCCGCAATGTATTGGCTCGCGAAGATGTTGGTTGGTGGCGAAGACCCGAGATTTATCGCGCGACGATTAGTCATTCTTGCGAGTGAAGACGTGGGGCTGGCTGACCCGATGGCCCTGCCGCTTACCGTGGCGGCCCATCATGCGGTTGATTTTATCGGTATGCCGGAAGCGGAATACACCCTCGCGCACGCGACGCTTTACATCGCCACTGCTCCGAAATCTAATTCCGCGACAATCGCATTGGGTGCATCGAAACAGGCGCTCAAAAAATCCACCGTGCAGCCAGTTCCGTTGCCTATGCGCGATAAAAGTGGGAAAGCGAGTAAGGACAATCAGCACGGTAAGGGCTACCGCTACTCTCACGATTATCCCGAGAATATTTCCGGCCAGGACTATTTGGAATCACCGCTGTCGCTTTACACCCCAAAACCAGTCGCTTGGGAAGCAAAGATCGCTGATCGCCTCGCTCGCTGGCAGCATCTCAAGGCAGAGATCAAACAGACAAAAAGCTAGCACGGTTTAAATCAGGTTGTAGCCGCTCATGAGGCATCGGCGAAAGTGTAGTCCGAAGGGATTCTACGCTGTCTACGATGTTTCCACGCAGCTCTCCCCAAGACTAGAGTATGTAAGCGAGGTGAACCCGTTTTGAGAAGTCTTAAGCGCCTTGCGGAGTGGCGTGAATAAAGTAGGATTGGTGCATGAAAGTTCGCCTACTACTCTGTTTTACGGTGATGGCCTCATTAGGATGGTCTGCTGATAGTTATGGGATTTACGGGAAATCCGCCTCGTCCGAAAATAAGGATTCGACGAAGGAAAGCAGCAAGGAGTCCGCGGCGATTCCCGGTATCGTGATTGCGCGGAAGTCCCAGCAGGGTTACCTCGGTCTCGATTTGGTGGACTTTAAATACAAACTCACTTTTTACGGTGAAGATAAGAAACCCCTGAAAGCGGATTTTCCCCGAGCCCTTTTCCGTTGGTCGAAGGTTAATGGATCGGGTAGCGAACGCTACATCCTTTCGGCTGGTAGCGAGAGTAGCGTGCTGACTTCGCCCCGTAATGTGCCTCCCCCTTACAATTTCCGATTATTTATCGTGCTGATCGACAACGATGAAGAGACAGAATCAGAAACTTACGTGGTTTGGTTTCGCCCGTAGGTTGGGGCGCCACGATCACTTAAGAGGCAGGACTGAGCTACGGGAATCCACGCAAAAGCGACGTTGCCAGCGGAGCAGTGAATCTTCGGAGAGCTTTTGCAGGTGAAGCGCTAATGTTGCTGACCGATTTGGTAATATAGTCGCGGGCTTGGTGCGCCTCTTCATGCTGGATCTCCCGGAGGTTGGACATCGATTCGATCACGGTGAGCTGGCTGTTGATCTGATCTTTAATCATGAGCTAGATTTTACCGATCGCCTCATCCCGCACGCGTTTCTGGCGGGTATTGAGCCGGTGGTAGATCCACCCCATGATTCCCTTGATGAGGATCACACCGAAAAGACTGACGACCCATGGACCCCGATCAGAAGATGGCCACAAATACTACCGCGAGACTAAGTAGCATGAGGTAGACTTCTCGACGACGCAGATAGCCTTTCATGTTCGTGTTGCGTGCATGTTACGTAATATAACTGCCAGAAATGGTGCAACCGAGCAACCCCCTCATTCTGTATAGATGCCTGTCCCTCAGGTGCCGTTTGACAACCGGTCGGAGGAGGGCGAATCTCCGACTTAATGTCCGTCCCGCCCGATTCTGTCTTCGACTCCGTAGAGTCCGCCATCCAAGAGATTGCGGCTGGTAATCTCGTAATTGTGACTGATGATGAGAATCGCGAAAACGAAGG
>Ga0105055_10000530_pt1 | contig 59128 bp, 53 predicted proteins | sample BON03_FD_78090 | JGI IMG/M metagenome (GOLD analysis project Ga0105055, IMG submission 78090) | Freshwater microbial communities from Lake Bonney liftoff mats and glacier meltwater in Antarctica - BON-03 | ecosystem: Environmental > Aquatic > Freshwater > Ice > Glacier meltwater | place: Lake... | reverse complement strand
CTCATACCACTTGGGATATCGCGACCGACTCCGCATCTCATCGCATCGAAGCCGGACTCCGCTACCATCAGGATTTCATCGATCATTTCCAATGGCAGGATATCTACACGCAAGCCAACGACGGCAGCGCGATCCTTTCCACTCCCGGCACTCCCGGCACGCAAAGTAATCGTCGCGCCAAAAGCGACGCCCTCGCCTTCTTCATTCAAGACACCGTCACGATTGGCCGTCTCGCCATCACTCCGGGCCTGCGGGTCGAGCGTATTGATTATACGGATATTCGCCGCAGCACGAATCCAGCGAGTCTGAGCACGATCACCGCCCTTTCTGAAAAAACTCTCACGACCGTCGCGCCCGGCATCGGCTTCACTTGGCAGGCCGATCAGCAAACCACATGGTTTGGCGGCGTGCATCGCGGCATCTCCCCTCCAGGCCCTGGTAGCGCGCGAAACACCCTCGAAGAGGAAACCTCGCTCAGTTTTGAGGCCGGTATTCGTTTCAACAATCAGAGCGACTTCTCATCTGAACTCGTCGTATTCCACACCGCTTTCGAAGACCTCATTGTCGAAGGCAATGCGGGTGGTGGTGGCAGCGCCGGCGTCACGCAAAACATCGGCGAAGTCGATTCCACTGGAGTCGAACTCGCTTTCGCTTACGATCCCTCGATCAGCCGCGGTTGGGATATCCGTAATCCCTGGAACTTCAGCGCGACCTATTCGCACTCTGTCTTGGGCAACGATGTGAACTCCACCGGCAATGGCGGCGGTGTCGCAGAATCGATCTTCTCCGGCGGGCGCACAGGCAACGAGCTTCCCTACATCCCTAAATATCAGCTCGCGCTTGGCACCGGTATTGAAAAAAACGCCTGGGGTATTTTCGCCGATGCGTATTATCAACCGAGCACCTACGCCTCGGCCAACAACGACGATTCGCAAATCAACCCCGACGCCAGCTCTGCCGCCGGACTGCAACCTCGCGCCGATAGCCGTTACGGCTCCGTCGATGCCTTCTTCCTGCTCGATCTCTCGGTGCACTACCGCCTGAACAAACGCACTAAGCTCAAGCTCGCCATCACCAATCTCTTCGACCGCGAATACATCAGCTCGCGAGTCCCGATTGGCCCCCGTCCCGGCCCTCCTCGCACCGCCACCGCAGGCATCGAACTGAAGTTCTAAACCCACCTACTCAGCATCTTTTCATGGCGGTTCTCAGATCAACTGGAACCGCCATTTTTACAGAATACAATTGAGACCGCGTCTCATGAAATCGTGAAATCTTCTGCCTCTCACATTCCAAAACATTCCTCCAGTCAGCGTGGCATTGGATCGCGCAGTTCAGTGATTTTCGCCATCGAGATCTTAGTAGCAGTGACACTTTTGCTGGGGTTTCTCTACCTGCTCTGATGTCTACCCTTTTTTTGCACACCTATCGTGACTGAGTCTTATCCGCACACGAATATGTCAATTCATCCACTCATCCAATGCGATATCAGCGCAACCGTAGAGAACACCGATCTGATGACTAAAATCATCACCGCCTGCGCGAATGAAAGCGGTGCGGCCGTCCATTGCACCCCAACCGTTTCAACCGACGAAGATACCATCCTGCTCCATCTCCCCGTCGAATTTGCAGGAGCCCAACACCCCGTCTGGTGCCTCGTTTGTCGCTTGGCCTGCTATTTCCCATCTGCTCGGGTCAGCGTTCTCGTGCACGGCGAATCCGCCTTCTCGTCTCAACCCTCCCGCGAAGCTCTATCTGGCTAAAATATCATGTCACGAGACGACGAAAAATCACTCCCCTTCGATTCCCGCATAGCCTTCGAAACAGCACCCCGATGCAAAAAAAGCCCGTGCTTTCGCACCACACCCGAAGGTCGCATCCCACTCGTTCCCAATTGGGATAAACTTCTTTCCGGGGCGAGCAAACTACCAGCGGTTTCTCTGCAAACTCGCCACAACTTCGCACGGTTAGTCACGAATTCTCCTCTCGCTTTCCTTCTCGCTCCTCAATCGGACGAACCCAGAAATGCGAGCCTCTCATGCCTCAAGGCAAACTGGCATCATGCTTGGGCTCGCGTCGCGTTTTGTCCCTGTTGCCAGTCACCCGGCCGCGTCGAGATCTGCAATCGTTACGGTCTCGATGTCATCCAAATCTGCGCCCCAACGGATTTTTCTATCGATGATTGGGCCCTCTACATTGGCCAAAACCACCTCGCCGCTGCTACGCGGCCGGCCACATCGGAGGCACAACATAACGACCATCACGCCACGTTTCCCACCGTTCCTAGCAATGCCGTTCTCGTCGCGAATACAGGGCAATCCCTCCCCAATCTCCTTGAGATTATCCTCCGTGATGAAATCCCCGTTGAAGCGACGCTGGACTCCGAGGCATCCCGGCATTCGCAACTCATGATCCTGCGAAGCGTCGCACTGCTCAACGGCCTGCTCACCCTTCACGCCAAAGGATCCCACGCACAAATCGCCCTATCCACCGTGCGCTCACTGGCCGTGAGCGAACAAGCCGGATGCCTGAATCTCCATGCCGTCGGAGCCGAGCGCACCTGCCTCTTCACCTTCTGCGCCCACCCTACGCGCATTGATGACTGGGCCGCAGCTCTCAGAACAGTTTTTTCCAAATTCCGCTAAAATATCATCATGTCTAATTCACTCACTATTCTCTACGCCACCGTGACTGGCAATGCCGAGACGCTCGCCCAACGCGCTTACGAACGGGCCCTCAACGAAGGTTGGAAAGCTCAACTGCAAAACGTCGCCGAGTGCAAGGCCTCCGAGCTCTCAGGCACCACTTTACTTCTTTGCATCGTCAGCACTTGGGGTGAAGGCGATCCACCAGATGATGCCTTCGATTTCTTTGATGAACTCCAAGCCGAGTCTGCTCCAAACCTTCAGGAAACACGCTACGCCATTCTCGGTCTCGGCGATCGCGACTACGACGATTTCAACGCCTTCGCCCGCAACCTCGATCAGGCCCTGGCGCAGAACGGAGCCAAGCCGCTCATGCCCAGAATCGAAGCCGACATCGATTTCGAGGACACCTACTCCGAATGGGAAGCACAGGTCTTTGTCCAACTGAAAGAAGCCCACTCAGCTATCGCTTGATTCTCTCTGAACGTGAAAGCGCTGGTTACAGAAACCTCAACGAAGACCGCACCGAAATCTATCCTTCGCTGCTCTTCAAACCCACTACCGATCACAACCTTCTGTTCACCGGTGCCTATATTGCCGATAAGGTTCAGGTCGATTCGAGCGGACATCCCGTGCGCATCTTTGATATCCGCAGCACGACTCCGGCCAATGTGAATGCCGAGGATGCTATCCTCGCCAATATCCCCAATGGTCCTCCCGGCGGCAGTCGCCTCCAGCTCACCGATGCTCAGCGCCAGCAACTTCTCGATAGCTTGGCCCCTGGTGATGGCGGCCAACCTTACGATCTCGGCGACGCGAGCCTGATCTCGCCCCTGGCGAGACCAACCGACGGCGAAGAATTCCGTATTAAAGTTCGTCATGACTGGACGATCAATGAAGACACTGCCTTCGCGCATTACGCCCAGTTCCGCTCCTACAGTTCGGACTACGTGCGCTCCACCGGTGCTTTCAATTACGTGTATTGGAATCGTCGTGGCAGTATCAACGCCGCGCCACGCGCCCCACTCGTCGAAAACGGGGTGCTCTATCCTTTCGCTGTTCGTCGTCAGGAATATCGCAAAGTCGATTTCCAAGAAGACACCCTTCAGTATTTCGCGGAGATCAAACGCCGCTTCGAGTTGGCTAAAACCAAGCACGAGCTCCTCGTAACCTCCTATCTCGAATCCCGCGATTACCAGACCAAGGGCGCGAGCGTTTACGACGCCGACAATTCCCGCTCGGCGGCCAACCCAGTGCCTTACATCTACGATATGCGCAATCCCAATTGGCCCACCGGTCGCTTTGAAGATTATGCCGTTTACCAAAGTTCCGACTACACCAAAGACGTCACATCTTACGGCTTCGGTATTCAAGATGTCATCACCTTGCCTCACAACCTGACGGTTCGCCTCGCAGCTGGTTGGAATCAGATCGACCAAAAGTATGACAACAATCTCGTGCGCTCCGGCGATCCCCTCCCCGTCTCCTCCCAAGATCAAGGGATGAACTTCAATGCCGGAGTTAGCTGGCGTTTCCGCCCCGACACCGCCCTGTTTGTCACGGCAGCTCAAGGTCGCACCGTGCTCAGCGTCACTGGATCGGTCAGTCTCAATAACCAGCCACCTGACAGCGAATCCGAAAACTACGAGATTGGCATGAAGCAGCAGTTTCTCGGCGGACGGGTCGCACTTTCCACTGCCCTCTTTAAAACCTCTGAAACCAATCTGCGCTACGGTAATCCTCTGTATGATGACAATCCGTCTTCGCCCACCTATAACATCAGCGTGGATCCCTACCGTTACGATGGAGCCGAGAAAACCACGGGCGCGGAAATGGATCTCAATGTAAACCTCACCGCCGATTGGCTCGTCAATTTCAACGCCACTTACCAGGATGCACGCACGAAGAGAAATCCTGGTTTAGGCACGGTCACGGGACTGAAAAAAGGCACGCCGCGTTTCTACTCCTCGCTCTGGGTGCAACACACCATGAACCCTGATTTTCTCGATGGCCAACTCACCATCGGTGGCGGACTGCGCCACACGGGCCGCCGCACGATCAACTCCACTTCGTTCGGTATCGCACAGGCCTACGCTGATCGTTACACGACTGTCGATGCGGTGATTCGTTACGACAGCAAGAGCTTCTGGAGCGCCCAGCTCAACGTGAAAAACCTCACCGATGAGCGTTACTACGAGATAGCTCAATTCCTCGGCGGTCGCCCCGGCGAACCACTTAATGCGACATTTACCATCACGGCTAAGTTCTAAGCATTATGTAATTTCCGATCACACAGGTCGGGTTCGCAAAATCAGGCGAGTCCGGGAGCCTTTGCTTCCGGGCTCTTTGCATTAAGAGGTAAATCCTACCCATACCATACCAAAAAAACTTCCCTTCTCACCAGGTGTGACCAAATTTTGCGTCTTCCCTTTTAATTATGAAATCCCGCAAATCTCATTTCCCCAAGATCAAGACTATCGCCTACGAAGGCACTGGCACCGAGAAGTCACTCGCATTCCGGCACTACAATCCCGACGAGATCATCGACGGAAAGACGATGAGCGAACATATGCGCTTCTCGATTGCTTACTGGCACTCTTTCCGTGGAGCGGGCTCCGATCCCTTCGGTCCCGGCACGATCGTGCGTCCATGGGAAGAAGGAAAAGACGAGCTCTCTATCGCCAAGAATCGCATGGAGGCCGCCTTCGAATTCTTCCAAAAAATCCGCGCTCCATTCTGGTGTTTCCATGATCGTGATATCGCGCCCGAAGGCCGTTCGCTTGCGCAATCGAACAAGAATCTCGCGAAGATCGTCGACCACGCCAAAGCCCTCCAAAAAGAGACCGGCGTAAAACTCCTCTGGGGCACAGCCAACCTCTTTTCAAATCCGCGTTTCATGTGCGGTGCGGCGACTAATCCCGATGCTCACGTGTTCGCCTATGCCGCGGCTCAAGTTAAGAGCGCGATGGATGCGACGAAGGAACTCGGAGGTGAAAATTTCGTATTCTGGGGCGGACGCGAAGGCTACGAGACCCTCCTCAACACCAATCTTAAGCGCGAACAAGAGCACCTCGCCAGCTTCATGCACATGGCGGTCGATTACGCGAAGACGATCGGTTTCAAAGGCCAGTTTCTCATCGAGCCCAAGCCGAAGGAACCGACCAAGCACCAATACGATTTCGATGTCGCCAGCGGCATCGCCTTCCTCCGCACGCATGGACTCGAAAAGCACTTCAAGTTCAACATCGAGACCAATCACGCCACCCTCGCGGGCCACACCTTCTCGCATGAGATCGATGTCGCGGCGGCTCAAGGCATGCTCGGTTCCATCGATGCCAACTCCGGCGATCCACTCCTCGGTTGGGATACTGATCAATTCAATACCGACGTTAAGGAGCTCAGTCTCGCCATGGTTTCGATTCTGCGCGCCGGTGGACTCGGCAAAGGCGGATTCAATTTCGACGCCAAGCTCCGTCGCCCCTCGACCGATCTCGAAGACCTCTTCCACGGCCATATCGGTGGCATGGATGCCTACGCCCTCGCCTTCAAGATCGCGCGTCAGATCCTAGCCGATGGTAAATTCGAAACCTTCCTCAGTGATCGTTACAGCTCCTTCGATTCCGGATACGGTCAGGACATCGAGACCGGAAAAGCCAACTTCAAAAGTCTCGAAAAACTCGTGCTCACGAAACTCGGTGAACCCAAGCTACGATCAGGTAAACAGGAGTATCTCGAAACCCTCCTCAACACCTACCTCCACGGTTAAGGAATCAGTCTCTTTCCCCAAGCCGCTCGAAAGAGCGGCTTTTTTTGTGTCCATTCCACTCCTCCTGACGTCTTCTAAATCAATCCCATGCGCTTGCTCCTCATCATCGTTTCATTCGTCTTTCTCACGGCTTGTTCCTCGACGAAAATTCGCCGCGATCCCGCGACTGATCTAAACCAGTTCCAGCGATTTTACGTGGAGTCACGGCTCAACGATAATCACTCGACCGATGCTTTGATCGCGGCTGAGCTTCGAAACCGAGGATTAGAAGCCACCCATGGACACCTCACCATGATGCCTAATGACATCGAAGTCCTGATTACCTACGATGCCAGATGGACTTGGGATTTCCATTCCTACCTCATCAATCTGGAAATCACTGCTCGCAATCCCCACACCCGCCGACTCATGGCCACGGGCACCTCGCGTCACGTCGGCATCACCAAGAAAGAACCCTCCAAAATGATCGAGGCGATCTTTAATAAATTCCTTCAATAACTCCCCACCAGGAACCGTCTTGCCAGCCTGCTCCTTCTGCTCGGCCTAGCTACCATGTGACAATCGCCAGTCCTCCTTACGAGGATCGTCCGGCGGGAATCACTCAGGCCGGATCCGAATTATTAGCCCACTACGAAAAACTCAAGATGGAACGCTTCCCCTATTTTGAGGAGCAATTCATAAACCCGGTTGGCCGACAATTCTTCCTGATTGCTCGCATCGAGGGAAATGGAATTTTCGAACGAGTATTCGTCACCTACGAAAAGAAACAATGGGGCAGATATATCGGGCGAATTGCCAGTCAGCCCACCGGACGGGTTCCCTTTAAACAAGGCGCGAAAATCAAACTAAAACGCAAAGACATCCACGGATGGACTATTGTGAATCAGGACGGCACCGAAGAAGGCAACTCCCAAGGCAAGGCACTCGACTTATTGCATGCTCGGACAGTCATACTCATTATGGAGCTAAGACCCAAGAATGGCGCTTTTGACGAATTTTCAGTGGTCTCTGCCCTAAATCCACAAACGAAACAAAAGGTTCTGGAGTTAGTGCCACTGGAGGCTCTCGCCTTAGCTGAACAGGAAGCCAAATAACATTTTCTAGGGAAACCAACTCCCGACGAAAAAGTAAAATACAGCGCGACCATTTTCAGCTTTCCTGAATGGAAAATTATCAGACCTGATGCGCTTAAAAAAACCACCAATTCGGAGAGCTCTTCCTGAAGATACGGAGACGCTGACCTCCATCGCCTTCGCCGCAAAGCGATACTAGAGCTATCCCGAACACTGGATTCAGGCATGGGCATCTGAACTCACGATTACTGAAGATGATCTGCGCACTCAGTTGGTTTTCAAAGCACTCGATGCCGAGAACATCGTCGGACTAGGCGCACTGAAAATTGAGAAGCAGAAAGCGGAATTGACGGCGCTCGGGGTTCTCCCCGAATCCATGGGACACGGGATCGGTCGAGCCCTCTTCGAGCATGCTGCATCGACCGCAAAATCAAATAGTGCCACCCGCTTAACCATCATATCCGATCCGCACGCTGAAGGGTTTTACCGGCACATGGGTGCTACCGTTTACGGTCAACCTATCGCAAGCATGGACGATCAACCGGCGATTACTTCCTCTGGTGGAGAAACGGTTGAAACAGGTTTAGTTCTCCAAAGGATAATCTTCCAGCGAACGAAGGGCCTGCAATCTCTGGGCCTCCACCTCCAGCTGCTTGGCCGCGACAATATCGAACTTGGAACGCGCCAATCCTGCTTTCTGCTCCAGCGCAAAGAAGCCCGTCATCCCCGAATCCTTCTGTTTAATCGTGTCGTGATTCACTTTAGCAATTCGGGCCAACTCCTCTCGAAGAACTTTGGGATACAAACCCTTAGTTTGTTCGATATAAGTTTCCACACTCGCATTTGACCCGCTGAGCAGGTGCACATTTTGAATAAAAATATTAGTGGAGGCAGAGTTAAAACCCTGAATAACAAAGCCCGTGATGTAGCCATTTGAAATCGGGCGAAACGCTTCGGATACCTTTGGGATCGGCACGCCTTTGATTACAGGTAGCCAAGTCGATTGTTCGGCGAATTTGGTATTCTCGCGACGACTCGTCATGAAGCGCAGGAAATCGATAGCCCGCTCACGATGTTTGGAAGTTTGCGTAAGCCCAAATGGTAGCGACGCAAAAATATTGGCCTCGGAAGTCGGTCCGAGGGCCCATTTCCCATATTTCGGATCATCCGGACTGATACTCGGCACGCGAAAAGCGCCCACCTCAAATTGCGCCTGCTGCAAAATACCCCCGCTGTCCCACGTGCCAGTCGAAAGCATAGCCGCTTGACCTTGTAGAAATTGCAACATCGCGTCCTCGCGATTGAGCTGCACCCAACCCGGTGACATGTAACGTCCAAGGTCTCCCACAATATCGAGGCTCGTCCTGACCGCCGGAGTATCCAAATTCCAGTGACCACGAAGATAACCATTAATTCCTTCGAAATTAGTGAGATTCAGGTTGTGCCCGTAATCGAGTTCGATGGCGAGTTTCTGGGTGGTTCCCCCGAAGAGTCCCCCCGTCAATTTGGTCATGTTAAAAATTGAGCCCCCCAAGGGGAGAACCTTGCGGCCTATTTTTTTCCCGTAAGCTTCCAATTTCGCACAGATCTCCAGCATTTCCTCAAAAGTCGCCGGCACACGATCTTCGCCCAAAGCTGCCTTCAGCAAATCACGATTGTAGAAAATCCGCACCGTGACCATCGCATTGGGCACAGCGTAATATTCGAGCAGGTTTGCACTGTAGTAATGGACCGTCTCATCCGGCACCAGTTCGCCCGCAAAAGACTTTCGCCATGAAAGGTCCTTTAGATCAGCCTCGTCGGCATTGTAGGGATTCCTCTCATTCAGATACTCAGTGAGCGGCACAAAATAGCGCGCCAGCATTTCGTCGCTGGTGTGATAACTGGCCATCTCAATCAGATCTGGCGGATTACCGCCCACCAGCTGAGTGCGCAACCACTGTTTCCACACCCGATCCGGAATAGCCATCTGCTCCACTTTTACGCCCGGATGCAGTTGCATATAGTCAGCCGCTATTTCATCGATCGCCTCACGCACTCCGGGTTCGAGTTGCCAGTGCGCCAAGCGAATCACCTCCACATCAGAATTCGCAGATTCCTCCCAACTATGCGTCAATGCTTGCCAGCCGGAATAACCAAACCCTACCACGAGAAGCGCTAAGGCCAGATATTTTCCGAATTGTCCCTGCTTCATTTATTCTCCTCCAATTCCTGCATCCTCATTTTAGCGGTATGATAACGTTGATCCGTCGGCACCGCCGTCGTCAAAAACTCTTGGTAATAGCTCAAGGCGATCTCCCGCTCATGCAGGGCGCGAGCGACTTCAGCAATTTGCAGGCTTAATCCAATCTGATTCAGTTGATCGCTCGATTCAATGGCGTGAGCTTTTCTTAGCCAGCCCAGCGCTTGCGGCGTCACCTTTTCGTAAAACAAAGAGGCATCTGCCAGCGTTCGATAATAGCCCAGTGCGACTTCCGGGAGTGAATCTGCTACAGCTACCGTTTCCAATTTCTCCGCCGCGGCCAGACGCTGTGATATGTCCAGATCCGGTCGCTGATAAAGAAGCAACAGAGCCAGATGACTTGCCGCTAATTGGGCCACGCCACCCTGCGGATCTTTTTCGATCACGATCCGGTAAGCACTTTCGATTTCCGCTACCCCCACCTCACGATGCATGTGCAGAATTCGCGCTTTCAAATAAAGGGCATAAACCGAAGTCATATCCACCGGACTGCCGCTAATCACTCCGGCCAATAATTTTTCTGCTTGCTCGATCTTACGTGAAGTTACCGGAGGCTCATTGAGTAAACTGGCGGCGAGCCCCAAATCTCTTTGACGGAGATCCGCCTCGCTCGCCTGTTCGAATATTACGGAGGCATCCCGATACAAATAGCGTGATAAAAGAGTCCAACCTTCGTCGATATCCGCCTTCTGAGAATAACCAATCTGTGTCGCCAATAGTATCCCGAGGGTGATGAGTGGCCGCAGCCAAAATGATCCTTGGGTTTTTAGTTTTTTAGTCATCCGAGGGAATAAGGAAGGACTCTGTTGATGCCAATACCTACGAATGTCAATTCGTCCGCAAACTCTCTCCACGCACAACTAATTCTCCGCGGGTCATATTCTAAACGACTCACCAGAAACGCTTATTTCTGGCCCCCACGCCTAGACCAACCCACCCTCTGATTCGTCATATCATCAAGTGTATGTAACCAAGCGTCAGACCTCAAAAAACCAACCCGATTATGGGAGCCTACGACTTCAACTTCGACCTGCCACCCGGCGAATCATTTTGCCCCAGCCCAGAACGCGTCCGCGCCATCAGCAAACTACTGCCGGAAGAAAATTCCTCCACCGCTCCGCGGATCGCCAATCGCAAGGCCTGGGATCAATGGCGCGACCACTCCTTTGGTCAGCGTATGCTGCTGGAAGCTCGCAACGCAGTCAGCAATCCGGCCCCGACCATAACAGACCAAGTATTTCTCGATTGTCTGAAAAACGAGAGCGTCACCGAATATAATGCCACGAATCTGGCCACCCGCACGCAGTTCAACGTGCTGATTCTGGCCGAGGCTATCTTCGATGAGGGAGAGTTTCTTCCGCAAATCGAGACCGATGCCCGTCGTCTCACCAAAGTCCGCACTTGGGTGAGCCCCAACAACGATCTGGAGAGGAAAAACTTCGATGGGCACTCCCAGGACAACGATCTTCATTCGCTGCACCATAGCATCAGTTTCGTTCTCATCCACCATGTGCTCGGCTCACGGCTCTCCGATGATTTCCGCGAGGTCCTTTTCAGCGAAATCAATCGACGCATGTTCACTCCCCTGCGCAGCAAGATCGAAGCCGGACTCGATCTGGATTGGTGGCTCGCCGTGAAACACAATTGGAACTCCGTCTGTCTGAGTTGCTACGCTCATGCCGCTGTCGCCATGCTTCCCGAGGTCAAAGATCGCGCCTGGTGGTTGGCATTGACTGAGTCTCTCGCCTATAATTTCACCGATGGGTTTGCTGACGACGGGCTCTGCACCGAAGGGGTCGGTTATTGGAATTACGGATTCACTCACTATGTTCTGCTCGCGGAAATATTGCGGTCCGCTACTGGCAACACTCTCGATCTTCTCGACACTCCGAAGGCCCGCCAAATTGCGCGGTTCGCAGATCGTGCCGAAATCCAACCCGGCAAGTTCCCCGCTTTCTCCGACTGTGGCCTGAGCGCCCAACCAGGTCTCTGGCTCCGTTCCTGGCTCGATAATCGTCAGGATAGCCCACCCGACTCACTCGCCCAACCGGCCCCGGCCGATATCGATCCCTTGGCCAATATCCCATCCCGCACCATCGATCCGATGCTGCTCTGGATGTTTAACAGCCGCGATCCACGCCAGCCCATGGTTCGTCCTCCGGCCGTGGCTTTGCGCGATTTTTTTGCGCCGTCTCATTTTCTGATCTGTCGCTCGGCTGCCACCACCCAACGTAAATTTGCGGCCACTTTCTTGGGGGGAAACAATGGAGTGAATCACAACCACAACGACCTCGGCACCTTCACTGTTCTTCTGGATGGCAAAGCCCTCATCTATGATCCGGGTCCAGAAGTTTACAGCATGCGGACCTTCAGCGTGAATCGCTACGACAGCCAATTACTCAATTCCTACGGCCACCCTGTTCCGCGCATCGGAGGGCAACTCCAAGCCGTTGGTCCCAACCATCAAGCGCCTACCTTGCTCACAGAATTCACCGACGATGTAGATCGCATGATTCTCGACCTGCGGGGAGCGTATGATTGTCCGACGCTGCGAAAACTCGAACGCGAGTTCGTCTTTGATCGCCGCGGTGAGGGTTCGCTCACGATTACTGATACCGTTGAATTCTCCGAACCCACCAAATACGAAAGCGCGCTCATTACTTCCGGCGAGATAATCAAAGATAATCAAAGCCTACGTTTCTCGGATGGAGAGACTGCCATCTCTGTCGAATACACTGCAGAAAATATCCCCTTGCAGGTCTCTCGCGATACGATCAATCAGAGTCCGCACCCCAATCGCATCGCGATTGCTCCAGTCGGGGAAGTAACTGCTCTCTCATTGCGTTTGGTTATTCGTCCCGCCTAATTTTCACTCACCCCTTAATCACTACTTTCATGGGAGCCTACGATTTCAACTTTGATGCGCAGACCGGCGAATCATTCGGACCTAATCCTGAGCGCGTGGCCGCTTACGCCAAACTATTGCCCAAGGACAATTTCGGTTTCGCGCCGTGTATCACCGATCGACAAGCTTGGGAACTGTGGCAGAGCGATCCTTTCGGCCAGCATGTCCTCGCCGAAGCACGTAGACTGGCAAGGGAACCCACACCCGAACTAACTGATGCCGCTTTTAATCGGTGTCTCGATGATGACTCGGTTACCGAAATCAACGCGTTAATACCGGCAGTTCGTGAGCGGAATACGGTTTTCCTCTTGGCCGAGGCTATATTCGATCAAGGTGAATTTCTCGATGTGATTGAATCCGACGCTCGCCAGCTCGGCCAGCTCGGCACATGGATTCACCCCGGTAACGATCTCGAGCGTAAAAATCTCCGAAGAGAGACCTACGACAACGATCTTGGCTCCTGCCACCACGCGGTAAATTTTGCTCAGTTCCACTACGTGCTCGGCCCACGCCTTTCAGAGGATTTCCTCACTTACCTCAGCACGGAAGTGAATCGTCGATTCTTCTCACCTCTTCGCAGCCGCATCGAAGCCGGACGCGACATCGATTGGTGGTTAATCGTTAAGCACAACTGGAATCCCGTCTGCCTGAGCTGCTACCTCCACGCCGCCGCCGCGATGCTACCACGAATTGAGGATCGCGCCTGGTGGTTCGCCTTCGCGGAAATGCACACCTACAACTTCACGGATGGCTTCGCCGACGACGGGCTTTGCACCGAAGGAGTCGCCTACTGGGGTTACGGCGTATCGCACTATTTCTCACTCGCTGAAATCATCCGTCAAGGCACCAGAAATGTCGTCGATATCCTCGACACACCCAAGGCGCGGCGCATTGCACGATTCCCGGATAGCTCTGAAATCCAACCCGGCCTCTGGCCTGCATTCTGCGACTGTTTCCTCGATGCCAAGCCCATGGAATGGGCTCGCATGTGGCTCGACAATCGCATCGACAGCCAACCTGACGAGCTAACCGAACCCGCCCCGACAGACTTCAATCCTTTCGAAGACATGAAGCTCCAAATGACCGATGGAATTTTCATGTGGATGTTCCGCACCCGTGCTCCCCGTCAACCGCTTCGACGCCGCACCAGCACGGATCTGCGAAATTTATTCGCCGCCTCCCATTTCCTAATCAGTCGCTCTGGACCAAACACTAAGCGCCAATTTGCCGCGACCTTCCTCGGTGGAAACAACGGCGTGAATCACAATCATAACGACCTCGGCACCTTCACCGTCATCCTCGATGGGAAAACCCTGATCTACGATCCGGGGCTCGAAGTTTACAGCATGCGCACCTTCAGCAAACAGCGCTACGAAAGCCAACTCCTCAACTCCTACGGCCACCCCGTGCCACGCATTGGCGGTCAACTCCAGGAGGTGGGCCCCACGCATCAGGCTCCCACTCTGCTCACCGAGTTTTCCGACGAAGTGGATCGGATGGTCCTAGACTTACGCGGAGCCTATAATTGCCCGAGCCTGCGCAAACTCGAACGCGAGTTCATCTATGATCGTCGTGGTGATGGTTCACTTACCATCACCGACACCGCCGAATTCAGCGAGCCTACCAAATTCGAAAGCGCTCTGATCACGGCTGGAAAAGTCGAGGTCACCAACTCAGGTCTGCGCTTCAGCGATGGCGATGCCGCCATCACCGTGGACTACTCTGACAGCAGTGAAAGGCTGACCATCAGTCAGGAAACGATTCAAGAACAAGCCGTCTGTCAGGATAAGAGCATCATACCACCGCAACCCACGCGCGTGGCGCTGGAACCATCGGCAAAAGTCACCACTATCACGGTTCGTTTCGTGATTCGGCCCGACTGATCTGGTTTCAGGCTTTCTTTGCTGATCATGAAGAACCAGGTTCGGGCCCTTCATGATCACTGATCTGCTGCAGCTCAAAGACCACGAGCCCCCCATGGGTGACTTGGCGGTCAATCCGTTTCTTTCCGAACCACGGGCCTTGTGGGCTCGCCCGCTGCAGAATGAATCCGCGCATCCCGCGCAGCGGATCGTCCATTCACGCACCCTGCGTTTGCACTCCCCCGCCAAACTCCACCGCCTCAGACTGCGCACGACTAAGGGGTTTCACAATTGCGGAAGCCACACCGATCTCGATTGGGTGACCGCTTTTCGTATCCTCGTTTACAACGACGGAGCGTGGAGCGAAGCCCGCGCCCAACACGATCTAACACGCCCTGCCGATGGCGAGATCGATTGGTATGAGCTGCCCAACGTCACCACGCAGGGTGTGCTGGTTGAGCTACGTGGTTCCGGAGTCGATGGCGGCTGGGTGCCATGGGCTCTCGCCGAATCAGCCTGTGTGCTCGAAGGCGAACTGCTGAAACCTCTCGCCGAACGTTGCCAACGCACGCTCGAAACTCTGCCCGTCAATCTCGTTTCACTACCGAAAGGAGTGACGGCAACTATTGCTGATGGCACAGTCGAATACACCACCGGCCAATACTCGGTTGGCTTCTATTTGAATCGCGCCGGGCTATCATTTTTCTCTCTGGCGGGAGAGGATCTGGAACTCGTGAAGACCAATACGCTTTTCATCCAAGCGGGCTTCTTCATGCAAGGACCGCAGTTGCATCTGATCGGCCAAGAGCCTGCCATCGATCCCTTCACGCGTTTCGACGCTGTCGGCACAACTACCGTAAATGGTAATTCCGTCACCTACGATTTCGTCACTAGCGGACAACACTACACGCTTACCTGGACCGTAACACCCGAAGGGCTGCGCTTGAGCGCCCAACGCCAATCGGATCACGACGCCCACGCGTGGATCAGTTCACCGTGGATGCTGGCGATGCGCAACAGCGTGTCCCCCACCCACGCGATCGGGCGCATCACTCAATCTGGCGAAGCCGGACTGCTTAAGCTACCCATGGCCGTCAACTTCCCGCGTTTCGGCACCCTCCAATTTTCGAGCGAAAGCCCTGATGCCGCGATCCGCTTCGATGCTTATCGTCAACGCGATTACAACACGCTGGAAATCAAACTCGGCGAGCAGCCACAAGCCAATGGCACCTATCTGCTCCCGGCTGGCACCTTCTATGCAGAGATCGAGATCAATCCAATCTCTCCACCAAGGATCCTCCGCGACGATGCTCCGGCCGAAGCGCACGCGGCGATTAATCGCACCTACTACACTTCACTGACCAATCGCCCAGAAATGGGCAAGCTAAGTAACAACGGAGCGTCCATGCCCTGCGGAGTCTCGATGGATACCTGGTCGGCCTTTATCTTTGGCCTCGGCAATCCATTACCAGATTTCCCCGCCCACGAACTCTATCGCGCCACACTCGAACGCTGGCTCGATGGCGGACAAAGCTACACCGACGGACGCATCATTCAGGACGGCAAGATCCACGACGCAAAGGACGAATACCTCATGACTGGTGCCGCTGGGTTAATGGGACTAGCCGATTACCTGAAACATGCAGGCACGGATGAATGGTTTCATCGTAACCTACCCGCGATCCGCAACCGCATCGCAGCGATGAAAGCGAGAGACCTCGACGACGATGGATTGATCGAAAGCCCTTGGCGCACTGGGGTCAGCGGAACAGGTCAGTGGGGCACCAACTGGTATGATGTCACCTCCTTCGGATGGAAAGACGCACTCTCCAATGCGATTCTTCATCCGGCCCTACGCGGGCTGGGAATAGCCTTTGCACGATTCGGACTCGATGATGAAAGCGCAGCGTTCACTACTTGGGCAGATCGGCTGAAAGCCAACTACATGCCCACCTTCCTCAACTCCGAGACCGGTTGGCTCGCTGGTTGGCGATGCAAGGAGGACAAGCTCCACGATCACGCCTTCCTCACGGTCAACGGATGCGCCATCAATGCCGGCCTCGTGCCACATGACCAAGCTCGCGACATCTGCGCTCGCCTCCTAAAGGAAGCCAAGAAGGTCGGAATGCCCGATGCTGTTTACGGTATACCGGGTAATCTGTGGTGCATCCCAGATTATGATCTGGCCGATATCATGAAGGGCTTCTCTTTCGGGTATTACCAAAACGGTGGCCGCAATCATTCCCATGCTCGCCACTTCACGATTGCACTTTATCGCACCGGATTTGAAACCGAAGCCGACCACCTCCTCAGCCGCATGTGCGTGGGCCACGCCGAAGCGCGCACGTTTGGCGGTAACAAAAGCGGGATGGATTGGCGCTATTGGGATGACCGCCCTTGCGGCTACGAAGGACTTCTCACCGATCAATTCGGCATGATTGAGGTCATCCTAAGTCGATACGGAAAGTAAGCATTTCCAAAATTAAATAGGGAAAGCTGGAAATCAGGAAGAAACCAAGGCCCCTGATCATTGGGGAGACAAAGCTCCTGCTGTGCCCGCCATAGCTTCATGCGGCGGAGGGAGTTCCACCTTAAAATCCGATCAACCTCTCAGCTCTGGCCCACTCGTTCGAACCAATTTTTGTGCATTGCGCGACGGGCGTGAATCTACACGCTCCCGCGCTGATGAGTTTAAATACCCCCTTGGTTCCCTCCGACACACCAGTGCCGACGGCAGACCCTCGCAACGCCGGACACCCCAAAGGGCTCTACACCCTATTTTTCACCGAGATGTGGGAGCGCTTTAGCTACTACGGCATGCGCGTTTTACTTGTGCTGTTCATGACAGCAGCCATCGACGAAGGAGGCCTCGGATTCGCAGTTGGGAAATCGGTTCTCATCTACGGCTACTACACGATGGCCGTTTACATGCTCTCCGTCTTCGGAGGATTCGTCGCCGATAAGATCATCGGCGCACGGCAAACCGTGCTGGTCGGAGGCATCATTATCACAACGGGCCATTTCACGATGGCGCTTAGTTCGATCTACACCTTCTACGCCGGGCTCGCCCTCGTCGCTGTCGGCACAGGTCTTCTGAAACCTAATATCAGCACCATGGTCGGCAGCCTCTACTCTGCCAATGATGAACGCCGCGATGCCGGTTTTTCAATCTTCTACATGGGCATCAATATCGGAGCCTTATTCGGTGGCATCCTCACAGGCTTTCTCGCCCAGCATCAATGGTTTAAAGATTGGCTCACCAATCGCGGGTTCGATCCCTATCACTGTTGGCACTGGGCCTTTGCTCTGGCTGGGATCGGTATGACTTTCGGTTTGATCACCTATGTCCGTAATATGCGACGGCTCGACCACATCGGCGTTGCTCCGGATCTGACCACCCCGACACGAGTCAGAAACCTTATTTTATCCTTCGTCGGTTTGGCCGCTCTCGGCGGCCTCGTGTGGATAAGCAGCAAATTCCCGGTCGTCGTCGGAATGCTTGGGATCGTCATTACAGCGAGTGTGATTTACTATGCCATCACAGGAGGACAGGAAGGTCGCCATGTCGCGGCTATCTTCGTGCTCTTTGCCGTCAGCATCGTGTTCTTCGCCGTCTTCGAGCAAGCGGGATCGTCCATCAATCTGTTCGCTCGCGACTTCACCGACACCACGCTGTTCGGATTCACCTTCCCCTCCTCTTGGTTCCAATCCGTCAATCCCATCTTTGTGATGATACTGGCACCGTTGTTTGCGTGGCTATGGACGCGTCTCGGATCGCGCCAACCCTCGAGTCCGATGAAGTTCTTTTTTGGTCTCGTCTTCGTGGGCCTGTCTTTTCTCTTAATGATTCCTGCCGCAAAACTCGCCACCGAAGGACTCGTTAGTCCCTGGTGGCTACTCGGCCTCTTCTTTCTCCAGACCCTCGGTGAACTCTGCCTCAGTCCTGTCGGTCTCAGCACCGTCACTAAGCTCGCTCCCGTCAAACTCGTGGGCGTGATGATGGGCGGCTGGTTCCTCGCCACCTCAATGGGCAACTTCCTCTCCGGCTACCTCGCCCGCACCTTTGGGGAAGGTTCCTCCGATGGCGGTCTCGAGGTGTTCTTTAAGGAACAAGCAATCTTCGTGCTCATCGCAGCTGTTATCCTCCTCGCCCTCGTGCCCGGCGTTAAAAAACTTATGGGCAACATCCGTTGATGAAAAGCTGGCTCATCCTGTTCGTCGCAGCCGGGTTTGAAATCGTCTGGGCGGTCGGTCTCAAATCTACCCTCGGATTCACGAAGTTGTGGCCCTCAATTGGCGTGATCGCGGCCATGGCGATCAGCATGTGGCTGCTCGCACTCGCCGCGCGCGAGCTACCCATCGGCACGGCATACGCCGTGTGGACCGGAATTGGTGCAGTTGGCACCGCCATCGCCGGCATCCTCTACTTCAACGAAAGCGCCTCACTCGCTCGCCTCGCCTGCATCGTGCTCGTCATCGCCGGGATCACCGGCCTGAAATTTCTGACGAAGTAATTCTGATTTCTTTTATCTCGTTAGAAAAAGAAGCTCACTACGGCCGATGAGTTGTATGTGAAAAGCTGGAAATCAGCAAAATACCCGGCAATTGTTACAACAGCCAGCACCACGCATGGCCAGCGCTCGTTGCCATGCAATCGAGTATCCACTCAGAGATCAAGCCCGCTCCCGCATCCGCCATCGCAGTATTGATATAACCACTCAAATTACAGTTTCAGTTCCAACTCTCAGCGATGCGTGAGTGATTCGGTTTCGGCGAGTGAATCGCGATCGTAATTCACCACCCAGTTGCCACCTTTAGCTTCAGATTTCCATTTGGGCACCCCGCCGCCCAACCAAGTCACCACGACCGTGGCGTCCGACCAGCGCAGGGTTAATTGCGCGCCTTGCGCTGTGATCTCCGCATCGCTGTCGAGCAGGCAGAACGAATCACTGAGTTCATCTCATTGCGCCGCGTCGGGAGTGGGAATACTGCGCTCCATCGTCAGTTTGCCTTCGGGCGTGAGAGTCGGAGTCATCCGCGGAATCGGCGGCGTCTCCATATGCTTCGTGAAACCATTCCCACTATACGCATCGGATTTCCGAACCGCCGGATGCGCCCGCACCCAATCTCCGCTGCGAGCCGTCCAACGCCAAAAGCCCCAATCACCCGCCGCGCGCCACAAGGCCGCGGGGAAGGTCTGCCAAGACAGCCCCCATGAAAAATGATCCACGCCTTCCATGATCGGATAGCGTGACATCGCGCCGATTCGAATCTGAGGTTTCACCACCGCGCGGGCCAACGAATCACCAAAACAAGGGATCTCCATCCAAGTTTTACCGGTTGCACTCGTGGGGCAATTTCATCCCAGCCAGCCCGATGAAACCACGATCCGAATACGCCCGAATAGGAACGGGTAACCAATGTGGCTTGGCCTGACTTCACTTCCTCTGCGCCAGCCGGTGTCGGGACAATAATATCACGAAAAGGATACAGTCTCGGCGTTTCCTCAAATCCATAAGACCGGATCGTCGGCACCCTCGAACCCCAGCCAAAAGAATCACGCAAGCCGACCAATTCATCGAACAGACCTTGAAAATCAGCGCGAACTTTCTCAGGCAAGCTCGGACAATATAGCAACACCGCCGAGAGTTCCGTCAGGCAGATCATCGTGTAGGAATCGCTCATATGCTCGCCCCAGCCCCAATGCTGATCTCGCCAATAAGCGCACCATTCATGCGTGGTCTTGTGTAATTGTTCGGAGGCTGGCCGACCCAGAATATCGACCGCCAACCAACCCGCGACGAGATCACCTAGACACTTATTTGGATAGCGCGGATTGCCCTCATCGCTCGTCAATTCGTGCTCAAACCAGACGCACAGATCAGTCACGATTTCACGAATCGCCGCCCGCACTTCCTCGCCGAGCCATTCGGTTTCGTTTTGATAGAGAAGCTGCAATGACAATCCGATAAAGAAGGCTGCATTCGTATCTGCCGTGCCCTTCTCCTCGTAATAACTGCTCATGCAACCGTGATGCGTGCCGCCATCAAGCACCTGCATGTGACGCAGGGATTTCAATGATACCAAGACTTGCTCCGGGGCGATCGCACGGTGCTGCACCCTCATGCAAAGGTAGGCCGCTGAAATCGATCCAACGTGCACGTGCTTCAGATCGAGAACCAATTTAATGTGGCCGGGGCCCTCCTGTCGCAACAGTCCCAATTCAGGATTCCAAGTCAGAGGTAAGTCAGCCATGGCGAGGCATCCCGATGCTCAATCGCATCGGTTTCAGCACTTTTTTGGATAAAAACCCCTTCTCCTGAAATCACTCCCATGTCTGCAAGGTCAGCTCCCAGCGATGCGTCAATTTATCGATCCCAACCAGAGCCGCGCGATCGTAACGCACCACCCAATTGCCGCCATGACCTTCCGGTTTCCATTCCGGAGCACCCTCGCCCCGCCAAGTAATCGTCACCACGCTGTCCGGCCAACGCAGTTCGAGCTGTTTCCCTTGGGGCGTGATCACCGCGTCGCTATCCAACAGCACAAAGGAGTCCGTCACCTCATCCCATTCCGCTTCGATCGGAACTGGGAGACTGCGCTCCATCGTCAAGTGCCCCGCTTCGGTAAGTGTCGAAATCATCCGAGGAATCGGTGGCGGAGTCACCTTCGTCGAAAGTGCATTCCCTAAATAGGCGCTCTCCTTGCCAAACGCCGGATGCCCGCGTTCGCAATCACCCGCGCGAGTAGACCAACGCCAAAACGCCCAGTCTCCTGCCGGTCGCCAAAGCGCCGCCGGAAAGGTCTGCCACGACAATCCCCACTCCTGATGATCGACGCCTTCCATGATAGGATAATGCGACATGGCTCCGATCCGGATCTGCGGTTTCACGATCGCCCGAGCCGTCGCCCCATCCCGACAGAGCACCTCCACCCAAGAAGACGTTTCACGTTTTGCCGGGGCCATCTCCAACCATCCTTCCCAATGATACCAGGCGCCATAGAGGCCGCCCAAATTACTCACCAACGCAAGTTCCTGCAAATCCGCTCCACGCGGGATCGGTCGAATATAATCACGATACGGCAAGCTCTCTGCGGATCCCGTAAACGCATAACTGCGAATCACCGGCACCCGAGGGCCCTGTCCGTAGGCATCATTGATCGCCATCAAGTTTTCAAAAAGTCCGCGAAAATCGCTTCGAACCTCGTCTGGCATTCCGCGACAAAACAGCAGCACCGCTGACATCTCGTTAAGCAGCACCATCGAATAGACCGCACTCATGTGCTCGCCCCATCCCCAGTGCTCGCGACGCCAGTAATCACACCACGACTTCGATTTGCTCAGCAGTTTATCCGAAGGCTCACGACCAAGCACCTCGCCCGCCAACCAACTGCACACCAAATCACCCATGTATTTGTTGGGATAAATGGGATCCTCAATATGGAGTTCCTGACCATACCACACCGCCAAATCAGTCACGATTTCACAGATCGCTTCACGCACCGCTTCATCAAGTTTTTCTCCCTCGGCCAAATACAGCATCATCAGGGCCATCCCGATAAAGAACGCCGCATTGGTATCCCTCGGTTCTTCCTCCTCCCAATACCAGAGCATACACCCCTGCCGATCACCCGGCTCCTTGATCTGCATCGCCCGAAACGAGCGCAGCGTCGCCAGAGCTGTCGCGGTATCAAGCTCGCCGCGTTGCGCCAAAAGTCCTAAGCGCGTCGCGCTATATACGCCATTATGCACGTGCGGCATTTTGGAGACCGGAGCGGTATGGCCGGGGCCATTCTGTCGACACAATCCAAGCTCCTCGTTCCAAGACAATTGGTGTTCACTCATAAAAATTGTTTTTAACGGTCATCCCAATCGAAGTCCAACTTGGATGACTACTTATGACTAACTTTGAGGCGAAAGTTTGATCTCCAATTTCGTCCAACCTTCATCGTCAACGACGACCTCAGTGCGGACCTCCGTTTCGTAGCCCTCGAGGGAAACGACGAGGTAATACTTCCCCGGATCCAATAACCGCCGCGCGCGACCAAACTGCGCGTCACTGTGACGGCGATCAATCGATTCGTTATCCACGCGAGGCAGCCACACTTGAGCGCTCAACAGATCACCAGTCGCCACATCGGTGACTTTCACCGACAGTCCCGGACCATAAGCATTTTCGATCAGGCGTGTGGCGCCTTTGAGGTTTTCGGCAATAATCCCCGGCACCACTTCCGGCGGAAAGACATGCGAACCACGGCCCGTTTCGATGATCATATCAATCACTCCACGACGTCCGTAGAACCAAGGATAGCTCTGACTCGACGGACCACCGGGCGCGATGGCGTAAGTGCCGCTTACATCCATCTTCGTGATCTGACCAGCAACATCAGACGCGATTCGCTCGATCACTTTGTGATCAGGCGATTTCATCTTCCCCCACACCCACGGATAATAGATCACCTCGCCCTGACTGTGGTAAGATACCGAGAGCAAAAGCTGACGTTTATCAGCCAAGGCCCGTATCGCGCGATTCTCAGCCTGTGAAAACGGATAAGGTCCACGGTAACTGGAACCTTCAGGATCGTTGGTGCCCCCCATGGCCCAATTAAAACTGTAGCCACGATTTACATCGACGCCTTCAGGATAGACACCGGTGATCCCGTCGCCATTCACATCGCGCACATTCTTTCGCCAGCGTGGATCGTGACCCGATGTCACGATGTTGTGCCCATCCACATTCACGACTGGCACCAAATAAATCTCCAGCGTGTCCAACCATTTCGTGACTTGCTCATCTTCGTCGTAGCCCGCGATCAACTTTTCCATCAATGCCAACACAATCTCGGCACCCATGATTTCATCCGCATGATGGCAGCCATCGAACAGCACCGCTGGACGGTCATGCACCTGGCGCGCGTCGTTGGATAATCGATACGCATAGATCGGTTGTCTAAATTGCGTCGTCTCACCAATTTGAAACCGTGTCATCAATTCCGGCCGCCTGGTCATCAACTCATCAGCTCGCGCCGTGATCTGCGCATAAGAGTGATACACCGAATCAAGTTTCATCGCCGGTCCATAAAGTCCGCGACGATAGAGCGTCAGTTCATCTTCACTCTCCATCACGATGGTCGGACTGAAACCATTCGATTCGAGCTCAGCCATCTCGGCTGGAGTCGCCAAAATCATCACATCGTTGAGCACGAGACTCACGATCCGCTTACGATTGTAATCGTTGTAAGCAAAGGTGCCTTCGTCTTGTTGCTCTTCGGCGGAGACGTCACGGATTTCGAGCAGCAGTGTGCGCTTTTGTTTCTCGTCAGCTTCAGCAGTAAATGCCGACGAAAGGAATGCACAGAATATCAGGGGTAGGATTAGAATACGCATGGTTCTGTTTGAGGATATTACCTTTCGGTTCAGTCGCGTCGAGGTGAGCTTTGATCTTTTCGTGAGGAATGATTTTGAATTTGGAGATTTTAAACTATGGTGAAGCCTCAAGCTCATGATCGTAATTCGTAGATTGGTTGACCGACGCCGCGCCTATACCGGGATATTTCTCCCCGGAGAACCCGCGCAAATTTTCCCGACTTCCGAATATGAGCATGCCCGGATCATGGAGATATATATGCAGGACAAACCACACGAGGGCATCGTGAATGACTTCTCCGAATATCAGCTCGGGAAAGACACGCTCCGCCCTAAATCCCGGCGCAGTTTGTAAACCTGCATATTCCTCTTTCGATCACATCGATTTTCCATACGCTCCTCTGCCGTGTCTGACTCCACTGAATCCCCCGATCTGAAACGCCGTAGTTTTCGGAATTTCTTTTCCTCCATCCGCTATTCAGTGGATGGCTTTTTCGCTGCGATGAAACACGAGCCCTCGTTTCGTGAAGACATCCTCTTCGCCCTGCTCCTCACTCCCTTTGCGATCATCCTCCCGGTCAACGCTGTCTCGACCGCCGTGATGATCGGCTCGCTGTTTATCATCCTCATCGTCGAGCTACTTAATTCCGCGATTGAGTGGACGATTGATTACGTGCGGCCCGAGCAACATCCACTCGCCAAACGCGTGAAAGATATGGCGAGCGCGGCGGTATTTTTGAGCTATTTGAATTGCCTCGCGATCTGGCTCATTCTGCTCTGGCCCAGCAACCAAGTGTGGCACCGTATCGAAAATCTGGTCGGCAGTTGGTTCGGCGGATAACACGCGACTAGCGCAGTCGCCAAAACAGCCACACGGCGATTCCCGACATGCCGATATTCGGCAACCATGCCGCCCATAGCGGATCCATCACTTCCTTGGTCGCGAGCGCATTGGCGACGTTCATCAGCACATAATAGAGAAAAAATAATCCGATGGATTTGGAAACACCCACCGCCGGATTCACCCGAATCCCGGAGACAGCAAAAGGCACGGCCAACGCGATGACCAGCAACGGCGCAAATGCATCCGACAAGATTCCGTAGTATCGCACTGCATAGGACAGCCCTTTCGGATTTTCATCCACTGCGTAGAAGTTCATCAGGCGACGCAATTCATTGACGGACAGATTGATCGCCTTGCGGTCAATCAAAAGCATGAGCGTAGGATCTTCCTGAAAGTTTTCACGAAACTCTTGTTCGAAAGATTTAGGGCGCAGCATTTCACCCGTCTGGGGATCGAGCGTCAGGATCTGTCCGTCACGGAAAACCCAGCCCTTTCGCTCCTCATCATACCAAGCCTGATTGGCCAACAAACGACGCGTCTCCCGTCGATCCGCATCGAGGGTAGAAACCGTGACCCCGTAACCTTTGCGCGTGAATTGGCTATAGCGGTTAAAATACCACATGCGGTTCATCTCACGATTGTCGTAGGCCACACTGTGCACGACGCCCACCTGCTCTTCCGCGAGTGTTTTCGCTGCGTGCCGATAGTGTAAGGAATCGCGCAGCTCGCGCGAGGTCTCGACCGACCATGGCACGATACTCGCATTCAGATACCACATCGCTACACACGCGAGCACTCCGACAATCCAAACCGGAGCCGTGATCCGCAGCAGACTAACTCCCGCCGCACGCAACACGATCAGCTCATTCGCTCGATGTAATTTTCCGAGCACGAACAGGAGCGAGATCAACAACGCAATCGGCAACACCAGCCCGAGAAAGCCCGGGAGCGTCACAAAAAAATACGCCCAGAAATCCGCCCCGCGCGCACCGATCTCCTTCAAGTCGCGAAAATCGTCATAGAGCACCTGCACAAAGAGCAGGCCCAACATCGCGCCGACGACGATACCGAGTATCTGTAGCCATTCGCGAAGGAGGTGACGGTCATAGGTATTCAACGTGCCCGATCAAAACCTCGCGTCCGCCATTGGCCAGACTCAATCGCCGCTCGCGCCGCCCGATCCACGAAGCGTGTGTTGTCCGCGATGAGTATCTCTAAAACGTTTCCTCCATCGCTGTGCTTCGACCCGAGATGATCTGACAATCAAGAGACGTTGATCGAAATAATCACCCGCGAAAATAGACTCACTTGGGATTTGCCCGTCGGCCCTTTCACCGTCTTCATCACCTTCCATGGCAAAAGCACAAGAAGCTTGGGGCTCACGCCTCGGCGTCATTCTCGCGGTAGCTGGTAGCGCAGTTGGGTTGGGTAATTTCCTGCGTTTCCCCGGGCTCGCCGCTCAATATGGAGGTGGTGCATTCATGATCGCCTACTTCATTTCACTCGTGCTCATCGGCATTCCGATTTGCTGGGTCGAATGGACGATTGGCCGTCATGGAGGTAAGTATAACTTTCACTCCACCTCAGGCATCTTCGATCTGATTCTCAACAAGCCTTGGGGTAAATACCTCGGCGTGATTGGTTTCATCGTGCCGGTCTGCATCTACATGTATTATGTGTATATCGAGGCGTGGTGCTTAGGTTATGCGGTAAACTCGATTACCGGAAATCTCTCCGGTGAAGGCGTCAATTTCCAGGAATTCTTTGGCACGTTCACTGGTGCTTCCGCCGATGGCGTGGCCCTGAAGTTTGGTCTCAAAGAAGTTGGGATTTTCGTGATCATCGTCTATTTCCTGAATTTCTTCTTCATCTATCGAGGGATCTCCAAGGGGATCGAGTTGGTCTGCAAATTCGCCATGCCGGCTCTGATCTTCATCGCCTTGATCATCTTGGTTCGCGTGATGACGCTGGGCACACCCGACCCGCTCAAGCCCGATCAGAACATCATCGCAGGGCTTGGTTATCTATGGAACCCGGGTGCGGTCGCCGTGTTGGATGCTGTATCCGGTGTTGAAGTCGCGCGTTATCCCGATGCCGCCGCGATTCCGGCCAGCTATCTGGGAGAAGCCTTCACCCAAAAGAACCTTGATCTCTGGCTCAGCCTCATGAATCCGCAGCTCTGGCTCGCGGCCGCCGGCCAGATCTTCTTTTCTCTCTCGATTGGCTTCGGCGTGATCATCACCTACGCCAGCTATCTTCGCAAAGAAGACGATGTCGTGCTGAGTGGGCTCACCGCTTCTGCCACCAATGAATTCTGTGAAGTTGGCCTCGGTGGTCTCATCACCGTCCCGGCTGCTTTCATGTTTCTCGGCGCCGCTGGTATCGTGGGCCAAGGCACGTTTGGTCTCGGTTTCAATGTGTTGCCGGAAGTTTTCGCCTACATGCCCGGCGGACAAATCTTCGCTTCGATCTTCTTCCTACTGCTCTTTCTCGCGGCCATCACTAGTTCGCTTTCCATGCTGCAGCCTGGTATCGCGTTTTTAGAAGAAGGGCTTAATATCAGCCGCAAACAATCGTGCGCGCTCCTGGGTTTTGTCACTGGGATCGGCACGCTCTTCATTTGGTATTTCTCCAAAGATCTGAAAGCGCTCGATACAATCGATTTCTGGGTCGGCACTGTGATGCTGTTTATCCAAGCCACCATCCTAGTGATCATCTTCGGATGGGGTCTTGGCATTAAGAAAGGATGGCAGATCGCCCACGAAGGCGCGGAAATGCGTATCCCCAACATTTACAAGATCATCATCAAATACGTCACCCCCGCGTTTCTGCTGACTATTTTCGGAATGTTTCTCCTACAAAATGTCTTGGGGTGGAACTACTCGTTCAGCGACGCTCAATTCAATCCCACTGATAGAGTGCGAGACCTCATCGGTTCCGATGCTTCTCCAGTTGCACGACTCAGCGTCGCTTGGATTATAATCATGACGATCTTCTCACTCATCCTCGTAAACCTCGCGGGTAAAAACTGGAAGAAGCGTAAGCAAAACCTAATCAAGGAGGCATCACTATGACAACTGGAGGCTGGATAACTATGATTCTCTCGGTCGGATTCGTCACGACCCTGTTCATATTCTGCATCTTCCGCGTTCTCCGTGGCCCTGCAGCCAATCGAGAGCACGAGCTCGGCCACGTCGAACCGATCGAGGAAGACGATATCATTCAGCGTTAATGCGCCTGAATTAATCACGACCGGATATTTGCATAAAATATCCGGTCTTTTAGTTTATAACCATGAAAACCCTACCCCTTGGCTTTCTCTTTGGGGTTCTGGCCCTGCTCCTCACCTCAGCTCGCGCCGAGGGTTTTTATGATCAGCTCATCACCGAGGCCAAACAAAGTGCTCCGAGCGAAGTGCAGCTCCACATCATCACTAGCAAGGGGCGCCTCTCCAACTTCATCGGCAAGGTGCGCTCCGCGAAAAAAATCCCCGGGTGGCCACGCATTCGGGTGAAGGGCGATGCCGCGTTCGCCTTTGGGGATTCCTACCACAAAGACTACGTTTGGAGAGACGGTAAATTTACCGTGATCTACGAGATCACCGATGCGCAGGAACTGAAACTCAGCGAAGTCACGTTCAAAGGCACCACCACAAAGGCGGACTGATAATCCATCCAAATATTATGCCCGAAGACAAAGACTCTTGGAAATTTGTTCATATCACCGATGTCCACATCGGTTCACCGGAGTCCTACCGATTCGCTCCCGTCTGGAATGAGCAATGGGAAACCGCTGCGCAGCAAATCAAAGACATCGCACCCGACTTGGTTCTAGTCGGTGGTGATATCACTCGCGATGGCGACACCGAACCCGAGCAATTCGCCAATAGCATTAAACACCTCAATACGCTTGGTATCCCTTGGCACCTCATCCCCGGCAATATGGATACGGGTAACAAGATCACTGATCGCCCAGGGGCCCAAATGCCTGAACGCAATGATGTCCAACTGAACGTCACCGAAGAGAACCTTCAGATATTCAGAGACTTGGCTGCACCCTTCCCATGGACCCTCACGCATCGGGGAATCCGATTTAGTGGATGTTATGAAATCATCAAGGACACCGGTTTACCCTCCGCTGCAGAACTCGATAAATTTCTCGTCGAGCTAGGTGAACTCCCGCCGGCGGATCACCACATCATGCTCAATCACTATCCGCTCTTCGTGGATGACATCGATGAACCTCAATACGACATCACCACGATGAAAGAATACCACGCTTGGTATTTTGGCGTGGATCCCGAGCCGCGCAAAAACCTGATCGATGCTTATCACGCATCAGGCGTCACCCATGTGCTCAGTGGCCACATCCATTGTCGACGCCCGTCGGCTACCATCGACGGCATCACCTACATCAAAGGAGCTTCAACTGCGATGAAGCAATTCGGCGATCGCTGGCCCGACGGCGATGACACGCTCGGCTTCCAAGTCTTCACCGTCACGCCCGAAGGCATCGAATATGAGTTCCATCCCCTCACCCGCATTTCCACTCGCACCGACGGCTGGGGACCCGGAGGCCACCCGCAAGGAGCCAAGCGGATGGAGAAAAAACCTAAAAACTAACCGCTAAAGCTCTAATTAAATTGAGGCCGCTCACTCCTGAGCGGCTTATTTTTTGTAAACCCTCGCTTGAGTTTCTGGCTAAGCGGTTACACTGGCTGATTCTCTCTTCGCAAACCCGCGAAATTTTATTCAAGATATGTCCAAGACTACACCACAGAAGTTCGAGTTCCAGGCTGAGATCAAACAGCTGCTCGATATCGTTATCCACTCTCTCTACACCGAGAAAGAAATCTTCGTGCGTGAGCTCGTTTCCAATGCCTCTGATGCGTTGGAAAAATTGCGTCACACGCAGATCACCGAACAGGAGATCGCCGACGACAAGCTCGAGCTCGAGATCACCGTCACCACCGACGAAAAGGCCAATACCATCACGATTCAGGACTTCGGTATCGGCATGACGCGAGACGAGCTCGTCGAAAATCTCGGCACGATTGCCCACTCCGGGTCCAAGGCTTTCCTCAGCGCCATTAAAGAAGGCGGCGCCAAAAACGACAGCCTCATCGGCCAATTCGGTGTTGGTTTCTACTCAGCGTTCATGGTCGGCGATTCCGTAAAAGTTTACTCCCGCTCGTGGAAGAAGGCCGAAGTCGGCCACGTGTGGTCAAGTGATGGTTCCGGCAGCTACGAAGTCGAAGAAAGCGCAGACTTACAGCGCGGCACCAAGATCGTCGTCAGCCTCAAAGAAGACTGCGCCGATTACGCCAAGGACGCCACGATCAAGGATATCCTCGAGCGTTACAGCGCGTTTGTTTCGTTCCCGATCAAACTCAATGACAATCACGTCAACACCGTCACTGCTCTCTGGCTCCGCAGCAAAAACGAGATCAAGGAAGAGGAATACACCGAGTTCTACAAATTCCAGGCCCACGCTCACGACGACCCGCGTCTGCGTTTGCACTTCTCGGCCGATGCGCCTCTCGCGATCAATGCCCTACTTTTCGTTCCGCAGAGCAACAGCGAGAAACTCGGTTTCTCCCGTCTCGAGCCCAGCGTCTCGCTTTATTGCCGCAAGGTGATGATCGATGCCAAGCCCAAAGACCTTCTCCCCGAGTGGCTGCGTTTCGCCAAGGGGGTCGTCGATAGCGAGGATCTCCCGCTCAACATCTCGCGTGAGACGATGCAGGACAAAGCCCTCATCGATAAGCTGAACAAGGTCATCACCAAGCGCTTCCTCAAATTTCTCGAAGACGAGGCCAAGAATCGTGTCGATGGTTACAACGAGTTCTACAAAGAGTTCGGCATTTTCCTTAAAGAAGGCGCCGCGATGGACTTCAACCACAAGGACCAACTCATCAAGTTGCTCCGCTTCGAATCATCCCTCACCGAGGCCGGCAAAACCACTTCGCTCGCTGACTACGTTTCCCGCATGGGCGAAGATCAAAAGGAGATTTACTACCTCGTCGGTCCCAATCGCGCCTCGATCGAACGCGGTCCCTATCTCGAAGCTTTCAAGGCTCGCAACCTCGAAGTCCTCTTCTGCTACGAAGCTGTCGACGAGTATGTGATGACCAATGTGCGTGAGTTCGACAGCAAGAACCTCAAGGGCGCGAATCACTCCGACGTTGAACTCTCCGATCTCGAGCAACCCGAAGGCGAGCTCTCCAAAAAAGAAGTCGAGAAGCTCACCAAGTGGCTCAAAGAAACTCTGGGTGATCGCGTCGAAGAGGTGAAGTCCAGCGTGCGGCTCGTCGATTCACCTGCCCTCGCGCTCAATGCCGATCAATTCATGACCCCGCAGATGCGCCAAATGATGAAGTCGATGAACAAGGACGGCGCGGATGCTCCTCTGAAGGTCAATCTCGAGATCAACCCTCGCGCCGCTCTCATGAAACGCATTTACGACCTTTCTAGTGCCGAGCCCGAAAAGGCAGGTCTGGTCGCTGGTCAGATTCTCGACAACGCCCTCATCAGCGCCGGCCTCCTCGAAGACGCCACGCCAATGGTGAAGCGGATGTATAAGCTCCTCGAACAAGTCTAAGACTCGATCAGCCTCGATTTACTCAAGCCGTCGCCCGCCAAGGCGGCGGCTTTTTCGTGCCAACTACGCACGCTCTCCCACACCTCACAATCTACTCTTAAACAAAGAGTAAACGATTATATGACAACTATTAGTTGACGTATAAATATTACGATATCCGTGAGATATCCTCCGCTAAACTAGGAGTTAAATTCAAAGTATGGCATACATACCATACTCTTTCCTTGCAGTATGGCTTATATGCCATACTTTTGTGACATTATGAAAATGACCATGCACATTGACGAAGATGTCTTGGCCCGGGTCATGAAAGTGACTGGTGCAAAATCCAAGACAAAAGCGGTCGAAATCGCGCTCAAGGAAATGGCGCGGCGTCACAAGATGAAGGAGTTGTTCTCTGCGGGCTTGGGCTTGTCTCCCGAGGAATTACGCAACTCTTTCGACCCCGCTTCACTCGCCTACGACGACCACGGTATGAAAGCCGCCGAAGATCAAGCGCCCTATGGAAAAGCTGATCCTGCCTGACAGTAATGTTTACATCGATACCCTGCGAGCGGGCATCGATCCCTTTCAGCATTTTGGTCAGTTCTTTGATCAGTGGGAGTTCGCCACTTGCGGTATGGTCATGCTCGAAGTCTGTCGCGGGCTTCGCGAGCCCAACCAATTACAACGCGTCCGCGAAAGATTCGGCGTGATGATATTCCTCCCCACTCCCAATCCGATCTGGGAACGTGCGACTCAACTCGGTTGGTCACTTGATCGGCAAGGCCGAGTTATCCCAGCACAAGATATTCTCATCGCCGCAACCGCACTGCAGGCTGGCGCGATAATCCTCACGCGCGATGCACATTTCCGTAATATCCCCGGACTGGAAGTCATCGATCATCTCGGCTGAAACGAATTAGCGTTATTTTTATTGCGCATTTTATTTTTTGCGCAACATTTCCATTGTCATGAATATAAAGTCGGCCCTCCCGTCTCTCAGGATAACTTCCATGAACGCCCGGAATTGATAAGTCGTTTACTGACGGCATTGGAGGATGCTCACGTTGCCTTTCTTGGACCTCGCCGCACCGGAAAAACATCCTGTCTCAAAAAGATAATTTCCACCCCGCCCACTGGATATATCCCGATCCTAATCAATCTTGAACAGTATGACACCGTCGAAGGATGGCTACTGGCTATGATTGATAATGTTCGCACCGAACTAAAAAAACCGGGGCCCAAGGCTCCTTGGATCGTCAAGACCGGCATGAATCTTCTCGGTAGGATCGAAGAAATCAAAGTCATGGGACAGGGCATCAAACTAGCACCCAACAAGAAAAATTCCGCAGCGTGGCGCGCCTTAGCCGATAAATTTCTCAAACTACTCAAAGAGACTAATCCTCCCGTCCTCTTTCTCCTCGATGAGTTTCCTGTTTTCCTAAACCTCGTCGCAAGGAAACACAGTAAAGACGAAGTCGAAGCCTTATTAAATTGGTTCCGCTCCGCACGTCAGGATCTAGTCGATCACGCTCCCCGCTTTCTAGTCACCGGGTCGATCGGCCTTACTGGCGTTGTTAGGAAACTCGGTCTCGCACCGACAATTAACGATTTTGATATTCTGGAGATTCCACCGCTTTCTGAAAAGGAAGCTCTCGAATTCCTAACCGTTCTAGCAAAGGATAATAACGTGCGCTTGGCCGCACCAGCTCGCCGCCACATCCTCAAACTCCTGGGCGGCGCTTGGCCGATCTTGCTCCAACTTTTTGTTGCCGAAATCCGAGATGCCGCGTTTCGGAAATCTCCCAGCACTGCAGAACTAGACACTCTCTATCGCGAACGCCTTGTCGCTGGCCCTCGAAACGCATACTGCGACGGAATGTTCACTAGGCTCAAAGAGGCATTCTCCCCGAGCGAATGCAGGCTTGCCCGAGAAGTGCTGAAAGGCTCTGCCGCGCTGAACGTGGATTAACTCATGATGATTTTGAAGCCATTCACGCCGATCTCATTCCCATCCCTGAGCAACGCGACCTACAGAGGGACGAACTAGACTACGTCCTCGATTCCCTTAAACACGACGGCTACTTGAATCAGGATTTCGAAGAAGAACAACGCACCCAATTCGCTTCGGATATTCTCCGCTATTTTTGGCTACGGAAAACATCGTAATCAACATGTCATTCACCCTCTACAATCCAGCACTTCTCAAACCAGAGGAATTACTCACAGAATTCGTCGCACGTCGCCCTCTGCTCGAAACCTTATTAACCACCATTCGAGAAAACAAAGCAGGGCAAGCCCCCCAACATGCCCTATTAGTCGGCCCTCGCGGCATGGGTAAGACCACGACGCTATGGGCCATCGCCCATAGTATAAATCGCGACACCGATCTAGCCAAAGAATGGCAGCCTGTTGTATTCGACGAAGAGAGCAGACGCATCGGAGACCTCGCCGATTTCTGGCTCGAGGCCATCCGTCAATGGGAACACTCCACTGGAGATACAGGAAATCGCACCAAGCCATTACTTGATCAACTAGGATCAGATATCGAAGACCGCGCGCGAGAGACATTTTTAGACGCCGTTATCAAAAGCGACCGCCGAGCCTTACTCCTAATCGACAATCTCAACGACGTTCTCGCCTCCATCAATAAACCCGAACCTCTCCACCGCTTGCGTGCCTTCTTAATGGAAGAATCCCGCATCATGCTGATTGGTGGAGCGACCCGCTATTTTCCCCAGATTACTGTTGTTGATCAACCATTCTACGATTTCTTCCGGACTTTTGAGCTACGCCCACTCACGCTAGAAGAGATGAAGGCTTGCCTGCTTTCCTTGGCAAAAAACCGGCAAAATGAAGCCGTTATTAAAACCGTAAACGAACGAGACGGCACCATCCATTCCCTCCACTTACTCACCGGAGGAAACCCTCGCCTCATAAAGACCTTTTATCGATTGCTGGCCGAAGGTCTCCATAGCGACATCCGTTCCGACTTAGAACAACTGCTCGACGAATTCACCCCTTATTTCAAAGCTAGCGTCGATGCTTTACCTGTCCAACAACAGCGCATTTTTGACGCGGTCGCACTCAATTGGGACCCAGTCGATGTCGCTACGATCGCTCGCGCCACCAGACTCCCCAGTAACCAAGTCAGTTCACAGCTACGGATGCTCGTAAAGGGAGGGCTCGTATCTGAGGCAGCCGGGCACCCCAAGCGAAAGAGCTATCTTCTCTCAGACCGCTTCTCCAACATTCACTACCTGATGCGTCATGGTCGCGCGGCTCAGAATCGCTTCGATTGGTTTGTTGCCATCCTGCAACTGATTTTTCCCGACGAAGCCCATGATCTCATTGCCAAGCTAGCTCTTCAATCTGCCGAAGCCGGCCAGAATGGCGCGCTTGATGCTAGTAGTCTTTATCACTGCGCCCTGTGCCGCTCTGACTCCGATGATGCGCGCCGGGAACTCACCCAAGCTATTTTTAAGGAAGTATGGGACCGCGATTCTTTCGAATCGTTCTCCGAATGGTTCGATACGACCGAGGCAAGCCAACACCTGCCGGAAAGCGACATCTATGCTTTTTTTCAAGCGATGCCTACAGAGCTAAGAAGGAAATTAGCATGGCATATTCAAGGATCAATTAGAAGATTGGTTAGCGGAAATGAGTTGCTGGAAGCACAGGGCTGGAGACTTCCAGCTGAGGATTTTTCTGGGCCGTTCGTTGAGCATTTCCTGATAGGCACTGAGTTGCTGGTAAGAGACTTTGGATAGGTCTGAGCCCTTGGGTAGGTAATGACGGATGCGGTCGTTCTGGCTTTCGCAGGTGGCGCGTTCCCAGGGGCTGTGGGGATGGCAGAAGAAGATTTTGAGTTGGAGATCGGCGGCGAGGATCTGGTGCTGGGCCATTTCCTTGCCCTGATCATAAGTGAGGGTTTTGCGCAGGGGTAGCGGAATGGAGCGCAGGCGGCGGGTGAACGCCTCGCGCACGCTGGTGGCGTCCTTGGCGGGCAAATGGCACAGCATGGTGAAACGGCTGGTGCGTTCGACGATGACGCCGACTGCGGAGCGGTTGCCCGCGCCCAGGATCAGATCCGCCTCGTAATGACCGGCGATCAGGCGATCCTCCACTTCCGGGGGACGTTCGTCCACGAGCACCATATCAGGGATCTTGCCTTGCGTAGCGACGACGCCTCGACGCAAGGGTTTGCGCGTGCGGTGCTTGCGTCGCAAACACTTAGCCAACTCGCGCTTTAGTTCGCCACGGGCGACGATGTAAACGTAGCGGTAGATCGATTCGTGGGAGGTTTGCATGTGCTCCAAGTCGGGGTGTTCGCGTTTGAGCGTGCCCGCGATTTCCTCCGGTGACCAGCCCCGCCTCAAGTAGTCATGCACCGCCGCGCGCAGTGGCGGCATCTGCTCAATCGCGCAATGGCCTCGGCGCACCCGAGCCTTGCGTTCCCGCGCGGCCAGGTTCGCAACTTGCGCACAGTAATTGGTCCAACCACCGTTGCGTTTGAGTTCCGTGCTAATCGTCCCAGCAGATCGTTTCAACTGGAGGGCGATCCGGCACTGAGTCCACCCCGCCTTCAATCCGGTCTCAATCTCGATGCGCTCATCCAAATCCAACGTCGTGTGGCTCATCCTCCCGACCACAACCAGCGCGGAGGTGTTGGCAAGCGCAGGAACCGGAGCGCAACCGCCGAGCCGGTTACGCTCCGGTTCCTGCGCTTCGGGTCGCCTGGAGGGCTCGTCTATACTAGCGTTCGTTGCTGTTCGATATTGAGGAGGATTGTTCTGGTAGCACATTCAAACTCATCCTTGAGCGCACCCTTCGAACCTGAAGCAACACTATCCAGAAGTGAGTTGTTCATCAGTTTGTGCACCAAAGAACCCAGTATATTTACTGAAGTTTTGGAAAAACTGATCGCTTGGTCTGCGGATCATCCGAAAGAAACGAAGGTCTTTCAGTTTACAGCCGCAGGGCTGATTCATTTTGCCAATGTAGTCGGCCATTCCAAGGTGCTCGAGATATTAAACCATGCGGGCGAAAAAGCATTTTCATTCGAAACAATTCGCGATGCGTTAATCGCTCATAATAACCACGATCACCTTGATAGGCTTGCTCCGGAACGTCGGGTTACCGTCATAGAAATCATGAAGCGCATCACCGTTGGAAAACCAAAAAAGTAGAGACAATCTGACCGCAAGTTTCCTCTTGCTGGGCACGCGATGATGCGGTGGCCTCCTCGCCCCTCGTTCAGCGAGTCATGCGCAACTTGACCAACTGCGCCTTTCAGCCTGCGGCACTCGCACACGGCTTGCCCCCACTTCTCCCTGCGATCCCACCCTCTTGGCGCTCCTGAGCGTCCTGTCCCCATGAGCACATTTGTTTACGGTATTGATTTCGGCACCAGTAACTCCGCCATCACCATTTGGGATGTTGAGAAACGTGCGCTTGTGCGCGATCCACGCATCAGTGAGGTCGAGTCGTCGTTCATGTATTTCCCCTACACTCTTTCGAAGGATCCCCCGATCATTGGCAACGCCGCCAAACAACGTTATGTTCAGGACGAGATGCGTGGACGGTTCTTTCAGGCCATCAAGAGCATCCTGCCCAGTCGCACCTTCGAGCAGACGATCGTCAACAACGAGGTCTACTTTCTCGAAGACCTGATCGCGTTTTTCCTGCGTTATCTGAAAGCCAAGGCCGACTCCGTCACCCGCCAAGATGTGAAACGCGTCGTCATGGGTCGCCCAGCCATCTTCTCAACGGATTCCGCTGATGATCAGCTCGCTCAGGACCGTCTGCGTCACGCGGCTGAGCTCGCCGGCTTCGAGGAAATCCATTTTCAATACGAACCCATCGCGGCTGCCTTGGCCTACGAAGCGCGCATTGATCAACCCGAGCGCGTGCTTGTTGGTGACTTCGGTGGCGGCACCTCGGATTTCACCGTCGTGCAACTCGATCCGCGACGTCAGGGCCACACGGATCGACTGAGCGACATCCTCGCGACCGGAGGTATTCCCGTCGCGGGTAACAAATACGATTCGGCCACCATGTGGCACAAACTCACGCCACTCTTCGGGCGCGGCTGCACCTATGAAAGTTGGGGCAAACAGATCGAAGTGCCCGATACCTTGCATCGGCAGATCTGCCAATGGGATCAAATCGTCTTCCTGCGCAACGCCAAGAAGCTCGACCTCATCTGGCGCATGGCGCGCCTCTCGAACAATCCCGCCGCTTTCAACCGACTCGAAGCACTCATCAAAAAGAACCAAGGCTTCGCCCTCTTCCAAGTCATCGAAGGAGCCAAGATCGCGCTCACCTCGACCGAAGTCGCTCCAATCCGATTCACGTATCCCGACATCCCGATCGACGAACAAATGACTCTCGACGAATTTGATGCCAACACCGCCGATCTCACCGCCCAAATCATCGGACGCCTCGACTCATTCATGAGCGACGCGAAATTGGATCAAGCGAGCATCGAAACGGTTTTCCTCACAGGTGGCACCTCGCTGATCAGAAAGCTCAGAGGCGAATTCGACACCCGTTTCGGAGCCGACCGCATCCGCGACGGCGGAGAGTTCACGAGCGTCGCCGATGGCCTCGCGCTCAGCGCCCCGCTGTTTTTTCCGGAACTACACGCGGCGACTTGAGGCAAAGCATTCACGCCCCAGAAGAAGTCAGGTCGTGACGCAATTTTTCAAGCTCCTCGATCCGCGGCTCAATTTGCTTTCGCACCGCCCGGCGATTGATCTCCCACGCAAACCAGAAAAGAAACGCATTCATGGTCCAGAATCCCACAATGAAAATAGGATCATGCGAAATATCCCAAGTCGGACGACTCTGACGAATAGTGGAGCCGATGATGAGAATGGCCAAGTAGAGTGGCGCCAAAGACCATTTCCACATGCTCAGCACCAGCTGGCGCTGATGACGCAACTCGGTAAGATAAGCCTCCAGCTTGGCGAGCATAGATGCCTCTGGGCCCAGTTGCATGCGCCGGATACGAAACCGCTCACGCACAAATACAAGGCAGACGCTAAATATTAACATCAGCGCGATACCGATCGGCCAACCGGACGATCCAATCTGCCACCACAGGTATACGAATAGAGGAGAGAGCAGCAGGCCCACACCCGCCTCACTGTAATCGCGCACCTTCAACAAAGCATAAAGTTTTCGCCGCTTGCACTCAAAAGTGGCTTTGAGGTCAGCCATATCCGCAGCAGCCCCTAAGGGGATCTCCTGCCGCTTCCAGATCATTTCGTAATCACTCCAATTCATCAGTAACTCCTTTCATAAGTTCGGATAGGTGCTTGCGTGCCCTAGTCAACGCTACCCCGACATGGGTTTCCGTCATTCCCATAATCTCGGCGATCTCACGATACGCCAATCCATCAAGGGAAAGGAGCACGAGCGCACGACCAGCGGTTGGCATGGCATGAATCGCCGCATAGAGTTTATCCAGTATTTCACGATCCCCTGCACTCTCAGCCGGCGATGCTGATCCGGCCAAAAGTTGCGATACATCAGCAGTTGGATCCATCCGCTTCCTCCAGCGTTCTGTGCCGCGTCGCCATGTCATCGCCGTATTCAAACACACTCGATAAATCCAAGTGGAAGCCTTCGCTTGGCCCGTGAATGACTTGGCCGAAATCCAAAGCTGCAACAGCAGTTCCTGTTGCAATTCATCGCAGTCCACTGGAGTTGCAGAAAATGAACGGGAAATTTTCACAACAATTCCTTGATACTCCTCCAGCCAGGTCTTGAACAAAGTTTCGTGATCGGGAGAAAGGCTCATCTATCTCTATTAGTCGCCGCAAATAGCCAATCCTTACAGGATTTCATTATCCCGTCAGTTCTTCTGCCTACTCTTCTAGCAATTCGCATACTTCCAATTCCGCTTCTTGCCCTCGGCCAACCATTCGATTGTCGTCGCCAGACGTTTCGCGCGAGTCTCGGGACGTTTCGCTTCGGTGATCCATCCCACGTAGTCGCGTCGCGCTCCGATGGGAAATGATTCAAATGTTTTGGCCGCCGCCGAGTTCTTCTTCAGGGCCGCCGCTAGATCCGCAGGCACCGACAATTCCGGTTTTGGTTTGGCCTTTGGCTGCGCAGGTTTCCCTGAAAGATTCAGTGCGACTGCTGCTTTCAAATAGCGTTTCATCACGGCATCGCTGGGCAGATCGGTAAGCGCGGTAATCCGCCAATAATTGCTCATCCCCATCCCTGCCTTCGTTGGGTGTTTTGCCGTGACCTCTTTCATGCCTTGGTGCCAAAACCCAAAGCCACAATGAGTCTTAAATGCGGTCATGCCGCAGAGGTTTCCGCGAAAGGTAAAAAACGGCACATTCCACTTGATGGTTTCTTCAATCTCCGGACAGGCCTGATGAACCAATTTGCGCAAATGCTCCAGAAGTGGCCGAACGGCACTCGTCGCCTCAGCGATGTAGCGATCCACCCGTTTATCCCAGCGCGATGTCATCCATTCGACCTAGTCGCCAAGACCAAGCTTCACAAGCTTATTGGAGAAACCTTTTCAGTTAATCCGACGGACCAGATCAATTTTTTCCATTGGAGATTCGAGCCCATCGGGCATAGATTAATTCATGTCCCTGATTTCGATTAACCCCGCCACTGGGCAGCGGATTCATATTTATGGTTCGCACACCTCGGTGCAGATCGAGGCGGCCCTCAAACAGTCTCACGCAGCCTTTCTTGGCTGGCGCGAGCTTTCCCCGAAAAACCGCGCGAAACATCTGCGCTCGCTCGCGAAAAGTCTGCGATCACAACTCGACGATCTGGCAGACCTCATTACCGCAGAAGTCGGCAAGCCGATCACCCAATCCCGCGCGGAGATCGAAAAATGCGCCAAGGTCTGCGACTTCTACGCGCGCCACGGCGCTGATTTTCTCGCTCCGGAACATCCCCCCGGCGCGCCGAAACAAGGTCGCGTGCACTACGAACCGCTCGGCACCGTCCTCGCGATCATGCCGTGGAATTTCCCCTTTTGGCAGGCCTTCCGCGCCGCTGTTCCCGCCTTGATGGCGGGCAATACGATGCTTCTGAAACATGCTTCCAATGTTTCCGGGTGCGCGCTCGCAATCGAACAGGTTTTTCACGATGCCGCTGTGCCGGAAGGCCTCTTTCATACGCTGCTCATTCCATCGAAAAATGTGGAATCACTCATCAAGGATTCGCGCGTCCATGGCGTCACCATGACGGGCAGCACCGAAGCGGGACGCAAGGTCGCGGCGCTCGCCGGAGCCGCGCTCAAGCCCGCAGTCTTCGAACTCGGGGGAAGCGACCCGTATATTATTTTGGAAGATGCCGATCTCGATCACGCCGCCAAAGTCTGCGCGACGTCGCGTCTCGTGAATTCGGGACAGAGTTGCGTGAGTGCGAAACGCTTTATCGTCATCAACAAAGTGCGCGCGGCATTTCAGAAAAAGCTCGTCGCGGTGATGGCGGCTCAGCGAGTTGGCGATCCCTCTGATGAAGCCACACAGATGGGACCGATGGCGCGACACGATTTGCGAGATGAGCTTCACTCCCAGGTCACCAAAAGCGTGAGAAGCGGAGCCAAGCTGCTGCTCGGCGGCAAAGTGCCCAAGCAAGACGGCTGGTATTATCCACCCACCGTGCTGTCGCGTGTGAAGAAAGGTATGCCCGCTTACGATGAAGAAATGTTTGGACCGGTCGCGGCGATTATCGGAGTAAAAAACGAAGCGGAAGCAGTCACCGTCGCCAATGACACGCCCTTCGGTTTGGGCGCGGCGATCTTCACTAAGAACCGTCGTCGTGCGCGTGAGCTCGCAGCGGAGATCGATGCAGGAATGGTGTTCGTCAACGAAGCGGTAAAGTCCGACCCTACTCTCCCGTTTGGCGGCATTAAACAGAGCGGCTACGGACGTGAACTGGGATTGCCGGGCATCCGCGCGTTTGTGAATAGCAAAACTCTCTGGGTGGAATAGCGGCTCCTCATTAATCGCCTCATGATTTAAGCAACAAAGCCTTACCGCTAATCCCTTGCTATGAGTAAAAGCCCAAAGGCATGCTGCCAACACCTGATCGATTCCCTCAAATCGATTGTCTTATTATCTGTCAGATCAAACCCCACTCAAGGATCACAAACCAGTGATCCATTTCGCGCCACCGACTCTACCCCAACTCTAGCGACGTAGTCACACCGCTTGTATCGTGAAGCGTCGCCTCAACTTCCGCAGATCGCGGGCAATATCTATCTATGCGACCTCAATCCGTCTCTGCGTTCTCATCCCTTGCCCTCAATCAACCCACCCACGCCCTCGTCGAAGGAGTTGATCTCGTCATTGTTCGATATGGCGAAACCGAAGCCGACCTATCAGTCCTCTATGGTCGCTGTGCTCATCGCGGCGCCCTACTTTCCGACGGCCATGTATCGGGGCATAACCTAATTTGCGGTGTTCACAATTGGGACTTCCGAGTCGATACTGGGGTCTCCGAATACAACAATTCTGAAAAGCTCGATAAGTTCAAAGCGTGGGTCGAGGACGACGAAATCATGGTCGATGCCGAAGCGATCACCGCGTGGAAAGTAGAGCATCCCCAACCTTTCAATCGCGAGGAATATCTCGGTGTTTATGCCGATACCAACCCGGTTGAAGAAGAAGATAAAGTAAGCGAGATTCAACATCTCGCCAAACACGGTCTCAGCCAATGGGGGCATCATGGTGCCAGTGCGGCCATGGGTGTGCCGCGCACTTCTGTGCCGCGTTGGGACGACATCCAAATGCTGACCGCTCAACTACAGAAGCTTCCCCTCTTCGACGACGACTCCGTCGATACCGAGCTCGTGATCGGCCCCAACGCCAAGAAACCCCTTAAGCTCAAAATCCCCCTCTTCGTCTCGGATATGTCGTTTGGTGCACTATCAGAGGAAGCGAAAATATCCCTCGCCACCGGTGCAGAGATGGCGGGCACCGGTATCTGCTCAGGCGAAGGCGGCATGCTACCCGAAGAACAAGCCGCCAACAGTCGCTACTTCTACGAACTAGCGAGCGCCCGCTTCGGCTACTCCGATGATAAAGTAGCGAAAGCCCAAGCCTTTCACTTCAAAGGAGGGCAAGGTGCCAAAACGGGCACCGGAGGCCATCTTCCTGGCAACAAAGTCAGCGGCAAAATCGCCAAGGTGCGAGGACTGAAACCCGGCACCGCCGCCATCTCACCGCCACGTTTTTCTGACCTGAGCACCGCCAAGGATTTTTCCGATTTCGGCGATCACGTGCGCGGGATCACCGGAGGTATTCCGATTGGGTTTAAGCTCTCCGCCCAGCATATCGAAAAGGACATCGACTTCGCGTTGGAAGCTGGCGCCGACTACATCATTCTGGATGGCCGCGGTGGTGGCACTGGGGCTGCACCCACAATATTTCGCGACCACATCTCAGTGCCGACGATTCCGGCGCTCGCTCGCGCCCGCCGACACCTCGACAGCTCCGATGCCAAAGGCGTTACCTTGATCTCAACTGGAGGACTTCGCACCGCACCCGATTTCGTCAAGGCCCTCGCACTTGGTGCCGATGGTTGCGCATTGTCCAACTCAGCGATGCAAGCCATCGGCTGTATCGCCATGCGCGCCTGCAATAGCAACAACTGCCCCGTCGGTATCGCGACCCAGCAGGACCACCTTCGCAAGCGACTCGAAATCGCCGCGTCTGCCACGCGGTTGAAAAACTTCTTCGAGGCCAGCACCGACCTCATGAAAGTCCTCGCGCGTGCCTGCGGACACGACCGGCTCTCCGGTTTTAATATCGATGACCTTTCCACTTTTGACGAACAAATGGCCCGACTCACCGGCATCGCTTGGGCCGGCGGAGGCACCTTAAGTTAATTGTCTCAGTTTCAAACGAGTGATGGCCTACGCTGCACTGATCTAAATCCATGGAGACCTACGTTCTCATCGCGTTGATCCTCGTGGTCACGACCGGCGCTTCACTCTTTAATCTGCGGGTTCTCCGTTTGCCCGAAAGTGTGGGACTGATGGCCACGGCCCTAGTCGCCTCGCTTGCATTGCTCCTCTTTGGGTTAATCTTTCCGGATATCGTTCAGCCCATCTGCGATCGTGTAGCCGGATTCGACTTTTCATTCATCGTCCTTGATCTGCTCCTTGGTTTTCTGATCTTCGCTGGCGCCTTCTCTTCCGATACCGCCGCGATGGCACGCGAAAGGTGGCCGATCCTTCTCTTTGCCACGGCGGGCATTCTCATTTCTACCTTCTTTGTCGGTGGTGCCATGTGGTTCATATTGGGAGCTCTTGATATCAGCATCCCCTTCCTGCATTGCCTGTTATTCGGTGCGCTCATTTCACCCACCGATCCAATCGCGGTTCTCGCGATTCTCAAAACCACTGCGGTGCCGCGCTCCCTTCGAGCCGACATCTCTGGGGAATCGCTACTCAATGACGGCGTCGCCGTCGTCGTTTTCTTATCTCTATTTCAACTGGCTGGCGGCGAGGGTCACAGTCACGTCGAAACGTTCGGGGCATGGGAAGTCACCACTCTATTTAGCCGCGAAGTAATCGGTGGGCTCGCCCTCGGTTTTGCGGGAGCTTTTATCGCCAAGCGCGCCCTCAAAATCTCTCGTATCGATACCACGGATATACTGGTTACGCTTACCATGGTCATGGCCGTTTATGGAGCCGCTTGGTTATTCCAGGTGTCCGGTCCCTTGGCCATCGTCGTAGTAGGCATCACCCTTCGCGGGACGCTTCGCGAATCCACTGTCAACGTAAGCGAACGCCGTCATGTCGAAATTTTTTGGAAATCCATCGACCATATCCTCAACGCGGTGCTTTTCACTTTGATGGGGTTTATCCTCATCAACCTAGCGACGAACTTCACCCCCATTTATCTCGTCGCGGGTCTTATTGCCATCCCCGTGGTGCTCGCCGCGCGGCTCTTCTGCCTAGGCACCTCCATCCCGTTCACTCAATTACGCTGCGGAAACATCAAGACCACGCTCTCATTGCTTACTTGGGGTGGGCTCCGCGGCGGCATTTCGATCGCCCTCGCGCTATCTCTGCAGCCTGAGATGTCCCGAGAGCTGATCGTCGTCATGACTTACGTGGTGGTGGTGTTCTCGATTCTGGTGCAAGGCCTGACCATCAGCCCATTGGTTCGCAAACTGGGTATCACTGATTCATCCCAATAATGACAACCCCATCTCATTCACTAACTGCCTCACACGTTGAGGCCTACCAGCACGATGGTTTCATCGTGATAGAAAACGTTTTTTCCAGCGCCGAAATTGAAGCCCTGCGGCAGGCGGAATCCTCGCCTGAGATCCAAACGGCCCTAGAAGAAAAGGGTATCAAGCATCAGACGGTGCATCTCCTCGAGCTCACCCAACGACACCCTGCACTTTTAGCACTCGCGCGTAATCCGATAATCGTCGGAGCGATCTGTTCTTTGCTCGGCCCGAATGTTCAACTGCAGTATTCCAAGCTCGCAACCAAATCGGTCGCCAAAGGCGCGGGGAATTCGGATGGCATCAGGACATCACTTTCTATCCGCACAGCAACACGTGCTCCTCTCGGTATTCGTCTATCTCGATGATACCACGCCACAGAATGGTTGCAGGTCGATGGTTCGAGGGAGTCAAAAACTAGGATCACTCAATCACCTCGATACCGAGGGTCACTTCGATGGAAACTGCCGCGAGCCGGAACACTGGCAGAACAATCCAGAAAATGTCGTGCCGATCACACCCAAGGCGGGATCGATCAGCATTCACCAATGTCTCACTCTCCACGGCTAACCGGCGAATCTTTCCGCTCAACCACGTCGCGGCGTGGTCTTCTCTTATCGCGCTGATGATGCCCAACAGTTGGCCGATAGAGTCTTTCAGGATACAGGACTCGTCATCTCGGGGCACCGCCAAGGTGTCGTGCGTTGCGAATCAGGCACCTGGACTCTGCCGCGGCGCGCCGGTCATGATTATGGCACCGCGCATTTCCAGGTCGGTGAATGGGCAGAAAAACTGAACGTCGAATCGTGTGTTTAGAACCTGCTAAGCTCTGCATTAGCGATTGTTACGATTCAGCCGCCTTTGATATATATACTGGCGAAGGCAGCTCAGTGCCATAGGATGATGATTTTATCCTATGGCCAAGAGTTCCCGCAAATCCGCTTCCCCTAAATCCACCCCTTCAGATCAGACTGCTCGCTCGGCCTATTTTAACCGGGAGCTGTCGTGGCTCGCCTTTAATCGCCGCGTGCTAGAACAGGCTAAAAGCGACCGCCATCCCCTGCTGGAGCGCGTGATGTTTCTCTCGATCGTCAGCTCTAATCTCGATGAGTTTTTCGAGATCCGAGTCGCCGGTCTTATGCAACAGGTTGATTCCGGCATCTCGGAAATCGGCATTGATGGGCTCGACCCCCAAGAACAACTTCGTCGGATTCACGAACTCGCCGCTTCGTTGGTCGCCGATCAATGTGAATGCTGGCAGCAGCAGGTCGTGCCTGCCCTTGCGAGTGAGAATATTCTCATTCGTTCCGCCAAGGATCTAACGCGCACCGAGCTCTCGTGGATTCGCACTTATTTCGAAGAACAGGTTTATCCGGTGCTCACGCCGCTTGCACTCGATCAATCTCACCCCTTCCCGCAACTCGGCAACAAGACCCTCAACATCGCAGTCACGCTCGACAATCCCGATACGCCCGAGGACGAGCAGCTTATCGCGATCCTGCCCGTGCCGCGCATTCTGCCTCGTCTCGTCGCCCTCGCCCCAGTAAAAAGTGGGGCCCAGCGCTATGTCTTTCTCAGCGATATCATCAAACTCTGCGCTGGTGAGCTCTTCCCCGGCTATAAAGTCAATGGAGCCCACGCGTTTAGAATCACCCGCAACAGCGATCTCTACATCGACGAGGAAGAAACGGAGAATCTGCTCAAGAAAATCGAGGAAGAACTTCTCAATCTTCGTCGCGGTGCCGCCGTCCGACTTGAAGTAGAAACTGACGTAAGCGACAATATTTTAGAGAAACTCTGCGATCAGCTCGAACTTTCTCCGGAATATGTGTATCGCCTCAATGGACCACTCAACCCGATGCGGTTGATGAGCCTCCTCGACATTGATCGGCCTGATTTGAAGTTTCCGGCCTTCGCCCCCGTCAACACCTCGGTGCTGCGTGATACGTCCAAGATTTTCAGCACGATTCGCCGACAGGATGTCATGCTTCACCATCCCTATGACTCATTCACTCCAGTCGTAGATTTCGTCGAACACGCAGCGCGCGACCCGATGGTTTTTGCCATCAAGCAAACCCTCTACCGAACCAGTGGAGATTCCCCCATCGTTCGCGCCCTGATCGAAGCTTCCCGCAACGGCAAGCAAGTCACAGCGCTGGTGGAATTGAAGGCTCGTTTCGATGAAGCGAACAACATCGAATGGGCCCGCCAACTGGAAGAAGCCGGTGTGCATGTTGTCTATGGTCTTGTCGGGCATAAGACCCACTGTAAGCTCTGCCTCGTTGTCCGTCGTGAGGGCAAACGCATGAGGCACTATGCCCATATGGGCACGGGGAATTATAATCCCAAAACCGCGAAACTTTACACCGATCTTAGCTGTTTCACCTCTAAGGCAAAGCTCACCAACGAGATCGCTCATGTGTTCAACACCCTCACTGGATTTGGCCGCTCACCGACCTTCCGACACCTACTGGTCGCGCCGTTCAATCTGCACCGTCGCATCAATGAACTGATCGCTCGCGAAGCGCGCAATGCTGCCGCAGGCAAACCCGCCCGTATCATCGCCAAGATGAATTCATTGGTGGATAAAACCACCATCGACAGCCTCTACACCGCTTCCCAAGCCGGCGTTAAAATCTATCTGATCATTCGCGGTATCTGCTGTTTGGTGCCCGGGGTAAAAGGCCTCAGCGAAAACATCCGCGTGCGTAGTGTTGTCGGTCGCTTCCTTGAGCATGCACGTGTATTTTACTTCCAAAGCAGCACGCGCGCGAAGCCTCTGATCTACGCGGGTAGTGCGGATTGGATGACCCGAAACTTCGTCCGTCGAATCGAAGTGCTCTTCCCGGTGGATGATCCCGACGCACGTCGATGGATCATGAAGGAACTCTTTCCGAACGAACGGAAAGACAATGAGAACTCACGCATGCTCCACGCCAACGGTGCTTACCTACCGCCGCCGAAAAGCGAAAGCGAACCCGGTTTCTCAGTCCACAACTACTTCATTGCCAGCGCCCTAAAAAGAGCGGCCGACGTCAAACAAGCCGACGACGCCCTCAATCTACCTAAAGCGAGTCTCTGATCAGACAATCTCTTCGTGTCGGAATTTTATCGGTTCACCTGATTATTCTCCTCCATCTGAGCGAAAGCGTGGGTTAATCGTTACTACTTATCGCGTAAGTGAACCCACTGGGCTTGTGTTGTTGACGTCTAGGCGTGTCATTATGACTTTTCGTCACGTTACACCAGAACGCCACCCCTCAACCACTGAGCTGATCACGTCAGCGCAGTGTTTCCATTAAGTCTGTTTTCCTATGCGGGATTATTTTATCCGCCGCTTTCTACTGATTCCTCCTACCCTACTCGGTATCACGCTGATCGTTTTTCTGATCACCCGCGTTGTTCCCGGAGGTCCCTTGGAACGAGCGATCATGGAATCCCAACAGGCTGAAATGTCCTCAGGTCGCGCCCAGGCCGGCGGGCAAAACATGGCTCTCTCCGCTGAGCAGCTCGAACAGCTCAAGGCTTACTACGGTTTCGATAAACCCGCCATCGTCAGCTACGGGCACTGGATCTGGAAAGTCGTGCAGGGCGATCTCGGCAGTTCCTATCGCTACAACGAGCCAGTTTGGGATATCATTCGCGATCGTTTCCCCGTCTCGCTTTATTACGGGTTGATTACGCTCTTCTTCACTTACGCGATCTCGATCCCTCTCGGCATTCTCAAGGCGATCAAACATCGAACCGTCTTGGATAACGTGTCCTCGATTTTCATCTTCATGGGCTACGCGGTGCCGGGTTATGTGCTCGGTGCACTACTGCTCCTGTTCTTTGCCGCGCGACTCGAATGGTTTCCGATGGGTGGGTTCACGAGCTACGATTTCGAAGATCTCACTTTTGGCGGTAAGGCTCTCGATCTGCTCAATCATTCCGTGCTGCCGCTAATCTGTTACCTCGTGGGTAGCTTCGCCGTCACTACGCTTCTGATGAAGAATCATCTGATGGATAATCTCGCGGCCGATTACGTCCGCACTGCCATCGCCAAGGGCGTTTCCTTCAAGCAAGCCGTTCTTCGCCACGCGCTGCGTAATTCCCTGATCCCCATCGCCACGACCTTCGGGCAAAATATCACGTTGCTCGTTTCCGGTTCGTTTCTCATCGAGACCATTTTCGATATCAACGGCTTCGGCTTGCTCGGACTCACCTCCATTTTCGACCGCGATTATCCGGTAGTGATGGGCATCATCTTTCTCGCCAGCCTCCTCCTGCTAATCGGCAACATCATTTCCGATGCGCTCGTCGCGATGATCGATCCCCGCATCCGCTTCAAGTAAACCGATGGCTCTCAATCCACTCACCGTTCGCAAACTCAAGCGCTTCCGTTCCATCAAGCGGGGCTACTACTCGTTTGCGCTCTTGATGCTCTTGATCGTGGTTTCTCTGTTCGGCGAGATGTTCGTGAACAACCGGCCCCTCATGCTCAGCTATGAGGGCAAGTGGTATTTTCCCACCTACGGGGCCAACCTGACCGGCGAAACCTTCGCCCTCGATTACACCTATGAAACAAACTACCGCGACCTACGCGAAAGGTTTCAGACCGAGGATAATGGCAATTGGATGCTGATGCCACCGGTGCCGTTTGATCCCAATGAGAATAATACTTACGAAGGTGTTTTCAAACCCGCACCACCATCCTGGATGGGTGGTCCTTCGGGTCACTGGCTTGGCACCGATACGACCGGCCGCGACATCTTTGCCCGTCTGTTCTACGGATTCCGTATCGCAATTTTCTTCTCCCTCGCGTTCATGGCTCTCACCTACCTGATCGGCATTACCGTCGGTTGCTTGATGGGTTACTACGGCGGGATTTTCGATCTGGTCGTGCAACGACTGATCGAAGTGTGGTCTAATATCCCCTTTCTCTACATCGTGATAATCCTGTTTTCGGTGATCCCTTCGACCTTCAGTATCCCCGCTCGCATCGGTATGCTGCTCGTCGTGATGGTGCTCTTCTCGTGGACCTCGATGACTTACTACATGCGCACCGCCACCTATCGCGAAAAGGCCCGCGACTATACGGCGGCGGCGGTTGTGCTCGGAGCAGGGCCGATCCGGATCATCTTTAATCACATTCTGCCCAACACGATCTCCACGGTCGTCACCTTCATGCCCTTCACCATCGTATCGGCCATCACCGCGATTACGGCACTCGATTTTCTCGGGTTTGGTTTACCGCCACCCACTCCGAGTATGGGTGAGCTCCTCAAGCAAGGCACGCAGACCCTGACGACCGCGCCTTGGATTGTCAGCAGCGCGTTCGCCGCTCTCGTTTTCATCCTGATCCTCGTCACCTTCATCGGGGAAGCCGTGCGCGAGGCTTTCGATCCCAAGAAATTCACGACTTACCAATAAATCACATGCTATCTATGAAAAACTTTCGCCCCGCCCTCGGCTTGCTCTGTGGCGCCGCCCTCATTTTTCTGAGCGGCTGCGGTAAAAAGGAAACAGTCGAAACCGTCTCGAACACGAATACCGCCGATGAGGCCCAAGCCTTTTACGACGCGCATCCAGAGTTTTTCCACACCAAGACCATGGCCGATATCCCGGCTGATTTAAAGTGGGACAATGGCAACGATTTGCCTGATCTCGGTTCCCCAGATGCGACGAAAGGCGGCACGGTAAACTATTGGATTCAGGATTTCCCCCGCACCCTCCGTATCGTCGGTCCTGATTCCAACGGCAGTTTTCGCCCCTGGATTCTCGACGACAATGTCATGTCCTATGCCTCGCGGCATCCCAACGTCACCAGTTTAAACGAAGATGGATTCCATTACTATCCAGGGCTCGCCACTGAGTGGGCGCTCGATCGTGCCAATAAGACCGTTTACATTCGCCTCAATCCTGAAGCCCGCTGGTCCGATGGGGAACCCATCACCACCAACGATGTATTCTTCAATTTCTTCTTCTACCGCTCCAGCTACATCAAAGCCCCCTGGTATAACAATTTCTACAGCACCAAATATGCCGGCGTGACTCGCTTCGATGATCACACCTTCGCACTGCACTTCCCCGAATTGCGTCCCGACATCTATTCGCTATCCCTCGGAACCGTGCCGGTGCCGGCCCATTTCTACAACGAATTTGGCGACGATTTCCCCGAGCGTTATCAATGGCGGTTCGCGCCCACCACCGGTCCATACACGGTGAGTGAGAAAGACATCGATAAAGGCCGTTCAATCACACTTCGTCGCAATAAAGACTGGTGGGCCAAGGACAACAAATTCTGGCGTAATCTCTACAACCCTGATCGCATCCGTCTCGTCGTTATTCGTGACAACGCCAAGGCCTTCGAAGCCTTTCGCAAAGGCGACATCGATTTCTTTGATATGCGCCTGGCCGAAGATTGGTATGACAAGCTCCCCGACGACGCGGATGAAATCGCCAAGGGCTATATCCAAAAGATCAAATTCTACAACGACATCCCTCGTCCCACCTATGGCTTATGGATGAATCAGAGTCGCCCGTTGGTTAATAATCGCGACATCCGCGCCGGCATCCAATACGCGCTCAACTGGGATTTAGTGATCAAGAAATTCTCCCGTGGCGACTGGGGGCGAATGAACACCAGTTCCGATGGCTACGGTGATTTCACTCATCCCACCCTCAAATCCCGCACCTTCTCAATCGACAAAGCCCTCGATCGATTTGCCCGCGCTGGATTCACCAAACGTGGTCCCGACAGTATCCTCCTAAACGATAAGGGTGAGCGCCTCTCCGTCCAACTCACGACTGGTTACGAACACTACAAAGATGTTCTCACCATTCTACAGGAAGAAGCCATCAAAGCTGGCCTCGATATTCGCATCGAAATCCTCGACCGCACCGCTTCATGGAAAAAGGTGCAAGAGAAGAAACACGACATGGCGTTTGTCGCTTTCAACGTCGGGCCTGAGTTGTTCCCTCGCTACTGGGAAACCAACCACTCCGCCAATGCTTACGATAAAGCATTCCTCGAAGACGGTTCGGTAAATCCTGAGCGCAAAGTTAAGACTCAGACCAATAATATTCAAATTTTCGCCTCCCCTGAATTCGATAAAATCATCGATGCCTATGATCGTAGCGACGATCTCGAGGAGATGAAAAAAATGGCCTACAAAATGGAGGAATTGGCCTACGATGACGCCTCATTCGCTCCCGGCTTCGTCATTCCATTCATGCGCCATGGCGCATGGAACTGGTTAAAGATTCCTGAGGATGGCAATGTGAAGATCGCAACCTCATTTGAAGGTTACCGCATGTTCTGGGTCGATCAGGATCTTAAGAAAGCCACCAAGGAAGCCCGGAAGACAGGCGAATCATTCGAGCCCGCAATTCGCGTCTTCGATCAATACAAAGTCGACTAATTGTTCGTGACCAATCCTTCCCCAGATTCATCCACCGCTGGCGCTCCCATTCTGGAAGTGCGTGACCTCGTCACCACTTTCGATACGGACAACGGCACCTTGACCGCTGTCGATGGTGTCAGCTTCCAACTGCACAAAGGACGCACCCTCGGAATAGTCGGCGAGTCGGGTTGTGGCAAAAGCGTGACTGCCTTTTCGATCATGCGCCTGCTCCCCCAACCGATGGGTCACATCGCTGGTGGGGAAGTGCTGCTCGATGGCGTGGATCTCACCAAGCTACCGCCCGAGGAAATGCTCAAGGTGCGCGGAGATCGCATGGGGATGATCTTTCAGGAACCGATGACTGCGCTCAATCCGGTGCACACCATCGGTCGTCAGTTGAGCGAAGTTTTTCTACTGCACCGCACGAAGGATAAACGCGAAGCCCTTCGCATGTCAGTCGATATTCTCGACAAGGTCGGCATCCCCTCGCCCGAAGTTCGCGTCGGCGAATACCCGCACCAGCTTTCCGGCGGTATGCGCCAGCGCGTGGTCATCGCTATGGCCCTCGCCTGCAAACCATCTGTCGTCATCGCCGACGAACCGACCACCGCGCTCGATGTCACCATTCAGGCCCAAATTCTTGAGCTCATGCAAAGCCTCCAGAAAGAGATGGGGATGGCCATCATGCTCATCACTCACGATCTCGGTGTAATCGCCGAAATGTGCGACGATGTCGTCGTCATGTATGCGGGCCGTGTCGCTGAAGCCGGACCAGTTGATAAAATTTTTGCATCGCCCTGCCATCCTTACACGCGAGGCCTTCTCGCTTCGATTCCCCGTCTCGAAGATGAGCGTAAAGCCCAACTCGAGACCATCGAAGGGATGGTGCCGAGTTTGGCCGATATGCCCGTGGGTTGCCGGTTTCAAAATCGCTGCCCCTTCCGCACTGAGGTCTGCGCGAAACATCCGCCCGTCGATCAAGTCGGCCCCGATCACACCGTCGCCTGCCACCGCTGGCGCGAACTACCGAATTTCGTGAACAAATATTCCGGAAACTCGTCATCCGAAGCCACGGCGAAGGAGGACCCCGCACAATCATGAGCACGTCTTCCGACCAATCCCCCGTGCCTCCTACCGCCGTAGGGCCGGACCATGTGTCCGCGCCTTCAGCCCCATCGGCCCCGCTGCTCGAGGTTAAGGATCTGCAAATGCACTTCCCCGTGCGCGAAGGCATCCTCCTGCGTGCCAAGAAAAGCTGCCGCGCCGTCGATGGTGTTAATCTCACGGTCGCGCCCGGCGAAACCCTTGGTCTCGTCGGCGAATCTGGCTGCGGCAAATCCACGCTCGGTAAAACCATCGTGCGCCTTTACAAACCGACCGCCGGACAAATCATTTTCCAAGGCGACGATCTTGCCCATGAGCACGGTGCCAGCCTCAAGGCCCATCGTCGCGAACTCCAGATGATCTTCCAAGATCCCGTCGAATCGCTCAACTCGCGTCACACCGTCGGCGCCATCATCGCAGAACCTTTCGTCATCCACAAAATGGGTGACGATGCCTGGCGCAAAAAACGCGTGCACGAGCTGCTCGACAAAGTCGGCCTACCCGCCAATGCCGCCGAGCGTTTCCCCTTCGAGTTCTCCGGTGGACAACGCCAACGCATCGGCATCGCGCGAGCTATCGCGCTTGAGCCCAGGTTAATCGTCTGCGACGAGCCGGTCAGCGCACTCGATGTTTCGATTCAAAGTCAGGTGCTCAACCTTATGCTTGAACTGCAGCGAGAGATGAATCTCAGCTACCTGTTCATCGCACATAATCTCGCCGTGGTAAAACACGTCTCCGATCGCATCGCCATCATGTATCTCGGACGCCTCGTCGAGACCGCGGATGCTGAAACGATTTATCGCGCGCCCAAGCATCCCTACACGCGCGCTCTGATTTCCGCGATTCCCCAACCGGATCCAACCAAGAAGAAGCAACGCATTGTTCTTCAAGGCGACGTGCCCTCACCAATCAATCCTCCGAGCGGCTGCCCCTTCCATCCGCGTTGTCCTCACGCCACGGATCGTTGCAAAACCGAAGTGCCCCTTCTGCGCGATACCGGCGAGACAGGCCAGCAAATCGCCTGTCACTACGACTTGTAGGCAAGGTCTCGGGCTAGCTTTCATTCACCGCAAACCTGCTCGGCTCACGGCGTAATGCCGCTCCTTCACGATTTTTTCTCCCGTAATCGACAAACAGATTGCTCAGTCCACTAAGACTTAATCCGCATTCCCTGGCAGCGCTGTCTCTTATTCTAACCACACCCCATGGATAACAATATCTACTTCGATAAGAACGACCACGAAGGCATCCGCCAAGCACTCGACACCTATGGCTACTGTGTCGCCCGCCAAGTTATCACACCGGATAATGTGCAACGCCTCAAAGATGAAATTGACCGCTTCGTTGATCCCGATCGCACCGTGGCTCCCGCCAGTGGCAAATATCACCTCACCTTCGCGGAGCAGTCCGAAGTGCTTTGGGAACTCGTGGACGACCCAGAATACATGAAGCTTCGCACCGCTCTTATCGGCGAATCGGATGTGTGCCTGCACCGCTCTGCCGCGATCCTCCGCACACCGGGTGATCCCGCCGGCGCATGGCATTCCGATCACTGCGGATTGCGCAAAGGCCCAAAAACGCATGCCAATGATTTCCTCAATCGCTATTCCATGCCCAGCGGCGGCTGGTTCTATCTGAATGGCAGCCACCCTGATCGCAGCGGCATTGTCGTCATCGAATATTCTCACACCAAAGAGTGGCAGCCCCCAGCAGGTTTCCATATGGACGACGAGCGACGCTTACTCTACCGCGATGGTGAGGATACCGCCTATTCAAAACTCGATGCGCCGGGCATGATCCCGTCATTGCCGATCCCGGGGATCTCACCCTCTTCTCGGCCCTCACTCTCCACGTAAATATGGAGACCAAAGAGCGACGCTATTCCTGCGGCATGGCCTTCCGCCCCAAATCCATCGAGATCGATGTCCCTTGGAAACTCACCGATGCCGCCCAAAAAATGATCGATCGTCTCCCTGATCATCTGAAGCACTACACCGAGGGCTACACCAGCATCGATCTGAACTGGAAACCGTGAAGGTAAGATAATGCTTTAATGCGGAACTCCCACCGTCGTCCCACCATGCGGGATTATGGCGGGCACGCAGGAAAGAGAGACACTCACAGCCTATCCGCCCTAAATATTTTCGTGTTTCACACTGCTCCACCAGCCAGACTACGTTCGCTAGTAGAATTCAAGATTTGACTCGCACAAGCGCTTGTGCGTTAATTTGCACATGGCAACCAACATAGAATTAAATGGAATTTTGCTGTCCAAGGCGATGCGGTTGGGTGGTATGAAAACCAAGAAAGACGCTGTTAATGAAGCCCTTGCGGAGTATGTTCGGCGCCGGGAGCAGCTTAAAATCACCGAATTATTTGGCCAAATAGACTACGACGAGACATTCGACTACAAGAAGCAGAGGCAGATTGAGTGAAGGTTATCATCGATACCGACGTTTGGTCAGAAGCGTTCAGGAAGAAAGGTTCGAAGTCCGCTTATGTTGGTGAACTCAGGAACCTGATTCAAGAGGGCCGGATTCAGATGATTGGAATCATTCGCATGGAAATCCTTTGTGGCATTCGCACTGAGCAGATGTTTGGAACGATTAAAGACAGCTTGGAATCCTTTCCCGACAAGCCATTGGATTCTGAGGTTTTCGAGACCGCTGCACAATTCCTGAACCTTTGCAGGAGCAAAGGAATCCAAGGATCCAATAATGACTTCGTTATCTGCGCCTGTTCGGTGCTGTGGAAGATGCCTATCTTATCAAAGGATAAGGATTTCTTGGCGTATCAGAAAATCCTCCCCATCGAACTGGCCAAACCAAGAACTGCGATCGCGTAGCTAATTGAACAGTCGTGGCCTCATTCCCACATCATCTAAAATTTGGAGTAGCGATATGCCCTCCTTCGCCAAGCCTACGGCGGACAGCCTTCGCATAACACATGGAGTGGGCTCAATCTTAATCTGACGAGTGGCCTGCCAGCCGTAGGCTTAGCGAAGGCTGGCGAAGAGGGAGGGATTGATTCGCATTCTGCTCAGGGCTACGCCCCAAAGACGTTGGCTTTGCCCTTATCTTCCCTCGCATCCGCTGCGCGTCTGCCTCTGCCTCTGCCTCTGCCTCTGCCAACCGCCATGTGCCTATGGCACATGGCGGAGAGGGAGGGATTCGAACCCCCGTTACCCTTGCGGGTAAACCGCATTTCGAGTGCGGCGCGTTCAACCACTCTGCCACCTCTCCGTGTGCGAAGTTGCAAAACTAGGAACGCAGCTTAAAAACGGAAGCCGAAAGTTTCAGATTCACTTGAGTGGCTTGATCCAGCACTGGATCAAACCAGCCCCCGAAACCTGGATGACGTGTGTAGATCGGCGCTGGGGGTATTGTCCGGCAACGAGTCAGAGGCGATTTCACCGCAGCCTTTTTCCCGCGCCCAATCCTCAGCTGCGCACAGGAGCTTCCGCGCAATCCCCTGCCTACGCTGATCGGGCTCGACGTAGATTCCTTCGACGTAAGCGGGATTAGCCTGCTCGCAACCTTCTGCATAGACACGGATCGAAAGTTCGATCAGCCCAACAAAGTTTCCTTCATCACTATGGGCCAAAAAGACCGCCGCAGGCTCAGTCGCGGAACCGGCCAGAAAATCCGCAATCTCCTGACGATGCTCCTTTACTCCATGGTCTGGCCAAAGCGCGCAACGCAACCGATGCCAGTCCTTACTGGTCGACGCGGAAACGGCTTCGATTTTTACCTTCACGTATTTTGATCTTCGTCTTCCGCTACCTCGCGTTGATTGGACGGCAGGTGCTGTGGCAGGAACAAGTAATAACACATTAGCCACCAGCTGCGTGATGAGCGGTAGAACAGCGCGGGAAACAGGAGCGCACCTCCTCCAGCCAGAATGATGGCCAGTGTCGTGCCGATCACATCGAAATAAGCGAGGAGCATCACTGGCATAAGATAGCAGACCAAGGTGACTCCATAGTTGAGCGACAGCGATCCGAGGAAAAATCCTTCGTCGCGCTCGATCTTCAATCCACACTGCGGACACTCCTTATTTACATCAAAGAGTGTGCCTTCCCGGAAAAGCGTGTGCCCTCCGCAATTCGGACAACAATTTGTCAATCCACGAGTAAGGGTCTGAATACGGGTAACTTTCATAAATAAAAAACGCTCCACTCAGAGAGTGGAGCGTCGAAAGTTTCGCAACGTTGTTTCGGACTATCAAGCGCCGAGCTGAAAGCGCGTGAAGCGGCGCACCTGAATGTTCTCACCGATCGTGATGATCTTCTGGGTGATCATATCCTTAATGGTGGTATCAGGATCCTTCACGAAAGGCTGATCGAGTAACACTACGGTGGAGTAGTATTTTTCGAGCTTGCCTGCGACGATCTTCTGAACCGCGACAGGTGGTTTGCCTTCGCTTTGAGCGGTGGCGATTTCGCGTTCCTTAGCGACATCTTCCTCCGGCACCTCTTCGCGAGTCACGCAAGTAGGGTTGGCCGCAGCGATCTGCAAGCAGAGGTCCTTCACGAAGGCCTTGAAGTCGTCGTTGCGAGCCACGAAATCGGTCTCGCAGTTCACTTCGATCAACACGCCGACTTTGCCGCCGACATGAATGTAGCTCTCGATAAGACCTTCCTTAGTGTCGCGATCCGCTTTCTTGGCAGCGGTGGCCGCGCCTTTTTTGCGGAGAATCGTGCTAGCTTCCTCGACATTACCAGCAGATTCTTCGAGGGCTTTCTTGCAGACAAGTAGGCCAGCACCAGTTGCTTTGCGCAGCTCGTTGACCGTTTGGGCAGATATTTTAGTGCTCATGGATAAGTATCTTTAAATGCGTTGAAACTTACTCGGCTTTGACCGGGGCCTTCTTGGCCTTGACAGGCTTAACCGCGATACCGGGCTCATCCGCAGCAGGAGGCTCTTCGGTGGTGTCGATTCCAGCAGCTTCAGCCGCAGCGGCGGTAGCAGCCTTCAGATCAGCAGCCCCCTTGGCAGCGCGACGTGTGTCACGTTGGTCTAGACCACTTTGAATCGCTTCGACAATCGTCTCCACGATGATGCGGATCGATTTCACGGCATCATCATTGCCGGGGATCGCGTGAATGAGACCAGCAGGATCGGAATTGGTATCGACCAAACCGAGGCTCGGCACGCCGATGCGCATAGCTTCGGCCACGGCAATCTTCTCGTGGTTCACATCCACGATAAACATCGCGGTAGGCATACCTTCCATATCGATGATGCCATTGAAATTGCGTTCCATGCGGCCCATCTCGCGCTTGATCGCAGATTCTTCCTTACCGGAGAGTTTGGCCAGATCGCCATTTGTTTCCATCTGCTGATAATTCTTATACTTCGCGATGGATTTCTTAACGGTTTCGTAATTGGTCAACGTGCCGCCCAACCAACGATCCACGCAGTAAGGCATATTCACAGAAGTAGCGGCCTCGCGGATAATTTCCTGGGCCTGCTTCTTGGTGCCGACGAGCAGCACATTGCCGCCATTGGCGACGGTGTCTTCGACAAACTTACAAGCCTTTTCAAGGGCCACATGAGTCTTGCCGAGATCGATAATCGAAATCCCCTGGCGGTGATCAAAAACGAAAGGCTTGGAACGAGGATTCCAGCGTTTGGTTTGATGGCCGAAATGCACGCCGGCATCGAGGAGGTCTTTAGGTGTAATGTTCATAATGATCTATGTATCTTTTGACTAACACAGGTCGACCAGTGGGCCGCCTTGCGATCAGTTGGATGTATTCAGGTTCTAGTTTTCACTAACAGAGCAATCCAAAACAGAGATCCTCCCCTCCTCTGGCAAGCGTGAATTCCTAAAACCACCAAATTGACGTTGACAGGCCTATTTCCACTTAGCACGTTTCCCCTCCTGTTGTTGCAGGGTGGAACAGTCCACAACCTGCACGGCTCATAATCCCGCCCTGTGGGATCCTTGAACCGTCAATTTGGTTCTTATTCCAATTTCATTTTTAGACAGCGCCGTCGCCTCCGCGACGTCCGCCACACCACTTGTTGCAGGGTGGAGCAGTCTGGTAGCTCGTCAGGCTCATAACCTAAAGGTCGTAGGTTCAAATCCTGCTCCCGCAATCTCTTTAAACCCTCT